>Ga0172373_10002676_pt1 | contig 26931 bp, 17 predicted proteins | sample Lak10m_2_FD_114546 | JGI IMG/M metagenome (GOLD analysis project Ga0172373, IMG submission 114546) | Freshwater microbial communities from Kabuno Bay, South-Kivu, Congo - kab_092012_10m | ecosystem: Environmental > Aquatic > Freshwater > Lake | place: Democratic Republic of the Congo...
GACGAACGTGATGCCCATCTGGAGCGTATGAAGAGCACTGTAGGAGAGGCCCGAAGCAATCGTCGTGGACGTGGGCGCGAAGGCACCGTTCGCGCCCGTGTCATAGAAATTCACGTTGAAGCCGGAGCCGGTGTCCTGCAGGTTGATCCAGCTCATTCGCACGCTGGACTGCTTGGCGCTCGCCGAGAGCGTCAGCGAGAGCCCGGACTGCGCCGCACCGGTCGCGGAACGGAATGAAACCGAGCTGTAAAAGGTGTTGGACGCGGCATATGCGCCGGCCTGCGCCGGGCTCAGCGGCGCGGAGCCGTTCGTCCCGCGGTTGTTCCACAGCGCGGCATTGGTCTCGCCGGCCACCTGGCCCGAGGTCGCCGAGAAGACCTGCGAAGAGTAAGTGCCGCTGGTGATTGCGTTCGACATCCGGAACACCTTGCGGTTGCCGTTGGCGTCATTGACCTGCATGATCTGCTGGTCCCACTTGCCGACGGTGGTCGCGCTGGTGAAGTTGTCGCGGGTGGTCCAGCCGTTCTGGCCGTCGACCGTGCCCGCGAGGGTGCCCGCCTGAGCGCCGGACGGCAGCCAGGTGGAAGAGAAGGTGTCGAAGTAGCCCGCCGACGCCGAGGACGCCGCCGCCGAGGCCGCCATGATGAACGTGATCGCGTTTCGCATCGTGAAACTCCTGCGGGCTTCCGCCCGCACAAGGCCATGCCGCCTCCCGGCGGCGTGCAGGGATCGCCTGCACACGCCCCACCCTTGCACCGGACACCCCGTCCGATGAACGCATTCGAGGGGTCACGCAGGCCGTGCCGACCCACGTTCGCCCGCGCTCCACACAAGGAAACGCAAGCAGCCACGGCCGACCATCACGAATCGAACTGAATTTGTCCCCCGCCAGTGGGACGGACGGCAATCGACAGGACGCCGCCGGGGCGCATCAGTCCTCGCCGGCTGGGGAGCCCTTACGGATCGGCCTTCGGCGCCGCGGCGGGCTTGCCGGCGGGGGCCGCCCCGTCCTTCGGGATGACGTCGATGGCGACCGGGTAATGGTCGCTGGCGTATCCCGGCGGGACCTTCTCCTTGTCCGGGTCCTTGCGCCAGTCGTAGTCGCTTGCCGGGTGCGTGACGCTGAGCACGAAGAAGCTGCCGTCCACCGCGTCCTTCGCCAGGCCCGGGCTCATGAAGATGAAGTCGATGGCGCGGCCCGAGTCATGGGTGGTGTAGAGGTCCTTGGTGTTGCCCTTCTTGACGCCGCGAAAGTCGTAGGCGCTGCGCAGGCCCGCCTCGGTGAACGCCTTGGCGGCCTTCTGGCTGGGCGTTGCGTTGAAGTCCCCGAGGACGGCGATGTTCGCCTCGGGGTCGTCACGCATGGCCTGCTGGACGAAGTCGATGATCTGCAGGGCCTCGCTCTCGCGGTGGTACTCGAAGTCCCGGCCACCGGCCTTCAGGTGCACGCTGAAGAGCGTGAGCACGTATCCGTTGACGTCGATGTCCACACGGAGCGGCGAGCGCTGGAAGGTCTTGCCTTGGTCGGCCTTCCGGCCCGCCCAGCCCTGGCCGTCGCGCTTCTGGTCCATGTCGGACAGGTCCTCCGTCACGAACGTGGCATGCCCCTTGATGGGGAAGCGGCTCAGGCAGGCCTGCTCCACGCCGCGGTAGTAGCCGACGTCCTCGCTGTAGAGGTGGTCGTACCCGAGGCCCTTCAGGTAGTTGTCGCGGAACCACTTCAGCGCGTCGAGGCTCTCGATCTCCTCGATGCAGAGCACGTCCGCGTCGAGGCGCTTGATGGCGTCGGCAAGCGCCTGCACGCGGGTGGGCTTGGTGACCATCTTGATGTCGTCGTACTCGCCCTGCAGCGTGGGGTCGTCGACGGCATCGAAGAGGTTCTCGACGTTGTAGGCCGCCACGCGGATGGCGCCCTTCTTCTTGTCCGGCGCCTTGGGCGTGCCGTACCAGAAGCCCGCGGGCTTGACGGTCTTCGACTTCTTCGCCTCGCCGTCCTGCTCCGAGCCGGGTGCCGCCGGGGCCTTCGGGGCCGAGGGCGCCTTCGGCGCGGACGGGGCCTTGGGCGCAGGCGGTGCGGTCACCTGCCCCGCCGTCCATGCAAGGAGGGAACTAAGGGCGAGCGCTCCGAGAGCCGAAGGCAGGATCTGCATCCGGCGAAGTCTAGCGTTGCCCGCACCTAGACTTGCCGCGATGCCCCCCACGCAGCCCTCGAGCCGCCGCCGCTACCGGGACTACCTGAGGCGGTTCGAGGAGGGGCGCCGCAAGGCGCGCGCCGAGAAGACCGCGGTCACCTGGCACGGCGAGAAGAGCACGAAGCGGAACCGGAGCTTCGCGACCCTCTGCCGCGAGTTCATGCGGCTCGCGTGGCCGTACCGCGCGCGGATCGGCTTCTCGCTCTGCACGCTGACCGTGTCCACGGTGCTCGGCCTGGTGTCGCCGGCGGCCACCAAGGTGGTGATCGACAACGTGCTCTCCGGCAAGCCGCTCGAGGGGCGCTGGGCCGATGCGCTCGGGCCGCTCGCCACGTCGCCGCAGGCGCTCCTTGCGTGGATCGCGGGGATCGTCGTGACGATCAGCGCCGTGAGCGTGCTGGTGGGGATCGCCGGGCGCTACGCGACGACGCGGACGGTGAAGGTCCTGCAGACCTCGATGCGCCGGCGCGCGTTTGCGCACGCGATGCGGCTGCCCCTGCACCGGGTGCAGGGCCTGCGCACGGGCGGCGTGGGCGCCATCATCCGCGAGGACGCGGGCGGCGTGGCGGAGCTGGTGTTCGCGCTGATCTACAACCCGTGGCGGGCGATCATCCAGCTGCTCGGCATCCTGGCGATCCTTGCCGCCACCGACTGGAGGCTCCTCCTGGGCGCGGTGCTCCTCTTCCCCGCGGTGACGCTGACGCACCGCACCTGGATCGGCCGCCTGCGGCCGCTGTTCCGCGACGTGCGCGCGCAGGTCGGCGAGGTGGACTCGACCGCCACCGAGGCGTTCAGCGGCATCCGGGTGGTGCGCGGTTTCGCGCGCCCGAAGTTCGAGGGCATCCGCCACGGCACCTCCCTCGACCTGCTGGCGCGGCAGGAGGTGCTGACCTGGTGGTGGAGCCGGACGGTCGAGATCGCCTGGCAGCTCCTGATCCCGGTGGCAAGCGCGGGGCTCCTCTGGTACGGAGGCTCGCAGGTGATCGCCGGACGCATCACGACCGGGGAGCTCATCATGTTCCTCACGTACCTGGTGATGCTGCTCGGGCCGCTCGAGGCGCTCGCGCAGAGCGCCACCGGGCTGCAGACGCACCTGGCCGGGCTGGACCGGACGCTCGACTTCCTCGCCGAGCCCGCGGAGATGCCGGACCGCCCCGGCGCGGTGCGGCTTGCGCGCGCACAGGTGGCCGGCGCCATCGAGCTTCGGGACGTGCACTACCGCTACCCGGGCCGGCCCGCGGACGTGCTCGGCGGCATCTCTTTCCGGACGCAGCCGGGCGAGATGACCGCGCTCGTCGGCGCAAGCGGCGCCGGCAAGACCACGCTCTGCAACCTGGTGGCGCGGTTCTTCGACCCGACGGAGGGTTCGGTGCTCCTCGACGGGCGCGACCTGCGCGACATCGAGCTGGCATCGTTCCGGAGGATCCTGGGCATCGTGGAACAGGACGTGTTCCTCTTCGACGGCACGGTGGCCGACAACATCCGCTACGCGGACCCGGCCGCGTCGATGGAGCGCGTGCATGCCGCGGCCCGAGCCGCGAGCGCCCATGCGTTCATCGAGGCCATGCCGGAGGGCTACGCCACCGCGATCGGCGAGCGCGGCATGAGGCTCTCCGGCGGGCAGCGCCAGCGGATCGCCATCGCGCGCGCGCTGCTTGCGGACCCGCGCATCCTCATCCTCGACGAGGCGACCTCGAACCTCGACACCGAGAGCGAGCGCGCGATCCAGGAGGCGCTGCAGGAACTCATGCGCGGGCGCACGAGCTTCGTGATCGCGCACCGGCTCTCCACCATCATGCATGCCGACCGGATCGTGGTGCTGAAGGACGGCCGCATCGAGGAGATCGGCACGCACGCCGAGCTGATGGAGAAGAGCGGCACCTACCGGCAGATGGTCCTGGTGCAGACCGCGCCGCCCTCGGCCCCGAAGGCCGCGCCGGGCGCCGCCGCGGTCAGGCCGTCCGGCCGCGCCACGCCCGCCGCTTCGTGACGTGCAGCCACCAGCTGCGCCACTGGATGGCCAGGAGCAGCGCAATGGTCACGGGGTGCAGCACCACGCACTCCCACGGCTGGCGGAAGCGGACGGCCAGCAGCGTCCGCTGCACGAGCTGCGCCACGACCGCGAAGAGCGCCAGCACCATCGGACCGCGCGCGGCCCCGCCCTGCCATGCGGCCGCGGCAAGCCAGGCCCACGGCAGCAGGATGCCGCCTGCCTCGAGCAGGGTGAACACCGAGAGCACCGCCGGCGAGCCAAGCCCCTCGTAGGCGTTCTTGGTGAACCCGCGCCAGGTGCTGCCCGCATCGTGGTACATGCGGCAGCGCACGCCGTCGCTGCCGTCGTAGAGGTCGGTGTGCAGCCCCGCGCGGCGCACGTTGCGCGGCAGCTTGATGCCGTCGTGCATGCTGTCGCGGAAGGCGGCATGGCCACCGGCCGCGTGCCACGCCTCGCGGCGCACGAGCAGGAACTGCCCGCATCCGGCGCTGGTGGCGGGGTCGTCGGTCGCGCGCATGCGCGGCATGGGCAGCCAGCTGAAGAGCATCCAGTGGATGAGCGGCACCACCAGCCGCTCGAGGAAGGTGACCGTCTCCTCGCGCGGCAGCGTCGAGAGGAGCGCTGCGCGCAGGCGCCCTGCCTCGGCGACCGCGCGGGCGAGGCAGTCGGGCGCAAGCCGGACGTCGGCGTCGGTGAAGAGGAGCCACTCGCCGCGGGCCGCCTGGCCCATGCGCTCGCAGCCCCACTGCTTGCCGTTCCACCCCTCGGGCAGCGGCTGCGTCGGCACCGCGCGGACGCGCGCGTCCTCCGCCGAGAGCGCGGCAAGGATCCGCGGCGTGGCATCGGTGCTCTGGTCGTCGTAGACGAGCACCTCGACCGCGGTGCCGCGGCTTGCGAGCACGCAGCGCACGATGGCCTCGACGTTGCGCTCCTCGTTGCGCGCGGGGACGCAGACGGAGACGGTCGGGGCGGCCGGCGTCGGCGCGTCGGGCGCGGCGGCGGGCTCGAGCGGCGCCGCGCGCCGGTAGATGCCCAGGTTGATGACCGTCATCGTGAGCGCGATCGAGCTCACGAGCGCCCCGAACGCCGGGCTCCACTCCCACGCCGCGGCGGCAATGCCTCCGGGCGTCACGGGCGGCCTCCGCCGCGGTGCGCGACCTCGATGGACGGGTTGCGGCCCGTGATGCGCAGCCACAGGTCGTAGACCGGGTGGGTGCGCGCGCCGCCGCCGCCCACGACAGTGTCGAATGCGGATGCATCCCGTGCCGTGGAAAGCCGCGCGAGTTCCGCGGCATTCCGGTTCATGGCGTCGTCGAAGGCGGCTTCCCAGGCGCGCACGCTTCCGGCATCCGCCGGCGCGTCCACCCGCGACACCAGCACCAGCACCTCCGGTCGGCGGTCGTTCCAGAACACGTACTCCACCGTCGCGGCAAGCGCCGCGGCCCCGGGCGCGCGCGCCATCACCATGGCGATGCCCGGGCGCACCTTCACGGGCCGGCGCGGGTCGACGAACTCGCCCTGCGGCGTCAGCATCAGCACCGAACGCGGCTCCGCGGCGAAGCGCTCCTCCACGTAGCGGACGAACGGGCGCAGTCCCGCCGCGTCGTCCGGGTCGACCCCGAACACGCCGAGCTTGCGGAAGAACCCGAACTTGGCGAGCTGCGTGCGGTCCATCGGCGACAGCACGGGCCGGCCGCGGAACCAGCGGTCGTGCAGCAGGAACCCGACCAGCGGGTCCCACCACGACTGGTGGTTGCTCGCGAGCACGATCGGCCCGTCCGCGCGCGCGGCCTGCTCGAGCACGGCGGCCGAGCCGCGCGCGAAGCGCACGGCGTTGAACGACTTCCCGAACATGCCGGGAAGCCGCGACGCGAAGAGCCGCCGCCACGTCTCGCGGTACTGGCCGGGGACGACCTCGCTCACGCGGGCTGCAGCGCCGGTGCGGCCGGCTTGCCTCCGCGCAGGAGCCTCGAGCCCGTGTCGCTGCCGAAGCCGGCGGGACCCTTGCCCGTGGGCGGGATGCCGAGGTCCTCGCACACGGCATCCGCGGCGGTGACGCCGCTCATGAGCACCATGGGCACGCCGGGACCGGGGTTCGTGCTGCCGCCCGCGAGGTAGAGGTTGCGGTAGACGCGGCTGCGGTTGCGCGGCTTGAAGCCGCCCTTGAGCCGGCCGTGGCTTGCCAGCCCGTAGATCGCGCCGCCCTCGGCGTTGTACCACTTCTCGATGCCCTGGGGCGTGAGGTGCCGCTCGACCACGATGTGGCGCTCGATGTCCGGCATGCCCATGCGCTTGAGCTTGTCGATGAGCGAGGGGCGGTACCGCTCCATCAGGCCGCCCGGCCCTTCCCAGCGCTGGCCCGCGCGCATGTACGGCGTGTGGATGAGCGCGTAGAACGCCTCGCATCCGGCGGGCGCCTGCGAGGGGTCGGTGCGGCTCGGCACGCACAGGTAGATGGTCGGGTCGCGCGCGGGGATGCCCTGGCGGTAGATGTCGTCGAACTCGTGCTCGCTGTCGCGCGAGAAGAGGAAGTCGTGGTGCAGCAGGTGGTCGTACTGACGGTCGAGGCCGAGGTAGAGCACCACGCCGCTGCATGCCGGCGTGTAGTCGGCGCCGATCCGCTGCTGCTCGGCCATGCCGCGCGCGCTGCCGTCAAGGTCGCGGTACGTGCGCTGCACGTCGCAGTTGGAGACCACCACGTCCGCGGCGAGCGTCCGTCCGTCGTCGAGCTCCACGCCGCGCACGGCGTCGCCATCCACGACGAGGCGCCTCACGCCGACCCCGGTGATGATCTCCGCGCGCTCCTCCCGCAGGATGCGCTCGAGCGCGTTGGCCACCTTGCGGGTGCCGCCCATGGCGTACCAGCAGCCGTCGTCCACCTGCGCCGCGGCGATCAGGGTGAGGATGGCCGGCGACAGAAACGGGCTGGATCCCACGTACTGCAGGAAGTGCTCGGACAGCTGGCGCAGGTGCGGCTCGTGGATGTGCTTCTCGATGGTTGCGCCGACGGTCGAGTGCATGCGCATCGCGAGCACGTCCTTCAGGAGGCCGGGCTCGTTGGTGGGCGGCTTGCGCATCAGGTCCCACACGCCGCCGAGGTCCTTGAAGAAGAAGACCTTGCCGCTCAGGCGGAACATGCGGCGGCTGTAGTCGACGAACGACTTCCAGCCCGCGCCGGCGCCCGTGCCCGGGAACTGGCGGTCCATGGCGGCAGCCATCTCCTCGGGGCGCTCGAGCAGGTCGATGACCGTGCCGTCCTCGTACATGCAGCGCCACTGCGGGTCAAGGCGCACCAGGTCGACGTAGTCGGACACGTTGCGCCCCGCGCGCTGGATGATGCCGCGCACCACGTTCGGCATGGTGAGGATGGTCGGGCCCATGTCGAAGGTGAAGCCCTTCTCCGTGAGCACGTTCATCTTGCCGCCGAGGTGGTGGTTGCGCTCGACGACGGTCACGCGCACGCCGCGCGCGGCGAGCTCGGTGGCGGCGGCGAGGCCGGCGAGGCCTCCTCCGATGACGATGGCGGTCTGGGTGGTCGGCATGGTTGGGTCTCTCAGCGTCTCGTGGCTGCGGGAAGTTCGTGGGCGTCGGGCGCGGCGGAGGGCGTGCCCGCGGCATCGCGCCCGCCGAAGCCGAGGCGGCGCAGCCAGCGCTTGCCCCGGGCGTCCGGTTCGTCGAGCGGCGCACGCAGCCGGCGGGCGGTGGCCGAGCAGGCGACCTCGCGGGTGAGCGCCAGCAGCCCGGCCTCGCCGCGGCTTGCGCCCCAGCCGCTCGGGCCGCGTCCCTCGATGGCGATGCCCGGGTGACCGGTGGGGATCACCGCATCGTTGATGGTGACCACGCCGGAGCCGAGGGCTGCGATGAACGCGGCGTCCGCGAGCGCAGCGGACGGGGCGCCGGTGAACACGCTGGTGGCCAGGTGCTGGCCGACGGCGCGATGCGCCGCGAGCGCGTCGGCGGGGCCGTCGACCGGCACGACGGCAAGCACGGGCCCGAAGTGGTCGCCTTCGAACAGCTCCGTGTCGCGCGGGCACGACTCGACGCAGAGCGGGCGCATGGACCCCGCGTTCGCGGGCTCGATGACGCCCCCGAGGCTGCGCCCGCCTGCCTGCACGGCGGACTCGGCAAGCTGCACGCAGCGATCGGCCATGGAATGGTCAGAGAGGCGCACCGGGCGCGCCGAAGCCGCCAGCGGGCGGAGCGCGTCGAGGAAGCGCTGGTAGATCGCACGGTCGACGAGCGCGCGGCGCGGCGCCATGCAGGTCTGCCCGGCGTTCATCGTGGCGGCGTGCCAGATCGAGCGCGCGGCGAGCTTCGGGTCGGCGTCGGCGAGGACGATCGCGCTGTCGCGGCCGGAGAGCTCCAGCGTGCTCGGGGTGAGGGTGCGCGCGCAGGCGAGCGCGACCTCGCGGCCGACGGCGGTGGAGCCAGTGAAGACCACGTGGTCGAAGCGCTCGCGCTCGAGGAGCTCGCGGCCCGCCTCGCGGGTGGCCTCGGCCGAGGTGACGGTGTCCGGCGGCAATCCCGCGGCGCTTGCGGCGGCACGGGCGAGGTCCAGGAGCATCCGCTGCGAGCGCGGCGAGCGCTCGCTCGGCTTCACCACGACCCGGTTCCCCGCGACCACGGCCTGCGTGAGCTGGATGCCCACGAGCTGCAGCGGGTAGTTCCACGTCGCGATCACGAGCACCCGTCCCACGGGCACCCGGAGGCGCCAGTGACGCTGGCCGAGGAGCCACCACGGACCGCCGCCGACGCGTGCCGGCGCCAGCAGGCGCTCGGCGTTCGCTCGGTGCCAGCGGATGCTGGCCACCAGCGGCAGGAACTCCTGCGTGACGGTCTCCCACTCCGCCTTGCCGATGTCGGCACGGACGGCGGCCACGAGGTCGCGCTCGCGCTCGACGAGCAGGCGCTCGAACTCCTCGCACCACGCGATGCGCGAGGACACAGGAGCGAGCGCGGGGGCCGGCGCGTCGACGTTGGCGGTCGTGGGCTTCATGCGAGGCGGAGCGGCGGCCGGGGGCCTTCGCCCCGCACGCCGGGGCCGATGCCGATATCTTCCCGAATCCGGGCAGTTCGTGCAGCCGAAACCGCGGAGAGCATGGTGACAGAACGAAAGCCCTCGAATGTCCTGCCGGCCTCCTGGCCCCCGGAAACGGCGCGAAAGACGCCCGTTCCGCAGGGAGCCCCCGGCGTCGGGGGCCGCTCCCGGTCCGTTGCGGTGGTGGGTGCCGGGCCGGGCGGCCTGGCCAGCGCGATGCTCCTCGCCGCTGCCGGGTTCCGGGTGACGGTGTACGAGGCGCAGGACCGGGTGGGCGGGCGCACGCGCCGGATCGAGCTCGGCGACTACCGCTTCGACTGCGGACCGACGTTCTTCATGATGCCCTACGTGCTGGAGGAGATCTTCGCCGCCACCGGCCGCAAGCTCTCCGACTACGCGCAGCTGAAGCGCCTGGACCCGATGTACCGGCTGCTGATCGGGCAGCCCCAGGGCGATCCGCTGGTGATCGACACCACGCAGGACATCGCGCGCATGGCCAAGCGGCTCTCGGAGGTGCACCCGAACGACGGCCCGGCGTTCGAGCGGTTCATCCGCGACAACCGCCGCAAGCTCGAGGCGATGACGCCGGTCCTGCGCAACCCGATCCGCGGCCTGTCAGACCTCGTGAACGCAGACGGCCTGCGCGCGGGGCTTGCGCTGCGCCCGTGGCAGTCGCTCTACGACCACCTGAAGGGCTACTTCCGCCACGATGGCGTGCGGCTCGCCATGAGCTTCCAGAGCAAGTACCTGGGCATGAGCCCGTTCGAGTGCCCGGAGCTCTTCTCGATCCTGCCGTTCATCGAGTACGAGTACGGCATCTGGCACCCGATCGGCGGCTGCAACGCGCTGGTGCGTGCCATGGCCGACGCGGTCGAGGAGATGGGCGGCGAGGTGCGCTGCGGCGCGCCGGTCGAGCGCATCGCCTTCGAGGGGCGCCGGGCCTGCGGTGTGGTGGTGGACGGCACCGAGCACCGTCACGACCACGTGGTGGTGAACGCCGATGCGGCGTGGGCGCTGAAGAACCTGGTGCCGGACGCGATGCGGCCGCGCGCGCTGAAGGACGCCACGCTCGACTCGCGCCGCTACAGCTGCAGCACGTTCATGATGTACCTGGGCATGGAGGGGGCGGTTGACCTGCCCCACCACACCATCTACACGTCGCGCAGCTACGTGGAGAACCTGAAGGACATCGCCGAGCGCGGCACGCTCTCGAACGACCCGTCCACGTACGTCTGCAACCCGTCGCGCATCGACCCGACGCTGGCTCCTGCCGGCCACTCGGCGCTGTACGTGCTGGTGCCGACGCCCAACGACAAGCCCGGCGACTGCACCGTCGACTGGCACTGGGCCAAGGGCGAGCTGCGCGAGCGCACGCTCTGCCAGCTCGAGCAGGTGTTCGGGCTGAAGGACATCCGTCGGCGCATCCGCGCGGAGCGGCTGGTGACCCCCGCCGACTGGAAGTCCGAGCGCATCGCCAACGGTGCCACGTTCAACCTCGCGCACAACATCGGCCAGATGCTGCACCGTCGCCCGCACCACCGGCTGCAGGGCTTCGACAACCTGTGGATGGTGGGCGGCGGCACGCACCCGGGCAGCGGCCTGCCGGTGATCTTCCTCTCGAGCGAGATCACCACGCGGCTCATCTGCGCCGAGGAAGGCGTTCGTGACCCGATGTCAGCGGCCCCGCCGCAGCATGCGGTGCGCCGGATCCACGCCGCGGCCACCGCGTGAACGCCGCCGAAGACCGGGACGTCGGGCCGCTCGCGACTGCCGGGCGATGGATGCGCGATGGATGTCCGCCGGTCACTTGCCGAGCTTGGAGAGCACCTCCGCGTCGATCCCGAGGAACTCGCGCATGTGCTGGTCGTAGGTCTCCTGGTCCTTGTCGCGGCTGAAGTCCAGGCGCAGCTCGTTGATGACCTTGGTGCCCTGCCCGATCCACTGCTTCCAGGTCTCGGCGGAGATGTTCTCGAGGATCCACTGGCCAACCGGGCCCCTGAAGGGCGCCGATGCCATCTTGGTGCCCGCGCGTCCGGTCCGCTGGCACACGAACCCGCCCGCGGCGCGGGCGCGCTCGGCGGCGGCGTCGACCTCGGGGGCAAGCCTCGGCGGCTCGCGGCCGATCGACCGCAGCAGGTCGGCGATCGCGTTGCGCGGCATCAGGTCGCCCTTGCGGGCGGCGGTCTCGTAGCCGCGGTTGAGGATGTCGACCGCCTTGTCCGCCCAGCCGGCGCCCAGCATGGCCTGGCCGGCCAGCTGGAATGCCTTGCTCATGTCGGGCGCCAGCTCCACGCATCGCTCGAAGCTGCGCGCGGCCTCCGCGTGACGGCCGCTGTCGAGGTAGGCCTTCCCCAGCGAGAAGTGCGCCATCTCGTTGGTCGGGTCGGCCGACGCCATCTTCTCGAACTGCGCGATGCGGTCTGCGGCCTGCGGTGCTCCGGTGGTCATGACCGGATGATAGGAGCGCCGCCCGCGCCGAGCGGACGCACGCGCTGCGCGGACGCGTCCCGCCGGATCCAGTGGCGGCGGTGGTAGACCCACCACTCGAAGCTCAGGATGACGAGCGCCGCGGCAAGGGCGTACGGCCACAGGTCGCTGAGCGTGATGCCCCCGCCCGCGGTGCCGGTCACCTTTTGCGTGCCGATCGAGATCTCGCCCGCTGCGGAGAGGAGCCCCTCGCCCATGGCCACGTTCACGGCGAACTGCCGTCGCTGCTCACCGCGGTCGTCCGACCAGCGGAAGAGGTAGGTCCCCGCGCGCGCCACCGGCCCCCATGTCGCGGATCCCTCGCGCACCGGGACCTGCTCGCGCGTGCCGTCGGGGAGCGTGAGCTCCACCTCCTTCACGCCCGCGGAGACGCGCACCGACAGCGTCTCGCCGGGCCGATGCTCCTCCTGCACGGCGGCCTGGTCGACGGCGCCGAGCCACTCGACCGCGTTGGCGACGAAGGTCACGAAGCCGCGCTGGTACGGCCAGTCCGACTGCAGCGGGTCGAACGCCGTGACCACCGCGGTGACAGGCCCGCGCCGAGCCACCACCACGAGCGGCACGTCCGGGCCGTCGACGATGCTCTCGACGTCGGACGCGGGCGCCATCGCGGTGGCGGTGCGCACGTGCAGGTCATCGAGGTTGACCGCGCGCAGGAGCGGGTGCGCGGACTTCTGGCTGCGGACGGCCAGCCCGGTCTTGGTGCCGTAGGCGTTGAGCCCCTCGATGCCCGCGGGCACGCCGAGCACCAGGTACCTGCCCGGCGGCAGGTCCTTGGGCAACGCGCCGGCGGCAGCAACCACCACGTCGAAGTCGCCCGCCTTGGCGCCGAGCTTTGCGAAGTCGTCCGCGGAGAGCGACTCGATGCGCTCGGCGGGCATGAGCGCGACGGTGGTGCGGGTGAACTCGTCGACCGCGCCGACCAGCGCCATGCGCAGCCGGCGCGGCGCGGCCACCGCCACGGCGGATGCGTCGTCCGCCCGCAGCGAGTCCTTGCGGACCAGCCGAACCTCCATGACCCCCGCGCGCGGCTGGATGACCGGCGGGAAGGTCACGCGCTCGTAGCCGGCCTTGTAGATCGCTCCGTCGGCAGAGGGCACGCCGCCGGCCACGGGCTCGGGGCCCGACGCGGCCGGGACCCGCACGGGCCGCGGCGTCACGGAACGGCGCTCGCCGTCGAGGAGCAGCTCGAGGTCCGTCTCCACCTCCTCGCGCCCGTCGTTGCGGAGGCTCACGAACACCTGGATGAGCCCGGGGTCGCTTGCGCTCCGCTCCGCCGCGATGCCCTCGATCCCGAGGTTGGCGGCATCGGCCCGGCCGGTGACGTGGTAGACGACCGACTCGCCCGGGCGCACGGTCTGGTCGGCAAGGTCAAAGATGCGGCCGTCGGACCAGAGCTCGAGCGTGACGCCCTCCTCCGGCTGCATGCCGCGCTCCTCGGGATTGGTGACCGTGGAGAACGCGCGCGCGAGCGCCAGCGCCTCGCCGATGCGGCTGGCCCCGTCGGTCTGCCCGACGCGCTCGATGGCGCGCAGCAGGTCGCCCCGCGAGCGCGTGAAGGGCTGCACGATGCGCGCGGCGTCGCCGAAGGCGATCACCATGGTCTCGCCGGGCGGCGCCGCGAAGAGGCCGCCCGCGAAGAGCGCCTCCACCCGCTCTGCCGCCTGCTCCTTGGCCACGTCGAGCCGCGTCTTGCCATCGGCAAGATCGGTGGCGCCCATGGAGGCCGAGGTGTCGAGCATGATCACGGTGCGCCCGCCGCCCGAGAGCCCGAGGTCCATCCGCGGCTGCATGAGGGCAAACGCCACGAACCCGAGGAGCAGGAGCTGCAGCAGGAGCAGGAGGCTCGGGCGCAGGCGCTGGAACGGCGTGTTGGCGCGCATGTCCTCCACCGAGCGCTTCCAGAGGAGCGTGGTGGGCACGCTGGCCGCGCGCCGGCGGAGCTTCAGGAAGTAGAGCGCAAGCAGGAGCGGCACCAGCACCGACGCCACCACGATGCCCGTGAGCGGCGTGAGCCACGCGATGGCGACGAGGGGCGCGGTCATCGCAGGAGCCCCCGCCGGCGCAGGTACTCGAGGATCAGCACGTCGACGTCGGTCGACGTGTCCACGACCAGGTGCATGATGGAGCGGCGGACCGCGAAGTCGCGGAGGCCGGCGCACCACGCACCGAGGTTCGCGCGGTACTGGTCGATGAGGCCGGCGCTTGCGGTCACCTCGGCCTCGTCGCGGTCCTCGGCGTCGGTCAGGCGCCAGTCGCCCGCCAGCCCGTGCGCGGCGGGGTCGATCTCCTGCGGCGCCAGCGTCTGCAGGCACCAGAGGTCGTAGCCGCGGCCGGCCACGTAGCGGAGGCCCTTCTCGTAGCCCTCCTTGAAGAGGAAGTCGCTGATCACGAGCATCACGCCGCGGCCCTGGCGCGACACCGCGAGCGACTTCATCGACTCCTCGAACGAATTGGCGCCGCCGGGCTGCAGGTCGAGCAGCCAGTGTCCCATCTCGGAGGTCCTGCGCCGCCCGCGCAGGTTCTTCAGGATCCGCAGCCCGCCCTCGCCGCCGAAGGCCGCCATCGTGACCCGGTTGTGGTTGACGAGCCCAACGTAGCCGAGCGCCATCGCCAGCCGCTGCGCGTATGCCAGCTTGTTCGGGTCGCCCCAGTCCATGCTGGCGCTGGTGTCGATCGCCACGAGGAGCGACAGGTCCTCCTCCTCGAGGAAGATCTTCAGGAACAGCCGGTCGAGCCGCCCGAAGATGTTCCAGTCGATGAAGCGCAGGTCGTCGCCGTGCACGTAGGGCCGGAAGTCGGCGAACTCCACGCTCTGCCCGCGGCGCTTGGAGCGGCGCTCGCCCTGGATCTTGCCGCTGAAGATCTTGCGGCTGACCACGTCGAGCTGGCCGATGCGCGCCATCAGCTCGTTGCCGATCAGGTCGTCCACGCGCTCGGGGCGCGTCGCCCGCGCGGGCCGGTCGAAGAACTCGCTCACGGCGCGCCCTCCCCGGCCGGCGCGGCATCCTCCGGCACCTCGCGCGGCAGGCGCTCGATGATGCCGGCGACGATGCGGTCGGCGTCGAGCCCGTCCGCCTCGGCCTCGAAGCTCGGAGCAATCCGGTGGCGGAGCGCCGCCGGCGCCACCGCGTGGACATCGGCGATGGACACGTGGAACCGGCCGTCGAGGAGCGCGCGCACCTTGGCGCAGCTCACGATCGCCTGCGCCGCGCGCGGGCTGGCGCCGACGGTGATGTCGCGGGCCGCGCGCGCGTCGCCGTGCGCACCGCCCGGGTGCGTGGCCAGCAACAGGCGGATGACGTAGTCCTGCACCGGCGCCGCCACCACGATGCGACGCGCGAGCCGCTGCGCCTCCTGGATGCGCCGAGCGTCGATCACGGGCGCCACGGGCGGCTGCCCCTGCACCGTGGTGCGGCGGAGGATCTCCTGCAGGTCCGCGCGCTCGACGCCGGGCACGTGCACCTTCAGCAGGAAGCGGTCGAGCTGCGCCTCGGGCAGCGGGTAGGTGCCCTCCTGCTCGATCGGGTTCTGCGTGGCGAGCACCAGGAACGGCGCCTTGAGCCGGTGCGTCTCGCCCCCGACCGTGACGGAGCGCTCCTGCATCGCCTCGAGCAGCGCCGACTGGCTCTTCGGGCTGGCGCGGTTGATCTCGTCGGCAAGCAGGAGCTGCGTGAAGATCGGCCCGGGGCGGAACTGCATCACGCGGTGGCCGTGGGAGTCCTCCACCAGGATCTGCGTGCCGAGGATGTCGGCCGGCATGAGGTCCGGCGTGAACTGGATGCGCGCGAAGTCGAGGTGCAGCGCCTCGCCGAGCGTGCGCACGAGGAGCGTCTTGCCGAGGCCGGGCACGCCCTCGAGGAGCACGTGTCCCCCCGCGAAGAGGGACCACAGCACCTGGTCGACCACGGACTGCTGGCCCACGAGCCGTTGCCCGACCGCCTCGCGGAGGAGCTGCGCCACGGAACGGAACGCCGCGCAGCGGTCACGCGCCACCGACTCGTCGTCGATCCCGGCATCGAACGCCGGCAGCGCCGCGACGTCCGCGGGAATCGCGGCAGTCCCGGTCACGACACGCCCTCCTGGCCGTCCTCGCCGCGCGCACGCCGCCGTGCCGCCCGCAGTCGCGAGAGGGCGTCGCCGGGCGCGTCGGCATCCGCTGCCGCGGGGGGCTTGGGCTTGGCGCCGGCGTCCCCGTCCGCGCCGCGGGCCGTCTCGGAGAGGGCGCCCACATCCGCGCGCGGCGCGTCCTTCGGAGCCTCGAAGCGGGTGCCCGCAGGCGCCGCAGGGGTCTCTCCCGCGGAGCCGCGCGGCGCATCCTGCGCGCCCCGCCCCGTGCCGCCGGCCGACGCACCGCGGCGCGCCTTGCGGAGCGCGTCCACGCCGCCCGTGCCTGCGCTCGCGGCGCCGCCGGTGACGCGCGCGGCGAGTTCCGCGGCGTCGCGACGGTCGAAGGCGATCCGCCGCCACGCGACGTCGACGAGGATCAGCACCGCCGCGAGGATCGCCGCGAGCTGCCAGAGCGCGCGCGCCGTGCGCGATGCGCCGAGGTCGGAACGGTCGAACAGTTCCCACGTCTTGGCGTCCGCAAGGCGCAGCACGCGCCCGCCCGTGCGCTCGGCGACGGTCCGCAGGAGCGCGGCGTTGTCGCGCGTGGCGCGGTACTCGGCGGGGTACGGCACGCTCACCGCGGCCTGCACGCTGCCCGAGCGTGCCTCGCCGCCCTGCGCGCCCGCGCGCGCGAAGGCGACGTTCGCGAGGTAGGCGCCCGCCTGGTCGGCATCGAACTCGGCCGTGAAGCGCCCGGGGCCCACCTGCCGCAGCGGCAGGTCGCGCACCTTGCCGTCGGGGGCGACGAGGCGGGCCTCGGCCTTGGTGGCCGCCGCGAAGCCCGTCGCCGACTGCTCCCGGGTCTCGACGTCGATGTACGCGCGGTCGCCGTCGACGCGCGTCGCGACGCTCACGTCCTGCGGCATCGCGGGCCGCATCACCCAGCGAATCGACTGCTCCCAGAACGCGCGGAAGCGGTTCCAGCCGGTCCACGCCGCGCCCCAGCGGCCCGTCTGGTCGCCCGCGAACACGATGCTGCGGCCGAGGCCGTAGTTCCAGTACGAGTAGATCGGGTCGACGCCTTCCTTGTTGCGCACGGAGACCGGCGTCTGCGCCAGGCCCCCGCGCGGCACGCAGAGGATGTAGCCGCGCAGCGGCGGCAGCGCATCGAACCCGGCGAGCGGGCCACCCGACCCGGGCGCCACCTGCGGCATGAAGTCGCCCTCGACGATGAGCGACCGCGACACCACGGTTGCCTCCTGGCAGAAGATCTGCGGCAGCTTGCGGGGGTTCTCGACGCGGTAGAAGCGGCCGCCGGTCTTGGTGGCGATCGCCTGCATCTTGCGGTGGTCCTCCGGGCCTCCGTGGCCGAGGCTCGAGGCGCCGCTCCCCGCGAGGAGCACCGTGGTGACCGTGACCTTCGCCGCCTTGAAGTCGTTGAGGAGCTCGGGCGGCGGCGCGCTTGGGTCGCCGTCGGAGATCACGATGACGTGCTTCTGGCCCGCGCGGAGCTTCTGCATCTCCTCGAGGATCATCTCCATGGGCACCGTGAAGCTCGGCATGTCGCCGACCGTCATGCCCTTGGCAGCGCTCTTGGCGGCGGACTTCTCGCCCGCAACCTGCATGGGGAAGCCCCATCCGTAGCCGTCGCGGCCACCCTGCCGCGCGCCGCCGAGCGAGATCAGGCCCACGTAGTCCTGGCTCGAGAGCGCGTCGATGGCGGCGGTGGCCACCTGCACGCCCCAGTAGTTGCCCTCGGGCATCTCGCAGCTGTGGAGGAGGAGCGCGAGCGCGCCGCGCATGATCTGGCGCGTCTGCGGCGGATCGAGCCGCACGGGCAGCGCCTTCTCCGTCTCCGACCCGAGCCAGCCGCCCGCGCCGAGGCTCTCCGGGCCGCCGAGCATCACGAACCCGCCGCCGAGGTCGTGCACGTAGGCATGCAGCGCCCGGTCGAACTCGTTGTCGAACGCCCATCGCGGCAGGTTGGCCAGCACCACCGCGTCGAAGCCCGCAAGGTGCGCAAGCCCGCGCGACATCGCGACCTCCGGCCCGACGGTCACGACCTCGATCTTCCCGTCGCGGAGCGCTCTCACGAGCGCGGCGCACTCGGTGCCGCCCTCGGGTTCGATGACAAGGACGCGGCCCGTCCCGCCGACGAACACCACGGCGGCACCTGCGTTGTTCTGCTGCACCGTGTCGGCCGCGGGGTCGGCAGGCTCGAACACCGCGCGGAACCGCTGGGCACCGGTGCCTTCGGCGACCACGGGCAGCGTGAAGAGGTTGGCGCCAGGGTCGAGGTCGACCGCGTAGCCGAGCCCGTCGCCCGAGGGATCGAGGTCAATCGGCTCGTCGTTCTGCCACACGAGGATGCGGCCCTTCGCGGACTTCTGGCTGCGGATGGCCACGCGCAGGTCGATCGACTGCCCCTCGCGCGCGCGCGTCGGCGTGCGCAGGCTCTCGACGATCACCTCGTTGGCGTGCTGGTACTCGAGCGGCACCACGTCGATCGGCACGCCCGCGGCCTTGGCGAGCGCCGCGGCCTCCTGCAGGCTGCCGCTGGTCTCGTTGCCGTCGGAGACGAGGAGCACGCGCGCCGTGGTGTCGGCCGGCTGCGTGGCAAGCGCCATGCGCACGCCCTCGGCAAGGTCCGTGGCCTGCAGGTCGCCGACGTGCCCGCCGAGTGTCAGGTCCTGCGTGGCGAGCGGCATCGCCGCGATCACGGCATCGCGCGCCACGGTCACGGCGCCGGCGCGGTCGTCGGGGCGTTCCTTGCGCGACACGGCCTCGCGGACCGCCTGCTCGGCGCGCTCGCGCAGCTCGCGCGGCACGCTGTCGCTCGAGTCCTCCACCACCAGCACGCTCATGGCATCCGTCTCGCGCACGATGCTCGGGCGCGCCACCGCGAAGGTCAGGAGGAGGAGCACCGCCGCACGCAGCGCCAGTCCGCCCCACGCCTTCCACGCACCCAGCACCGGCACGCTGCGGCGCGCCATCCACCAGAACGGCAGCGCGAGCGCCAGGATGGCCAGTGCCCAGGGGTGTTCGAAAGTGATGTTCATGTCGCCACCTGCACCACGTTACCCCACCGGCGGCGCCGCGGGCGGCGTCGTTCCGAGCCCCTCGAGCGGGACGCGGAGGATGCGCGAGTGGCCGGAGTCGAGGATGAACGCCCGCCCGTCGCGCACGCCGACGGCCCACGGGAAGCGCAGCGCGTTCTCGCGGCTCGGGACGCTCTTCACGCGCTCGCCGTCGACCACGTGCAGGAGGAGGGGCACCGGCGCCCCGGACACCGCCCGGACGGTCCCGAGGTCGGCCCCGTCCGAGGCGCGGATGCGGTGCAGGCGGTGGTTGCCGAACTCGGTGACGAGGAGCGATCCGTCCGGGCAGCGGTCGATGCCGTAGGGAAATGCCATGTCAACCGCGGCCGAGGTGCCGCGCCCGTAGGCCCGCAGCGGCGCGCCCTGGAGGTCGAGCACCTGGATGCGGTGGTTGCATGCATCCGCGACGAAGAGCTCGCGGCCGTCCTCGGAGAAGACGATCGACTGCGGTCGGTCGAACTCGCCGGGCGCGCGCCCCGGCCCGCCGATGGCGCGCACGAAGTCGCCTGCGGGGGTGAACACCTGGATCCGGTCGTTGCCTCCGAACTCGCATACCCAGACGTTGCCGTCGGGCCCGACCTCGGCATCGCACGGGAAGATGAACTGCCCAGGTCCGGTGCCGTAGCCGCCGATGCGCAGGAGCTCGGTGCCCTCGGGCGAATAGCAGATCACTCGGTGGTAGTGCGTGTCCGCCACCCACACGCGGCCATCCGCGCCCACGCCGAGCCCGGTCGGCTTGCCGAGCGACTTCTCGGGCATCGACCACTCGCCGAGGTACGCGCCGTCCGGCGAGAAGCGCTGGATGCGCGCCTGGCGGTCGACCACCAGCACCGTGCCGTCGCGCGGGTCGATCTCGAGGACGCGGGGGTACTCGAACTGGCCGCGCCCGCGCCCCGGCGAGCCGAACCACCGCTCGACCGCGAGCGCCGCGCCCGCGGGCGCGCCCGGCTCCTCGCGGCAGCCGCCGACCACCACGAGCGCCACGAGAAGAAGTGCGGCCATCCCGCGCAACCGCTCGCCGCGCGCGAGCATCCATGCCATCGCCGCACCGGCGACGCCCGCGAGCAGGACGATGGCAAGGAGCGACCCGAGCACGGTGCCGGGCTGCTGGTAGTGGATGGCATTGAGGAGCATCGACGACGCCCACGCCCAGCCGGGCGGCTCCACGCGCGCGGCTGCCACCACTTCGCCCGCCGCAAGCACCGTGCACACCAGGCCGGCGCCGATCGAAGCCGCACGCACGTCGGGCGCCAGCGCCGCAAGCGTCGCGCCCGCGCCGCCGCCCTCGAGGGCGCGAAGGTCGGTGCGCTCGCGCGGCTCGCGCAGCGCCGCAAGCCGCCCGATCCACGCGGCCACGATGCCGAAGCGCCCGACATGCGAAAGCACCACCACGGCCGGCGTGTCGTACACCCACGGGCCGAGGCGACCGGTGTTGAAGGCGGCGATCACGCAGAGCGAGGCCACGGTGGCCGGGACGGCGGCCGCCACGGCCCATCCGACGAGCAGCGATCCCTCGGCGACTCGGGCCGCACGCCCCGTGGCACCGCGCGCGGCGCCGCGGGCCGCGAGCAACGCGTGCGCCGCCGCCACGCAGGCCAGGACCGCGCCGGCGGCGAGCGCGGCGAGCAGCGTCCCCGCCGCGCCGCGCAGCGAGAGCCCCGCGAACCGGTCGAGCGCCCCGCGCGCGATGACCGTCCATGCGAGGGTCGCCACCGGCAGGACGAGCGCAAGCGACACCAGCGCCCACGCAAGCGGCGCGCGCGCGCGCCGCGCCGCGGGGTCGCCCTCCGAGCGCGGCACCACCGGCACCAGCGCGCACCCGAGCCCCGCCACGAGCGCGAGCGCCACGGACGGCCACGCCGCGCGCATCACCGCCGCCGCCGGCGTGCCCTGGACGTCGAGCGTGCGGAGCTCGAACCCGAACGTGCGGACCTGCGCCAGGTCGAAGGCGGTGGTGGAGCCCGCGACCACGGCGACGAGCACAGCGAGCGCCATGAGCAGCGCACCGCGGTCCGACCGCCATGCGCGCGACAGGCGGTCGATGGGACGCTCCGCATCCACGCTGGCGGCCGCACGCTCGTCGGCCTCGCCGTCGGCACGCCGCGCCGCGACGAACCACGCCGCGAGCGGCCACGCCCACGACGCGAGCCCGACCACGAGGATCGCCTCGCGGAGCAGCCCAGAACGACCGCTCGCCGCGGCCCAGTCACCGACCACCGACCCCGGCCCGCACGCCTGCCACCATGTCCAGAACACCGCATAGGGCGGGAGCGCCGCGGCGACCACCGAGAGCGCGCGGAGCACGTTGCCTCCACGCGCCGACCGCATGGCACGGCCGACCGGCCATCCCACGGCGCACGCAAGCGCGGCACACGCGGTCGACCACCCGAGCGTGGCGGCAAGCGTCGCCATCCCGCCGAAGCCCTCCGGCACGGCTGCATCCAACGAGAGGAGTCGCGCCCCGGCGGCCACGGGCAGCAGCACTCCCAGGGCGAACGCCGCCGCAGCGACCGCCACCAGCAGCGCCGCGAGCGCGTTCACCCGTCGCCCTTCCCTGACTCGCGCACGAAGCCGAGGAACGCCTCCACCGCGGCATCCGACGCCGCGGCCGCCGCAGCGGGATCGACGCGAAGCGGATCCGTCACGGAAAGGTCGCCCTCGCGCGCGGGCCACGCGAGCGGCGCATGCCGGGCGGGCATCTCCGCGAGCTGCCGCTCCACGCCCTCGGACGCGAACCAGCGGATGAACGCCGCAGCCTGCGCGGGATGCGGGCAGCCGGCCACCGCCGCCACCGTGTTGGCGATGACGTAGGTGCCGCCGCCCTCGCGGGCGGCATCATGCGCGTGCCGCGGGAACACCATGTCCACCTTCAGCCCGCGCGCCTGCGCGGCGATCACGTCGTCGGTGTCGGTCAGGCCCACGTCGGCCTCGCCGCGCGCGACCGCGTCGACGACGCCCGCGTTCCCCGAGGTCAGGATGATCGGCCGGTTCTCGGCAAGCCCCTCGGCGAACGCCTCGAAGTACCCGGGGAGCGCATTCGCGTCCCAATAGGCCTTCATGGCTCCGAAGTGACCGCGGGTGGTGCCGAAGCGCGGGTCGGCCATCGCGATGCGGCCCTTCCAGCGCGTGGCAAGCAGCGCCGTCCACGTCGGCGCGGGCGGCTCGACCCTTCCGGGCACGTAGACGAGCACGCGCGCCCGGCCCGCGAGCGCAAGCCACGCGCCGTCGGCCGCGCGCCACGCGGTCGGGTGGCCGTCGGTGACCGCGCGCGGCAGCGCAGACTCGGGGAGCGGCTGCGTGACACCTTCGGCGGCGAGCGCGACGTTCGCCGCCATCTCGTTGGACCAGAACACGTCGGCGCGCGGCCGCTCGCGCTCGGCACGCAGCGCGTTGGCCAGGCCCGTGGTCTTGGTGGCCTCGGTGTCGAACTTGGCGTCGACGCGGATGCCCGTCTCGCGCTCGAAGCGCTCGAACACGGGGCGCGCGACCGACTCGTCGGCGCTCGCGTACACGGTGACCGACGGGCGCAGGTCGCATCCGCAGAGCACGGCGACTGCGCACGCAACCGCTGCGCGCGCCGCCCACGCCGCGCGAATCACGCCGCCGCGGCGCTCATGGCGCATTGCCACCGCCCGCAGGAGCAGGAGCGGCCGGCTTCGCGGGCGCGATGCCCTTCGACTCGAGCTTCTTGCGCAGGTCGCCGAAGTAGCGCTTGTGCACCTCTCGCAGGTGCGCGGGCACCGGATCGTCGTCGGTGCCGCGCTCGTAGCCGGGCGCGATGCGGTCGGCGACCTGCTGCAGCGCCACGCGGCTCTCGCCACGCGGCGACTCGCCGGCCACCAGCTGCTGGGCGATGACGTCACCTTCCTGGCGCTGGCCCTTCTGCTTCTGGAACTTGGTGCCGAACGCGGTCTCGCGCTGCTGGCGATCGCCGCCCTCGGCCTGGCCGCGCCCGCCGGAATTGCCCGACTTGCGGCCGCTCGAGCCCCCGCGCTGGCTGTCGGCCTCGGCGCTCGCGCTCAGCGCGCTGTCGGCCTCGCTCTCGCTCATGCTTCCCTGGCACTGCGAGTTGGCGTTCTCGCTGGCCATCGCCATCTGCCGCTCGGTCTCGGCCTCGTCGAGCATCTTCGACATCGCGGAGTCGCCGCCCTCCTGCCCACCCTGCTGGCCGTCCTGCTTGTCGGAACTGGCCTGCTGGCCCGACTGCTGCTTGTCCGACTGCTGGCCGTTGGCCTGCTGGCCCTGCTGCCCGGCTGAGGGATTCTTGCACTGCTCGGACATGCGGGACATCTCCTGGCTCATCTTGGCCAGCTTGTCCTGCGCACCCTGCGTCGACTGCGCCATCTGCTGCAACGCCTGCTTCTGCGACTCGTTGAGCTGCTTGGACTGCGCGATCGCCTGCTGCAGCGCGGACGGGCTGTTGGCCAGCGCAGGGTCCATGCCCGCGCTCTTGAGGGCCTCGGCGAGCTTCGAAGGGTCCTTGGAGAGCGACTCGAGCTGCTTGGCCGTCTCCTCGAGGCTCTTGGCGAGCTTCTCGCGCTCCTCCTGGGAGAGGTTGCTGCCCTCCTTGGCCGCTTCCTGGAGCTTCGAGAGCGCGTCCTTCGCCGCGGCGAAGTCGCCCTGCTTCAGGGCCTCGGCGAGCTTGCGCACCGAGTCGTCATCCTTCGGAAGGTCGAGCTTGGCGAGCGCGTCGCGCAGCTCGCGGCCCTCGCGGGATTCCTTGCTGCCGGAGACCTCGGAGAGCCGCTCCTGCAGCTCCGCGAGCCGCTTCAGGCTCTCGCGCGCGCTGTCCTCGGGACTTCGCACGGGCCCGCGCGCGCCCTCGTCGAGCGTCTTCTTGGCCTGCGCGAGCTCGGCATCGAGCCGTGCCGCAAGCTGCTCGTTCTGCTCGATCTGCTTCACCACGTCCTCGAGGCGCTGCTCCTCGTTGGTCTTTGGGCGCCCCGCGCCGGCGGCCGCGGCGGCCGCGGCCGCGGCAGGTTCCGCGCGATCGAGCTGGGGCACCGCAAGCCACGCCAGCACCAGCGCGCACAGCGCCGCAGGCACCGGCCACCAGCGTGCGGGAAGCTCCACCGGGTAGGCAGCACGCGCGCGCGCCGCAAGCCCCGGGTCCGAGGCCCATTGCACCGCGTCCGCCATGGCGGCGCGCGCGAACGGGTCCGACGGCGTCGCCGGGTCCGACTCGAGCGCAAGCGCCGTGGCAAGCCGCTCGCCCGAGCCAACGCGGCCATCGAGCTCGATGGCCACCTGCGCATCGCTGCGCCGGCGGCCCTGCACCATGAACCACGCGATGCCGCAGGCGATCCCCGACGCGAGGGCCGCCGCCGCGGCCGTCCACGCGATGCTGCGGCTCGGCACGCCGATCCCGGCGCTGAACCCGAGGAGCCGGCGCTCGAGGAGGACGAGCACGACCACCCCGAGCGCAAACGACACCAGCAGCCACGCCTCGCCGACCCATGCGGCAAGGGTCGCGCGGCGGCGAACCATCGTGACGAGCGACCGGATCCGTTCCATGCGCACGATCCTCCTGCTGGACAGAGTCTATTCGGCGGGCACCGCGCCGACGCCAGCGTTCGCTCCAACGCGGCAAATTGCGTGCCGTGGCGTCCGTATGATCCTCTGAGCCATGCCAACCCCCCGCGCCGCCCTGGCGCTCCTTGCCCTTGCCGTCGCGATCCCCGCCGCACCCGCCGCCGCGCAGGGCGCCCCCACGCCGCCGGCGCAGTCGGGCGACTCGATCAGCGGGCTCCGCCAGGAGGTCGAGCGGCTCACGCAGGAACTCAAGCGCAAGCAGGCCGAGCTCGACGCCGCGCTCGCACGCATCAAGGCGCTGGAGACGAAGTCCGCGGCCGCCCCGGGCGCTCCCGCGACACCCTCGCCCGATGCGCCCGCCGCGCCGGTCCCCGCGCCGGTGCCGGCAGACCCCGCCATCGGACCCGGCGGCCTGCTCGCCACCTTCCAGGCCGAGTACCTCGCGGCGTTCCGGGACGTGCCGGACGGATCGGACACCCAGAAGCTCAACCTCCACCTCCGTGCCCTCGAGGCGTGGTGTGCCAAGGGCAACCGGGACGCGATCAAGCGCCACACGTGGATGGGGCAGATCGATGCCTCCACCTTCTCGGCCAACGGACGCAACTGCTCGTTCGCGGCGGTCTTCCGCAACGGCACGCGCGAGTTCCGCTATCCGGTGACCGTGGACCAGGGCATGCTCGCGCGCGTCCGCGACCGCAGCGGCGCCCCGATGGCAGGTGACCTTGCCTTCGACGTGGTGGTGCGCCCGCGCCTCACCGTGAACGCCAACCGCGCGGCGCGCGGCGCGTTCGAGAACCCGCCCATGGTGGCGCCCTACGTCGAGTACCTGCTCGACCTCGAGCCGCGCAGCATCCTGCCGCCGGCCGCCGAGCCCGCCAAGTGATCGGCGCGCAGAGGCCATGGAAGACGACGACCTGGTGTGCCTGTGCTTCCGGGTCAGCCAGCGGAAGCTGGTGAACTACATGGCGCGCGAGCGCCCGCGCGTGGCCAGCCAGCTCTCCGAGTGCCTCGGCGCGGGCACCGGGTGCCAGTGGTGCGTTCCCTTCCTTCGGCGCCTGCACGCGCAATGGGAGCGCGGCGAGCGTCCCGACCTCCCCGTGTCGCCCGAGGAATACGCGCGTCGGCGCACCCGCTACCGCGCCACCGGCACGCGCGAGCCGATTGCCGGGCCTGCGGGGGAGGAATATGATCGCTCGTCCCCCGCAGTGAACGACTACGCCCCGAAGCCCGTCCGCATCCCGCTCACGCAGCTCGCCCGGGGCCAGCGCGCGGTGGTCGACTGCTCCGAGCTGACGGGGCTGCCCGAGGGCGAGCGCTGCCTCCTGCACGCGATGGGCCTGCACGACCAGTGCCAGGTGCGCGTCTGCAGCGCGGGCAGCACGTGCATCGTGCAGATCGAGAGCACGAGGCTGGGCATCTCCAGCGAGGTGGCGCGCCGCATCCTGGTGACGCCCATCGAAGGCACGGACGGGGCGCCGTGAGCGCTGCTCCGCAGGCGGGCACCGGCCGCCCGCCCCGGATCGCGGTGCTCGGCAACCCGAACACCGGAAAGACCACCCTCTTCAACCGGCTCTGCGGCGCGCGCGCACGCACCGCCAACTTCCCGGGCTCCACCGTCGAAGGCCGCATCGGCACGCACCGCTCGCCGGACGGGCGCGCGGAGCTTGAGCTGGTGGACCTGCCCGGCACCTACTCGCTTGCGCTGGACACGCCGGAATCGCAGGTGTGCCGGGAGTGCCTGGCCGGCGAGTTCGGCGGCATCGCCCCGGACGCCATGCTCGTGGTGGTGGACTCGACCAACCTGCGCCGCAACCTCGGGTTCGCCGCGCAGGTGCTGCTCCACCGCCTGCCGGCCGTGGTGGCGCTCAACATGTGGGACGTGGCGCGCACGCGCCCGGGCTGCGTGGACCCCGCGGAACTCTCGCGGCGGCTCGGCTGTCCCGTCGTCCCCGTCAGCGGTCGCTCGGGCGACGGCGTGGCCGCGCTCGACGTGGCGCTCGACACCGTCACGGGCCTGCCGTTCGGGAGCGACGCCTTGGTCGCGCGGCTGCAGAAGCTGCCTCCCGCGGGCGCGGCGCCCTCGCTCCTCGCGGAGTGGGCCGATGCCGTGGTGCGGTCGTCGACCCCCGGCGGCGTTCGCACCGACGAGCCCGCCGACCGCCTGCTCGACCGCGTCGACATCGCGCTGACGCACCCGTTCCTCGGCATCGTGGCGTTCGCGGCGTCGATGGCGGCGCTCTTCGCGGCCATCTTCCTGGTGGCGCAGGTGCCGATGGACCTGATCGACCTCGTCTTCGGGACCGCCGCGGAGGCGGTGCACGCGGCGCTGCCGCAGGGCATCCTCGGCGACCTGCTCGCCGACGGCGTGGTGGCTGGCATCGGCGGCGTGCTGGTCTTCCTGCCGCAGATCTGCCTGCTCTTCTTCCTGCTCACGCTGCTCGAGGACTGCGGGTACCTGGCGCGAGCGGCACTCGCGGTGGACCGCGTGATGCGGCGGTTCGGGCTCAGCGGCCTGAGCTTCATCCCGCTCCTCTCGAGCCA
>Ga0172373_10002677_pt1 | contig 26928 bp, 26 predicted proteins | sample Lak10m_2_FD_114546 | JGI IMG/M metagenome (GOLD analysis project Ga0172373, IMG submission 114546) | Freshwater microbial communities from Kabuno Bay, South-Kivu, Congo - kab_092012_10m | ecosystem: Environmental > Aquatic > Freshwater > Lake | place: Democratic Republic of the Congo...
ATGGTATGAGTATTCCTCCAAAATATTGGTTTTGGCATACCTTTTTACTCTATCACACAATGGACACAGGGAGTTCGCTTGACCCACGGCTTAAAAGCCGGGGCTTGCGCCTCGGTCTGTCAATTTACATCAGAAAGCGGAAGATCTTTGAAAAATGGTGTATAATATAGACATGAAAGGATATATAAACAACATAGAAAAGGAGACAAAGGAAAATACAAATTTCCGAAAGGTGTTGTACACCGCAAAAAATACGCAGTTGGTCGTGATGCATTTGAACTCAGGGGAAGAGATTGGGGAAGAAACGCATACACTTGATCAGTTTCTTCGAGTTGAAGAGGGAAGTGGGATGGCAATTTTGGATGGAGTTGAAACTCAAATTGAGAGCGAATTCGCGATCATTGTTCCTGCAGGAACAAAACATAATGTGATAAATAAAGGAGCTGGACCGATGAAACTTTACACATTATATTCTCCCCCGGAACATAAGGATGGAACGATTCATGTGACAAAAGCTGATGCGGTAGCCGACGCGGGAGATCATTTTGATGGGAAAACAACGGAGTAGTATACAAAGTTAAAAGTTCATAAAGTTTGTAAAGTAAAATCCCGCATTATTTGCGGGATTTTTTAATTAAACGATAAATTTATGTGTATTAGTGTTGTTTTTGTGGTATAGCAAAACCTATAGTCGTTATACCAACGATAATAATAATTCCTAAATAAACAGTGATGAGAGACCAACATTTTTCTTCAGGTGGCATTGGGGTCGTATTAAAAAGAAAGGAAATATAGTCCAGAAATATCATTGATAGGTAAAGGAATAGGCCAACAATAAAAGAAAAAATAGGTGCGGTAAAAAGGTTCGCTGTTTTGTATTTCTTGATGTATCCACTTCTTTTTAAGGGTGAACACCTCTTTAGAAAATTAAGAGCATAATCAAGGGCATAAAAGAGTCCCACTATGCACCCGACAAGCCAAAGAACGATATATACCTTAAAATCGAAAGTCATACTGCCTCCTTTAGATAGGTTAAAAAGCTGATTGTATTATAAAATTAAAGAACACTTTTAGTCAATCATTTTATAAAAATCTGATTTCTTATAGAATAAAGAGGTCGCCAGATAGGTTTATTATTATTATTTTTTTTATGTTAAAAGATTTTATTGCCGATCCTTTGAAATTAGATAAGGATCTTTCCGGAATCAGTTTAAAGTCGGTTGTCGAACACCAGAAGCTGTATGAAGGATATGTGAAAAAGATAAATGAGATACAGAAGAAAATTCAGGAGGCGGATAAATCGGAAGCGAATGCGGTCTATAGTTATATTGGTGAATTGAAACGTGAAGAGACGTTTGCAATGAACGGGATGAAACTTCACGAAGCGTATTTCCCACTTTTGGGAGGAGACGGCGCGGCGAAAGGAAAAATACTCGAAATGATTCAAAAAGATTTTGGGTCGTATGATTCGTGGAAGGAAGATTTTATCGCAACGGGGATGTCGGTCAGGGGGTGGGCGATTCTCGCATATGATTGGAAAGATCATACACTCCATAATTACGCGATGGATTCACAAAATGTCGGCGCAGTGTGGAATGCGACGCCACTGCTTGCGATGGATATGTATGAACACGCGTTTTTTATGGATCACGGAACAAATAAAAAAACATACATTGAATCGTTTTTCAAAACGCTCAACTGGGATTTTGTGAATATGTTAGTCGAAAAATATGGAGTTGATAAATATCAATAAAAATATGGAAAAAACAACACAGATGGTAAAAAAACCAGAAACGTCACCAAAGGATTTTTTCCTTCATTTATTGTCGATTGTAACACTCTACGCAAGTGCAATCAGTTTTTCGACACTTGTGTTTCAGTGTATTAATTATTGGTTTCCCGATATGCTTGCTGGATATTATTCTTCTTCCGCATCATTTGAAGCAACGCGATGGGCAATTGCGATGCTTGTAGTATTCTTTCCGACACACATCGCCACAAGCATGTTTCTAAATAAGGAATATGGCGTGTCTCCAGAAAAGAAAGAACTGCGCATTAGGAGGTGGCTTCTGTATTTCACGCTTTTCATCACTGCACTTATTATTCTCGGCGATCTTGTCGCGCTTCTTTTGAACTTTATGCGGGGCGAACTCACTATTCGTTTTCTTTTGAAGGTGCTCACTATTTTCTTTGTGGCGGGATCAATATTTGGGTATTATCTGTGGGAGTTAAAAAATAGAGAATTTACAAAGAAAATAAAAACATTCATATATGTTATTTCCATAATTGCAGGAATTGCCGTCATTGTGGGATTTTTCATTGCGGGTTCTCCGAAAACAGAACGTGCCCGCCGCTTCGATGAACAGCGAGTATCCGATTTGCAGATGTTGCAATCTGAAATTGTGAATTATTGGCAACGGAAACAGGTGCTTCCTGAGAGCTTGGATATGTTGAATGATTCAATAAAAGGATTTAACGCACCAACAGATCCAAACACGAAAAGTGCGTATACATATAAAAGAAGTGGATCTGAGTCGTTTACATTATGCGCCACGTTTGAAACTGAAAGTATAATAAATGATATAAACACCTCCCGCGCGATATATGGAGGATGGGGAGGAAATTGGGATCACAAAATTGGAGAGGTGTGTTTCCCAAGATTAATTGATAAGGATCTCTATCCTCCAATTCAAGGTGTTCCGGTCCAAATAAAAAGATAATATATGGCAGGACAACGTTCTCGGAATCTATATAATCCACACGGATCAGATCCGTTTAAACTGAGCCGATCGAAAATAGAATTGTTTACGGAGTGTCCTCGATGTTTTTATCTTGATCGAAGACTTGGGGTGGGACGCCCACCCGGATTTCCTTTTACGTTAAATTCTGCGGTAGATACGCTTCTGAAAAAAGAATTTGATATTCATCGCGCACGCGGATCGAAACATCCGCTTATGGAGGTATACGGAATTAACGCAGTGCCGTTTCAACATGAGATGATGGATGAGTGGCGAGAGAATTTCAAGGGAATTCAATATTTTCATCGCCTGACAAATTTTGTGATTACCGGTGCAGTCGATGATATTTGGGTAACCCCTAAAGGAGAGTTGATTGTTGTGGATTACAAAGCGACATCAACAACGAGTGAAATTACCCTTGATGCAGAATACAGGGGAGGGTATAAACGGCAGATGGAAATATACCAGTGGTTGTTGCGAAAAAGTGATTTCAAAGTTTCCAATACGGGATATTTCGTGTACGCAAACGGGGATAAAGATAAGGAGGCGTTTGACGCAAAACTTGAATTCAAAGTACAGATTATCCCATACACAGGAGATGACAAATGGATAGAAGGGATACTTCTTAAAATAAAAAAATGTCTTGACGGCGAAACAATTCCTCTTGCTGGGGATAAATGTGAATATTGTCCGTATCGTGATGCGGCAGGTATATACGAAAGAAAAGCTTAATACTAAATATAAAATACTGTATACTCATACCATGGCAGACAAAAAACTTCAGATTACGACACTTTTTATATTGCTTGGGATAGCCATTGTGCTTGCGTTTTTTATCTTTCGTCCGTATCTCTATTCAATTATATTAGCCGCGGTGTTTGCAGTAGTATTTGGTCCACTACATAAAAAAATTTCTAAGTTTATTGGGGGAAAAGAAGGAATTGGCGCACTTGTCACTCTCGTTATTGTGTTTCTTCTTATTTTTATCCCACTTTTCTTCTTTGGTGCAAAAGTATTTCAGGAAAGTAGAAGTATGTATCAATATGTTTCAGAACCCGGAAGAAATATATTTGAAGGTGAAGGAGTGGTGACCTATATTCAAGGGAAAATTGTAAATTATGCACCATCGTTTTCTTCCAATGCAAACGAGTATGCAAAACAGGGAATTGATTGGGTGTTTAATAATTTTGGGTCTATTTTTTCGGGTGTCACTCAGTTTGTTATTGGACTTATTATCATGTTTCTTTCCCTCTTTTTCTTTTTAAAAGACGGAACCAAATTCAGAGAAGCAATTCTTGCATATAGTCCACTTGAGGATAAATTTGACAGGCAAATTTTAGATACACTTGCAATTACCGCGGGCTCTGTGGTGAGGGGGACGTTGGTGATTTCGATATTACAGGGAATCTTGGCGGGAATAGGATTTTGGATATTTGGCATTCCCAATCCTGCATTATGGGGATTAGTACTTATTTTAATTGCCCTCATCCCCGCGGTCGGAGCGATGATTGTGATCATCCCCGCGGTTCTTTATCTCTTCTTTTTCGCGAACCCACTATTTGCACTTGGATTGCTTTTATGGGGAATTTTTGTAGTCAGTATGGCAGATAATATTTTGCGTCCTCTTCTCATTGAGAAGGAGGTAAATATTCATCCATTTATCATTTTTCTTGGTGTGATTGGAGGAATTCAGTTTTTTGGTCCCATGGGATTCATTCTCGGTCCAGTCATCATTAGTTTGTTGTTTACTCTTTTTCGTATTTATCCTGAGCTTTTCAAAAAATAATCTATAATGTTTGAAATTTTACAGAAGGATGAAAATTCCCATGCGCGCGTGGGTATTATTCACACTCAACACGGAACAGTGGAGACCCCGTCATATGCGATTGTGGGAACTCATGCGGAGGTGCGTTCGGTTTCTTCAGTCCAATTAGTGCAGGCAAAAACACAGCTTATTATTGCAAACACATATCACTTGTGGCGTACTCTCGGAGAAAAGTTGGATTCATTTGAAGGAGTGCACGCGCGGATAAACCTTCCACGAACAGTGATTATGACTGATAGTGGCGGATTCCAAGTATTTAGTTTTGGATTTGGACGGGAACATGGAGTGGGAAAGGTGTTGGGAGGAGAAAAGAAAAAGGCAAGTGATAATCTTACGCGTATCACTGAAGAGGGAGTTTTTTTTACTGATGAAGAAGGAGAACATTTTCTTGGTCCAAAACTTTCAATGGAAATACAGAAAAAACTTGGGGCAGACATCATATTTGCATTTGATGAATGTACTTCCCCTGAACATGATTATCTATATCAAAAGAAAGCGCTTGAAAGAACTCATCGATGGGCAGAGATTTGTATTTCAAAACATCATGAATTGGAGTTGACTTATTCCTGCCTGTGCAGGCAGGCACACGAATTAGCTGGTAAGAAGGAACAAATGTTGTATGGTATTGTGCAGGGAGGAATTTTTGAGGATCTTCGAAAAGAAAGTGCACAATATATTGGCGCTCTGCCGTTTGATGGATTTGGAATCGGCGGATCATTTGGAGAAAAGAAAATGGGGGAAGTGCTTCAATGGGTGATTCCCTATCTTCCCGAAGAAAAACCGAGACATCTCCTTGGAATTGGAAAAATTGAAGATTTGTTTTTAGGAGTTGAAAACGGAATAGACACATTTGATTGCGTGATTCCAACGCGCGAAGCTCGTCATGGTTCCGCGTGGACGACCTACGGAAGAATTGATTTAAAGAAAGGGAGATATAAGGATGATACGTACGTTATAGAAAGTGAATGTGGATGTGAAACATGTGTTTCCAATATTACAAAAAAACAATTGAGGGAAATGTTTAAATCAAAGGATAATAATGCAGGAACTTTAGTGAGTGTTCATAATATATTTTTCTTTAATACACTTATGGAAAAAATACGAATGTCCATAAAAGAAAATAAATTTAGTGAGTTTAAAAAAGAGAGTTTTGAAAAATTTACAAAATGAGTTTTAAACTGCAGGAATATTCCTGCAGTTTTTCTTTTGTGGATTAATATCTGCCGTACTTGAGGTATAATAAATATATATGACAACCCTTATCAAAAATGGGCTTTTGTATGTTGGCACATCGGATGCACCACAAAAGTTGGATGTGTTGTTACAAAACGATCGCATTGTACGAATCGGATCACTTTCAAAAATGAAAGTGGATGAGATTATTGATGCAACGGGCCTTATCGTGTGTCCTGGATTTATTGATATAAACACACACTCGGATCATTATTTCAGTATTTTTTCTGATCCTCTCCAGCGAGATTTTTTAAAGGAGGGGATTACTACTATTATCGGAGGAAATTGCGGGGAATCGCTCGCGCCGTTTTCTCTTGCAAGGAAAGGTGTTACAACCGATTGGGGACACACACAGGTGTCTTCGACAAACATACACTGGCATGACATGCACGAGCTATTTCGTGTGTTAAAGAATAAAAAATTTGGTGTTAATTTCGGGACATTGATCGGATATACCACAATTCGAAATTTTGTAACCAGTGGCGCGCTTAGAGATTTAACCAACTCTGAGTTTGAGCTAACCGAAAATATATTAAGAGATGCGCTCCGAGAGGGTGTGTTTGGTCTTTCAACTGGATTTGAAGAGTCTCATGAAGAACACATTCCTTACAGAGAAATATTTAATCTTATTAAAATAGTTGGAGAAAGAGGTGGAGTGTATGCAACCCATATAAAAAATTTTGGAGATCATCTTGAATCCGCTGTTCATGATGTATTGAGAGTTGCGAAAGAAATTGGAATAAAAATAGAGATAAGTCATTTTGCGCCGATAAAGCAATATATTGGGAAATATCAGGAAACAAAGATACTTCTCGAACAGGAATCGGCAATGGCAAACATACACTTTGATGTTCCAATTTCGCTTGAGCGGATTATTCCTATTCATCGTTTTCTTCCCCCGTGGATTCACGATGAGCACACCGAAGAAACACTCATTCACCTTCACAATCCACGCTTGAAAAAAAGGATTATGAATCATTTTTCTGATTTAGACCTGAAAAATGTGGTGATTGCAGTTACTCCGAAATACTTGTCATCTCTCGTCGGAAAAACATTAAAAGAGATATCAAAAAGTTTTGGGATGTCGGTTGGAAATACATTATTATATCTCATGCAGATTTCCCATATGACAATACTATGTGCAGTAGAAGATATAGATAAAAAAACTCTGAGAGACTTTATTAATTCTCCCATTTCTATTATTTCATCGGCGAGTGCGAGTTTTCCAAAATCTGAGTTTAGCTCGAAATCACGACAACCAATTTTTGCATCAATAGGTGCTATCGCGAAAGAAGAAAATATTGCACTCGAGCGATTGATATCGAAATATACTTCAATTCCAGCGATAAAATATGGAATTCATGAGCGGGGGAAAATAAAAGAGGGGTATTATGCCGATCTCGTCATTTTTAAAAATTCCACGGCATCTGATGTTTTTGTAAATGGGGTACATGTAATGAAAAGCGGGGTTATTGAAGATGTGCGCGGAGGGAGGACGTTGTTAAAAATGTATTAAACACAAATGAGAGGTTCAACATACAAAGCATATACTACCGACCTTGTTTTTATCGTCATTGTCCTTCTCCTTACAATATTTGGACTCGTGATGCTCACGAGTGCATCATCGGATCTTTCCAAGACAAAATTTGGTGACAGTTACTATTATCTGAAACATCAGATTATGTTCGGGCTCATTCCCGGCATTGTGGGTTTTTTTCTCGCGTTTTTTGTCCCATTAAAATATTGGGAAAAATTTGCACTCCCACTTCTGATTCTCAGTGTTATTTTTCTCATTCTCGTATTTACGCCATTTGGATTAGAAATAAAGGGATCTGAACGATGGCTTTCTTTTTGGGGGTTTTCATTTCAACCGGGAGAGTTAATGAAATTTACGTTTATTTTATTTCTTGCTTCGTGGGTAAGCAGAAATCAAGCCCGAAGTAAGACGGTGACAAAAGGACTTCTTCCTTTCCTTCTTTTTCTTGGAGTGGTATTGGGGTTATTGGTGATGCAACCCTCCACCACCATAGCGGTGATTATTTTTCTTACTTCTCTTATTGCATATATCACCGCTGGAGCTCGTGCTCGTTTTATTGCAGTAACACTTATTCTTGCGGTGGTGATGTTTGTTGGTTTAATTCTTATTACTCCATATCGTATGGATCGAGTAAAAACATTTTTTGATGGGGATTCTGATCCGCTCGGTGCAACGTACCACATCAACCAGGCGCAACAGGCAATTGGATCTGGTCAACTCGATGGCGTCGGATTTGGAAAATCGACGACAAAATTAAAATATCTGCCGGAACCTATTGGTGATTCCATTTTTGCGGTTATTGCAGAAGAGTTCGGATTTATCGGTTCGATGGCGGTATTATTTGGATTTTTGGTATTCCTTGGAAGGGGATTTATGATTGCCCGTCGTTCACCAGATAGTTTTAGTAAAATACTTACCACGGGATTTGTTTCTCTCATAGGAATCCAAGCGTTTATAAATATTGGTGCAATTTCCGGTCTTCTTCCCCTTACTGGTGTTCCATTGCCGTTTGTAAGTTATGGAGGTACCGCACTTGCTGTTTTTTTGACGATGAGTGGCATTATTGCTAACATATCAAGGTATAGGCGATAAGGATTTACGTTGAGTTTTCCTTATCTTTTACACTTTTATGATTAGAGTTTTACTTACCGGCGGTGGAAGTGGAGGACACATATATCCGCTCCTTGCGGTTACCGAAGAATTCGAGAGTATATCCGATGTAAATGTTCAACTTTCGTATGTAGGACCGTCAGGACAATTTGACGCAATTTTGAGAGAAAAAAATATTGCAGTGTATTCAATCGCGTCGAGTAAATTAAGACGATATTTTTCTGTCGCTAATTTTATTGATATTCCAAAATTATTTTGGAGTTTTTTCCAATCACTCTTCTGGATATATAAAATAATGCCCGATGTTGTATTTTCGAAAGGAGGTCCGGGTGCATTTCCTGTCGTACTTGCCGCGCGGTTTTATTTCATCCCCGTTATTATTCAGGATTCGGATGCTATTCCAGGGCTTACCAATCGCCTTTGTGGTCATTTTGCGACGCGCATTGCAGTATCATTTCCCGAAACGGTAAAATATTTTTCAAGATCAAAGGCTGCGGTAGTCGGAAATCCGATACGCAAAGAAATTATAGAGGGAGCCTTCAGGAAAGAACAAGCAAGAGAATATTTTAAACTAAACCCTTCAAAACCAACTATTCTTGTTTTGGGAGGATCTCAAGGAGCAGCACAGATAAATTCATTTATTTTTGATAACTTAAAAACACTTATCGAGGACAACGTACAACTTATTCATCAAGTGGGTCCCGGAAATAAAAGAGAGGCAGATGATATAGTAAGATCATTACAACGTGAGGTGGGAGAGCAGTTAAATTCAAGTTATTGTTCATTTGAACTTTTGGACGTGTTGCAATACAAAAATGCGTTTTCTGCAGCAGACATTATTCTTTCACGTTCCGGATCAACTATTTTTGAAATCGCATTTTTTGGAAAAGCATCAATTCTCGTACCATTGGAGAGTGCCGCAAATGATCATCAGCGTGCAAATGCATATAGCTATGCAAAATCAGGGGCCGCAATCGTATTGGAAAAAGAAAATTTTACTCCGCACATTGTGCTTTCAAAAATAAAGGAGCTTCTTTCTCATGAAGATATATTGAGAACAATGGAAGTTGCTGCAAAGAATTTTTCAAAACCAAATGCAGCAAAAGAGATTGCAGAAGAAATTATCATGTTTGGATTAAAAAAATAAATATATGTCACCAAAAGAAGGAAAAAAAGTAAAATTAAGATTTGCCCCTTCACCAACTGGACCGCTGAATATCGGAGGAGTCCGTACGGCGCTGTTTAATTGGTTATTTGTTCGGCATGAGAAAGGATCGTTTGTGCTCCGTATTGAGGATACTGATACACAGCGTTCTGAAGCACGATACGAAAAAGATATAAAAAAGAGCTTGGAATGGCTCGGTCTCTCGTGGGATGAGTTATATCGACAAAGTGATAGACTTGAGCGATATAGATTTTATCTTGAGCAGTTATTGGAGAAAAAATATGCATATTATTGTTTTTGCACCGAAAAAGAACTTGAGGATGAGTATCAAGCGCAGTTGAGTCAGGGAATGGCGCCAAAATACAGTAAAAAGTGTTTATCTCTTTCCGACGAAGAAGTGAAAAAACGACGTGAAAAGGAAAGTGGAGTAATACGTTTTAAGGTGCCCGAAAAAGAAATTTCGTTTCATGATCTTATCCGAGGGAAGGTGATATTCGATACGAGACTCATTGGAGACATTATTATTGCAAAAGGATTGGATGAGCCGCTTTATAATTTTGCAAACGTAGTTGATGATTTTGAAATGAATATTACCCATGTGGTGCGAGGAGAAGAGCACATCTCCAATACACCGCGCCAAATTGCTCTTCAGGAAGCACTTGGATTTTCTCCGCTTGTGTATGCTCATCTTCCACTAATTCTCGGACCAAATAAGAAAAAACTTTCCAAAAGAGATCTCGCAAAATCAATTTATGATTATAAAGCTGAAGGGTATTTCCCTGAAGCAATGATAAATTTTCTTGTGCTTCTTGGATGGCATCCGAAAAAGGACAGAGAAATATTAAGTGTTCAAGAGATGATTGAAGAATTCAGTTTTGAGCGGGTACAGAAAGCCGGAGGTATTTTTAATCCGGAAAAACTTGATTGGTTAAACGCATATTATATTCGATCGAAAAGTAACGATGAACTGGTGGATGCGCTTGATATATTTATTCCGGAGCAATGGAAAAAAGACAAAGAACGTATTCAGAAGGTGGTGAAAGTAGAGAAAGAGCGTATGAAACGTCTTGGAGAGTTTGTTTTTCTTGCTGGCTTTTTCTTTGAACTTCAGGATTATGATAAAGCGCTTTTGATATGGAAAAAATCAGGCGAAAAAGAAATGCTCGAAAATCTGAAGCTTATAGAGACCACATTGGTTTCCCATGAAGATTTTTCCCATGCATCATTGGAAAGTCTTATATATCCAGTTGCCGAAACGCGGGGAAGGGGAGATGTGTTGTGGCCACTTCGTGTTGCTCTTTCAGGAAAATCCGCTTCTCCCGGACCATTTGAACTTCTGGAGATATTAGGAAAGAAAGAGTCATTGGAAAGAATTTCTGTCGCGATAAGAAAACTAAGTTCATAATATCGTTTTTATGAAAAATATTATTTCCGTCTTTAGTATTTTTCTCGTACTTATATTGTGTATTCCTTTATTTTCCTATGCCCAATCTCAAACGAATGGGGGGGCTCTTCGGGATCTTATTGCGGAAAAGAATGAGCGATTAAAAGAACTTCAGGAACAGAGATTTGCATTAGAGAAAAATTTGGATACTGTATCAAAGTCAAACACAAAACTTTCGAAAGAAATAAAGACGATGGATAATACAATTAGCCAACTTGATCTTTTGGTAAAATCAAATAATCTCGCTATAGAAAAAATTGAACTTGAGATTGATTCACTTACCGGAGACATAGGAGATACAGAAAAAAATATCGCCCAAAAAAAAGAAACTATAGGAAAACTTTTTTCTGAGTTGCAACAAAAGGATAATGAAAACTTCTTGACTATTTTTTTAAGAAATAAGAGTCTTGCCGAAAGTATTGCCGAGGCGCGCACCATTTCAACACTTAATAGTAACCTTTATGAAAACCTTGAGGTATTGAAAAATCTTCAGGTAGATTTAAGTAAAAAAATAAGAGAGGGAGAAAATAAAAAACAAGAAAAAGCGGCTGAAAAAGTGAACTTTCAAAATAGACAAGTAATTTTGGCCGATCAAAAAAAAGAAAAGCAAATGGTGTTGTCACAAACAAAGAATCAAGAAATTATCTATGAAAAGCAACTTGAAGAGTTAACAAAACTTCAAGATGAAATTTCACTGGAAATTGAAAAAATAGAAACTGAGATGAGAAAAAATATTGATCCTAATCTTCTTCCTCTTCCGCGTCCTGGAGTTCTTTTGTGGCCGGTACCGGAAGGAAGATTAACCCAGGGATACGGAGCCACTGCGTTTGCTGCTAAAAATTATAAAAGCAAATATCACAATGGATTGGATGTGGGGAGATTTTTGGGTGCAGAAGTTGTCGCAGCAGAAAAAGGGACGGTAATAAATATTGGTGACCAGGATAAATTTTGTAGGAAGGCGGCATATGGAAAGTTTATCGTGATAAAACATGAAAATGGGCTCACCACGCTCTATGGGCATCTTTCCCGTCAAATTGTTTCTATTGGAGACAAAGTAGAGAGAGGACAAACTATCGGATATATGGGAAAAACCGGATGGGCCACCGGTCCACATTTGCACTTCACAGTTTTTTCCTCACAAACACTTACTCCCGCACGCGCAGGATTTCCGGAAGGAACACAGGCATCGCGTGTATGCGGACCGATGCCGGTTGGGGGAGATATTAATCCGACATTGTATGTATCAAAACCATAATGAACAATGAATTTTTGGAAAACAAAAATATTTCAAGGAAGGACATTTCATTTCTTCAATCACAGGGGTGGGAGGAGTTACAAAAGCATCTTGGGAGAGACGTTTTTCGGTTGCGCACAGACTCAGTTTCTTCTCTCATAATCAAATATTCATTGCCCTTAGGTCAGTCATATCTCTATGTCCCTCACGGATTTATCGGAGAATGGAATGAAAAAAATATGAACAATTTTCTGGATAAAATAAAAAAATTGGCGCGTTTTCACAATTCTTTTTTTATTCGTGTTGATCCATTTGAAAAAAAATCTGATGGAGTGACCAAAATGCTTTTTACCTCCGGATTTAAAAAAGTGAATTCAGTACAACCCGAAGAAACGCTTGTGCTCGATCTTGCGCTTTCACAAGATGATTTGCTGAAGAAAATGGAACACGATACCAGATATTCCGTTCGTGCTGCAGAAAGAAGGGGAGTGACAGTGATATGTGCAAAGACCCCTGATGAAAAGAAAAGATATTTTGATGCGTTTTGGAATCTATTTAGGGAAACAAACACACGGCATCAATTGCAAGCATATCCAAAGAAATATTATGAAGAAATTTTTTCACTGGAAGGGGAGTGCCGATCAGAAGTATTTTGCGCATTAGTGGAAGAAAAAATTATTGCAATCGCTATCGTTCTATTTTTTAGAGAAAGGGCAACATATCTATATGCCGCATCAGAACATGGATATGGGCGTTATAACGCACCAACATTTTTATTATGGAGTGCAATAAATACTGCAAAAGAATATAAGATGAAGATCTTTGATTTTTGGGGAATTAGCAATACAAAAAAAGAATGGGCAGGGGTTACTGCATTTAAAAAAAGTTTCGGAGGATATGAAGTACAATATGAAGGAACGTGGGATTATATATTGAATGTTCCAAAGTATGTTTCCTATAATTTATTGAAAAAAATAATATGAAAAAAATAATCAAAAAATTTATCCCAAAGTTTTTTATCAACTGGTATCATTATATACTTGCGTATATTGGGGCTTGTATTTATGGATTTCCATCAAAAAAGATGATTGTGATTGGTGTACTTGGTACTCGTGGAAAAACTACGGTCGCCAACCTTATCTGGTCTTGTTTCACTGCTGCTGGATATAAAACAGGACTCACGGGAACTGCAAATATTCGCATTGGAGATGAGGAACGAATGAATCCATATCACATGACTATGCCGGGAAGGTTTGTATTACAGAAGCTTTTGAAAGAAATGTATGACAGAGGATGTAGGTGTGTTGTGGTTGAAACGCCATCGGAAGGTATTGAGCAGTGGAGGCATAAGGGAATCGCATATGATGCGGCGGTGATGACGACCTTATATCCGGAATATCTCGCGGTGCATAACTGGAGTTTCAATCGATGTAAGGATATGGATGAAAAAATATTTGAAATTCTCCACTTACAACCGAGAAAGAAAATAGGAGAGAAGCATATTCCAAAAGTGATTGTGGTGAATAATGAAATTGAAGAACGGGAGCGATTTTTGAGACATACATCGGATATAAAAATCACGTATGCAGTACATGGAAGCGCAGATATTGTTCCCGAAAAAATAAATATTTCTTCCCCTCAGATTTCTTTTTCAATTTCTGGGGTGATATATACACTTAGTATTTTGGGTGATTTTAATGTAGGGAATGCACTTGCGGCGATTGCAACGGTTTCCGCATACGGAATATCAAATGAGGCGATACAAAAAGGATTACAAAATATCCATCTTGTTCCCGGACGCATGGAAAAAATTGACGAGGGGCAAAAATTTTTAGTGTTTGTCGATTATGCTCATGATGCAGTGAGTATCGAGGCGGCGCTTCTGTCAGTGAAAAATTTAAAAAAAGAAAAAGAGGGGAACGTTATTGTTCTTCTCGGTGGTCAAGGCGGAGGAAGAGATAAGAAAAAACGGCCTATTATGGGCCATATTGCCGCACAGAAGGCTGATTATGTAGTGGTTACTAACGAGGATCCCTACCAGGATGATCCTGTTCAGATAATGGAAGAAGTTGCACACGGAAGCGAAGAGGGAGGGAAAATTCGCGGAAAAGATTTATTTGTGATAAATGATCGTCGGGAAGGAATAAAAAAGGCGTTTTCACTTGCGACATCTGGAGATGTAGTGCTTATTGCAGGAAAGGGAGCTGAACAAAGTATGGAAGTAAAAGAAGGACAGATCCCATGGGACGATCGCGTGGTAGTGAGAGAAGAATTGAAGTTTCTTTAAGTTTCTGCTATTTTACTATTTAGTATTTTAATTAATTCGTGGAGATAGTATGGTATTATATTTTGAAGATCGCGCCGAACAGCTTGTATACGAAAGGCAGAAACGCATAAGAAATATCGTTTTTGATATAGTTGTTTCGGGACTTCTCATATTCGCCGCACTTAATTTTTTATTCGGGTGAATGTATAAAGGCCGGCATACAAAGAGCCGGTTTTTTGCTATAATGAGGGAATGAAAAAAGCTCTTGTGTCTGTTTTCGTTATCGTCCTTCTTTTCCCATTGGGAGTAGGTGCACAATCGTCTACACCTGCAGATACGGCAGGATCTTCGCCTTCAATAAGTCTTCCTGGTCCGGTTACCGATTTTATAAATTCTTTAGATAAAATAAAACTTGACAATAGTGTTGTATCATTACCTGATAATATTCAAGGAGGGGAGAAACTTATCGGACAAAGAGTGATTAGTGAGTCACAAATTGGGGATTGGTGGAATAAAATAAATTCATGGCTCACACAAAATATTGGAGTAAGTTTCTCAGAGATATTGCGAGTTGTCGGAAATTTTATAGTTTGGGGATTTGAATTGGTGGTAAAACTCTTAAAGGTAGGTCTCTCATATTTGCCTGTATAATTGAGAGCAATAGTACTGTCGCAAAAGGTATATTGTGCGACAGATGCAATAGAGAAAAGGGCCGGTATTGGATTACTCCTCTATCGGTTTTATATATCAAATACCGGGTCTAGAACCTCCCAAGGACTAATACTAATGGGTTAATATTGATATTCATTATGTGTGGATGTTTGTTTTTCCCATCTTCTTCCCTCCTTTTTTATCTATTTTTTGTCCTTCTTTAAAGTTATAAATTTTTGCTTATAATATTAAGTAATGTTGTATACGCATACAATTCCATTTCAAGAAATAACCCCAAAGAGGGTTTATTTTATTGGTATTGGAGGCATTGGGATGAGTGCTCTTGCTCGTTGGTTTAAGTCTGAAAAGTGGTCTGTTTTTGGCTCTGATATAGCTGAGAGTGAAATTATACAAGGATTAAGAAAAGACCGTATAAAGGTCAAAATAGGCCAAAAAAAGGGTGTTTTAGGGGCCAAATTAGGGCTTTTTATCTATAATCAGGCTATTCCCCCCACTAATCCGGAATTGGTTTCGGCTAAAAAATTCGGAGTTCCGGTTCTCTCCTATGCCGAAGCTGTTGGTGCGCTCACTCGTCATTATGAAACACTTACCGTTTCTGGAGCACATGGAAAAAGTACTACTACTTCTTTACTCTCACTTGCGCTCATAAACGCAACATATGATCCGACAGTAATTGTCGGAACAAAGTTGAAAGAGTTTGGCGATAAAAATTTTCGCAAGGGAAAGAGTAATTTATTTCTTCTTGAAGCAGATGAATTTCATAGTTCGTTTTTAAACTACTCCCCCACTATTGCAATAATTACGAACATTGATAAAGAGCATTTGGATTGGTATAAGAATTTTTCAAATGTGAAAAAAGCCTTTCTTTCCTTTATTAGAAAAATAGATTTATATGGAATGCTTGTGGTGAATAAAGATGATAAAAATCTTTTTCTTCTGAAAAATCAAATAGAGTCGCTGTGTAAAAAAAGAGAGATTGAGGTGCGTTGGTATTCTCTAAAAGATAAAGAATCAAAAAAAATACGAAATGCGATGAAACATATTCCTGGAATCCATATGATTTCGAACGCACTTGCTGTGTACTATGTTGCGAAATATGTTGGAGCAGAAGAAAAGAATATACTCGATGCGTTTAAAAAATATCATGGGGTATGGCGCCGAATGGAATATAAGGGCAAACTCAAAATTCAATCCGCCGGCCAACGGACAAAATTCCAAACCTTTTTGTATGATGATTATGGGCATCATCCGACAGAAATAAAAGCGACACTTTCTGGTGCAAAGAAATTTTTCAAAAACAAGAAAATTGTATGCATGTTTGAGCCACATCAGACAAAAAGATTGAAATTATTGTTCAAGAGATTTATTCACGCATTTGATTCAGCTGACTACCTCTTCCTCCTTCCTATTTATAAGGTTGCGGGGCGGGATAAAAATGAAAAAAAATATACATCAGAAAACCTTGCAAAAATAATTTCTAAAAAAAGAAAAAATATTTTCTATATTGAAGATAAGAAGAATTTAAAACAGGAACTCATCAGGAAATTGAAAGAAATAAATTCCGATACAGTGGTGATTATGATGGGCGCGGGAACAATAAATGAGGAGACGAAAACGTTGTTAAAAAATTAGTATATGACAATTGATGAATATAAAGAGTCTCATGGGTATTCCATTGATGGTGCGTGGTACCCCAGGGTAACAAAAATAGTTGAGATAAAAGCGAAGCCGGCGCTCTATCGTTTTTATGCAAAGATGGACAGTTTTGACGCAGCAGAACGCATGAAGGAACTTTCAGCAAAAGAAGGAACGCTGGTGCATGAGACTGTAGAGGCATTTCTTATGGGAAAGTCCCCCGAAGTTGACCCATCTATCTTCCCGTCCGTAAGTGCCTTTTTGCAGTTTGAGGAAGAGCATAAAATAAAGGTGAGTCCTGAATTTGTGGAGTTACGTTTAGTGAATCGAGATGAACGGTATGCGGGAACGCTTGATGCGATTGCGACAATTGGAGGAAAAACTGGTGTGCTTGATATAAAAACATCTCAAGAAATTTATCGTGATTATAATTTGCAAACGTCTGCATATGTTGCTGCTTTAAAAGATGATATTCCAAATCTTGAAACACGATGGATTTTACGTATCGATCAGGTGCAGAAATGCATAAAATGCGGGGCTTTGCTGAGAAAGAAAGGTGGGCGGTTAAATATAAAAACGCAGTTTGGAAACAAAGAGATGTGGAAATGCAAACATGAATGGGGCGAGATGGAGGGAGTTATCGAACTCAAAGAATTTCCGGAATGGAAAGCAGATTACCATGCGTTTCTTGGGGCAAAAAAGCTTTGGGAATGGGAGAATGAGGAAATTTTAAAACAGGTCGGATATTTGTAAAAGAAAAAAAGACGGCATTATGAACCATCTTTTCTTGTTTTTTTGTAGATTATTATTATGGAGACAATAGCAATTCCTGCCCAAACTATTTCAGCAAAAACTATTGCCCAAATCTTTCCTGAAAATGCATTTATCCCAAAACCTAGTGCCCCCAAAAAGTTGAGCCAATGGTATGATGCATTGTCATTACTTATTCTTTTTGTTGCCAAAAGTAGATAGGAAAGAAAAAAGAAAATCATACTTACCCACCCAATAATGTCAGGTATTGAAATTTTCACACAACCTCCAATCTTTAATTTTCTGTTCTTAAAATAAACTGTTTTTTATATTTCGTCAATCCCCTATTTTTCACTGCACTTTTCTATAATGATGGGGGCTGGATTGTTTTGATTTCCCAATAAAAAACCAATACCAAATGCGGTAACAAGAAGAATGAAAAAGCCGATAAAAAACAGGATGTAATCCTTATTTTGCGTGATGTACCCTCTTTGTCGTTCAAACATAGATAATTGACATTTTCCCTCTATTTTCCTATTATTATACACGAAAAAGAAAAACAGGCCCTGTCTATTTGTCATTAGAATCTAGGGTTTGGAATTTAGGATTTATTTAATATATGGCACATACTAAAGCGAAAGGATCTACCAAATTGGGACGCGAATCGGAAGCGAAGCGTCTTGGTGTTAAAATTGCGGACGGACAATCGGTGAAACCTGGAGAAATCATTATTCGTCAGCGGGGTACGAAGTATCATATTGGGAAACACGTAAAACAGGGCGCCGATGACACTCTGTATGCCTTAAAAGGAGGGGTGGTAAAATTTACCACAAAGAGAAAAACTCGATACGATGGGAAAGTGAGAACGGTAAAATTTGTGAATGTTGTTCCAGCGAAGTAGTATTCGCCTAACCTTCAGATTTCACTTCAACTAAAAATTTTATTTTAATACCACTTCCAAAATCGGCCTCAACTTCATGAGAGCCAGTTTTTTTTATGGGTTTTTCAATAATTATTTTTGAATGCTCTATTCCCTTTTCTTGTAGTTTTCCTTCGATGTCTTTTGTGCTTACCGAGCCAAATATTTCTCCTTTTTCTCCTGTTTTCAATACAAACACCATTGGTTGTTTTTTCAATTCCTCTCCGAGTGCAACAAATTTTTGCACCAGCCTTTCGTGTTTTATTTTTTGTTCTTCTGTTTCTCGGTTAAGTTTTTTTACCTCTTGTTCAAGCGCCATTTTTGCGAGTCCACGGGGAATAAGAAAGTTTCTTGCATATCCGTCGTTTACCTCTTTTATTTCCGATTTTTTTCCGATTCCTCTTATTTCTTTTAGAAAAATAACCTTCATAATTGTTTTTATTTCTTTATCATCACTTCTTTCAGTACTTCTATAGCTTTTTCGAGTTGAGGATCTTTTTTATTTTTTATGTCATCTTCTGTAATTTTTACTTCAACGTCTGGAGTGAGTCCCTTTTTATTTATTGAGTGTCCGCTTGGGGTAAGCCATTCGGCGATTGAAATTTTTATTGATGATCCGTCTTTTAATGTATCTACCTCTTGTACGGTCCCCTTTCCATATGTCTTTTCTCCCACGAGTTTTGCACCGCGCTGATCTCTCAGTGCTCCGGCAAGAATTTCTGATGCAGATGCTGAACCCTCATTTACCAATACTACCACTGGAATATTCACTAATGATTGATTTCCGTTTGCATAGAAATTCTTTTCTTCAGAGGAATAAAATCTTTCTTTTACCGCTATTTCTCCCCGTGGGAGAAACCATCCTGAAAGATTTGTTGCGACATCAAGGAATCCTCCTGGGTTATTTCGAAGATCAAGCACAATTCCTTTAGTTTCCGAAACAAGACTCTTAAGTGCCGAATCAAAGAAAAGCGATGGAACGTTTGCATTGAAATTATAGAGTCTGAAGTATGCAATTCCATCAGATTTCATTTCCCAATCAAGTGTGGGTACCACGACAACTTTTCTTGTAATCTTAAATTCTTTTGTTTCTTTCCATCCTTCTCTGAATATCATAAGACGCACTTCGGTTCCGGGTTCACCACGAATGATTTTAACGGAATCTTCAACAGACATATTTGTGGTTACCTTATCGTCTATTTTTATTATTTTATCTCCCGCCTTAAGTCCTGCGGCCTCTGCAGGATTATTCTTGAGGGGAGCAATGATAATTATTTCTTTTTCTTTCATTCCGATTTCCGCACCAATACCGCCAAAACTTCCGTTCAAATCTTCATAGAATTTTTTTGCATCACCTGGGTTGAAGAAATCAGAATACGGATCATCAAGCGATTTTACCACTCCCTCAATTGCTCCATAGAGCAGGTCCTGGTCTTTTATATTTTTCGCGTCAAAATATTTTTCCTTTATGAGTCCTATTGTTTCCCACAAAACGGAAAGGTCAGCATTTAATACTGAGTTTTCAGGAGTTGCGGCGGATGCTGAAAGTCCACCATTATTTCTTCCAACAGTTATTCCCAATGAAAACGAGACCACAATTAAAAACAATGCAGTTACACATGCAATAATAATCTTTTTTACCATTTTTTGTTCAGTCATATACCCTCTGATTTTACTCCATGGGAAGTGAAACCACAAATTGTATATTTATTCTGTTGTGATGAAAATTCTATTCTCATTTTTCGGAACATTCCTGAGCCAGAATGCCCATTTCGGTTCAAGTGATGTTTGCGCATTTTCAAGTCCCTGAATCGAATAAATAATTTGTTGCATTTCACTTCTTGTTTTTCCTCTTAATTCAGTTTTTAGTTCATTGATGTTTATGTCGGGAACATATACAGTATTTCCTGAAATAGAGAGAGTTAGCTTTTCATCATTAAATATCGGCTGAAGAAACGAATATGAAATGTCAAAATTTTCCGCTTTCATTGGAATGTCCCCAGAAATTGTTTTTCTTATCTTTTTCAGGATGGCCTCCTTTAATGTTTCTTCGTTAAATGCAAATTGTCTCATTTCTCCTTCCGCATAGAGAACAAAATTTTCGGGATCGCCACTTGGATATTGAAATTCTTTTTTTGTAATTTGAAATGACATTCCTTCTTCTGGCGTCTTAAACTTGTTTGAAAGAAGAACTATCATTTGAGCTTGAAGTGAATCCTTAAGCGCAGCAGTAATTGCAGTTTCAGCATTTTTCTTGTCTTCATCTGTGGCTGATAAATGTTCTCCTATTGCCCCTCCGGAAATTGATTTTGTGTTTTCTCCATAAAACGTATTATATTTAGGAGTTCCTTTTAATCCGGGCACCTTCCATCCAGAAGACGGAGGAATATTATATGTTTCGCCAGGTTCATCTGCGACTACCTCTATATCAATGGAAGAAGGAATCACTTTGCTGTTTTGGACGCGTGATCCGGGAATTGTTATTTGTTTTTCTGTTCTAAATATTTTTCCGTTGGGAGACTCAAAGCGGGTTTTTGCGACAAAAATTTGAGGAGCTGAGCTAAATGAATTATGGACAGTGAGAATTCCTCTCGCTTTTTCTTTCACTGCTTCTTTTCCGTTTGCTTTAAAGGTCATCTGCATATTTTGTGTTGCTCGCAAAAGTTCTCCGGGAAGTATTATTTTTCCCTGATTTTCTATTGAATAGCGGGTTGCTGCCGTTGTCACCTCAACCGTTTCATTAAAGCTGCTCGTAACTTTTTTTAAAAACAGATTAATATTCGCAGAAGGAAGTCTGAAAACGATATACCACACACTCGCAAGAATTACGATCGCGGTAATCCCCCATATAAATATATATTTATTTCCCAATGGGATTTCCCTTTTTTTCTTAGTAGGAGAGGTAAAAACAAATGCCTCGGTTTCTTCTTTTTCGATTTCTTCTGTCTCCTCCTCTTTTTTGGTTATTTTTACAAGAACTTCTTTTTCAATTTTTTTTCTCCCTCTTTTTTTTCGTGTCGGCCCTCCTTTTTCTTCTGTCTGTATTTTTTCTTCCGAAATAGTTGTTTCAATTTTTGGAAACTGAATTGATTTTTTTGAATTTGGCAGGATATCTGACACCGCGCGTTCACGAATCCGAAATACTGGATTTATTGCTTTTAGTTTCGCAAGTGAAGCGATTTCAAGAATATGATCATCAATTGATTCAATAATAATTTCTTTTTTTTCTTCCATTCCAAATTTTTGTATATCCTGAAATATCTCCACCCCCTCTTTCATAATGGAATCTTTTGAAACATTTAATATAATGCGGTCTGCGTTTGTCTCATTTATCTCGTTCAAAATTTTCTCAAGCGTATATTTTTTGTCGATAAATATTTTCTTTTCTTTTTTCATATGGATATTTTATGGAATATTGGCAATAAGCCATTTCGCTCGACGATGAAGTAATTGGTTTGCAAATTCAAGTTTTTTCTGTGAGAACGGATAAAGAAAAAGTCCGATAACTGAGATATTCATTTTTTCTTCTTCGGGGAGAATCAAAAAATCCATATGATATAATTTTTGTTCGAGTAGGTTTACTGTTCCTTTTGTATTTTTATTAAGCAATCGATGCGGCTCAGTGATTGCATTTTTGAAATTCAAATGAATTGTTGGTTTCCTTTTTTCTTTTTCTGTTTTTGGTTTCTTGTTTTTTGCGAGTATGGTTTCTATTCCCGAGAATAAATCGGAAACAAATCCGTTAAATTGTTCTTTAAAAAAGTGTTCTACGTGCTTCGATACTCCATGTTGCGTATAATATACGACTAGTTCTTCTGCAACATCTGGACTCACTCCAAATTTTTCTACAAGAAACGATGAAAGGTGTTGCACACCAAGAGGAATTTCATCGATATAAGAGATCTTTCGTTCCCCAACAAAGAAAATCTCAGTCGATTCTTCACGGCAAAATGCGGTAACGTCAATTTCATCGCCGAGCATAAAATATGAGAGCGCCGCACCTTCCTCGCATATTGTCATATTTTGTGACCATGCGCGGAGGGTTTCCATAAATGGCATTATTTCACGGGGAATAAATGTGCACTGAAAACAGAAAGAAACTGTTTCTCCTGGAAATCCCGTCGGATTAATGACCTTGTTTCCATCAAGTTCTATGTTCACGATCTCTATGTGCGCGAGGATAAGATCACTTTCTTTTGTTTTCATTTTTTTGGCAGCCCACGGGCGGTTTAGATTTAAAAAATTCCAAAGTCCCTGAAAAATGAGATGTTCAAGTTCCTGTTCGGTGATGTTATCTTCTTTTTTACTCCTTTTTACCTCGACAAAATCTTTCAGCGTGGTTGCTGATTTTGAATCAAGTCCGCAGATAAGTCGATCTGCCTTAAGAAGTGGTTTTTTAAATTCCTGTATATTTGATCCTGATATTTTATTGGATATTTTAAGTGTTTTCGCACTCTCTTTTATAAATCCCTCAGTAATTTCCAATCCGGTTTTCGTTTTTCTGAGTACCACGCAATATTCGCCACGGAACATGGCGAGCGTCTTTCTCATAAATTCAAAAATATTTTTTTTCACTATGATGATGTTATTATATCACTAGTTTTATTCTCGTGTTACCACTGCTTTTATTCTCCGTATTCCCGCTGCCACTGCTTCTTCTTTCGTGACTTTGAATTTTCCGATTTGTCTGGTGTGTTCAATATGTGGTCCGCCACAGATTTCTGTCGAATAATCTCCAATGGAATATACTTTTACTTTTTCTCCGAGCGTCGCATATTTGTGTTCAAAAAGACCAATTGCTCCACGTTTTTTTGCCTCCTCAACAGTGAGCATTTCAAAATGTACGGGAAGATCTTCTTGTATTTTTTCGTTCACTATCTTTTCAACTTTTGAAATTTCTTCCGAAGTCATTTTTTGCGGATGAGAAAAATCAAACCGAAGACGTTCCGAGGTAAGATTACTCCCCTTTTGTTCCACGTGTTCCCCAAGTATTTCACGAAGTGCTTTGTGGAGTAAGTGTGTCGCGGTGTGATATTTTATGACTTCTTCTGAATGATCTACGAGTCCCCCCTTGAACGCTCCAGCTGATGCTGTGCGAGAAAGTTCCTGGTGTTTTTTGAATTCATTTTCGAATTCTTCTTTATTAACTTTTAATCCTTTTTCTTTTGATAACTCCTCTGTAAGTTCTATCGGAAAGCCATATGATTGGTAAAGATCGAAGGCAATTTTTCCGTTTATCGAAGAGAGTTTTTCAAATTCACGAAGTCCTTTTTCAAGTGCCATTGCAAATTTTTCTTCTTCTTTTTCCATTTCCTCAGTGATTCTTTTTTTATTTTTCTCAAGTTCGGGATATGTGTGTTTAAATATTTGAATTACTTCCTCAGCAATTTCCTTTATAAACTTCTTTTCAATTCCGATTTTTTTCCCGTGTCTCTCTGTTCTTCGAATAAGTTTACGGAGTACGTATCCCTGCCCTACATTTGATGGAACGATTCCCCGTTCATCGCCCGAAATAAACACCGCTGCGCGTATATGGTCGGCAATAATACGTATTGATCGTGTGGTATTTTCATCGGAATCATACTTTTTGTCTGAGAGTTTTTCGATTTTTTCAATAATTGGTTTAAATGTATCAATATGATATACGTCGCAATTATTTAATACCGCAACGGTGCGTTCGAGTCCCATTCCTGTATCCACATTTGTTTGTTTCAGCGGTTCATATATTCCCTCCTTTGTCTTGTTGTATTGCATGAATACGTCATTCCAGATTTCCACCCAAAGCACGTTGTCGTCATTGAATGATTCGGGAATGTTATTCGGATCACCCGTCCAATAAAACATTTCGGTGTCGGGTCCGCAGGGGCCGGTTTCTCCAGCGGGTCCCCACCAGTTATTTTTCTTCGGGAGTTTTGCAATTCTTTTTTCTGAAATTCCCATTGACTTCCACATATCAAAAGCTTTCTCATCAAACGGCGCATCTTCATCGCCTTGAAATACCGAAACAGCGATTTTTTCTTTATCCAGACCAAGCCATTGTTTTGAGGTCAGAAATTCAAAACTCATTTCAATTGCTTCTTTTTTCCAGTATATATTTCCCAAACTCCAGTTTCCGAGCATTTCAAAAAATGTGAGGTGTGTTGCGTCTCCCACTTCGTCAATATCTCCCGTGCGAATACATTTTTGGCACGAAGTAATTTTATCTCCTCCCGGGTGCGGTTCACCCAAAAGATATGGTACAAGCGGGTGCATGCCGGCGGTCGTAAAAAGTACCGATGGATCATTTTCCGGAATTAAAGATGCGGAAGGGATCACGGTATGTCCCTTTGACTTGAAAAATTCCCAATACAGTTTTCTTACTTGATCCGTTGTATACATGAATAAACTCATTTTATCTCATTTTTTTTGTTCTTTCCAGATGACTTTTATTTATTGACATAAACGCAAATATTGATTTATTCTATATACAGCATAAATACAATATAAATAAGGAAAGAAATGAAGAAAGAACAGGAAAGTGAAGTTAGTGAATTTGAGGATCCCGCAGCAGAATGGGGATTTGTTTCATTTAGTTTTGGTGTAATGCTTCTTTTACTTACCCACATATTTACCATAGAGAGGAATGCGTGCATTATTTCTCAAATTACTGTTTGTGTGGGCGTATGCTCAATCATATTGGGAATAGTCTTGGCTTTTGTCATCGCTCCGATGCGAATAGAAAATAAAAAAATCAGGGAGGAAAAATGATATTCTGGGCATGGAAAGGAAGATTTATTATTGCATTCCAGGGATCTCCATACCATGGAGAAAAACATACTCTTAGGGTTGTAAAAATTTTATATCCATCGACATCTTCTAATTCTTCAGATATTAATGTCAGTCCACTTGAAAGAAATGGACAAAGTTTTTGGATTTCTCGAGAAAATTGTTACCCGCTGTGGAGATTACGGAGTGTTTTGAAGGAAAATTTTAGCTTGTAGTTTTAATTTATTAGTCAAAAATCCGCACATTGTGCGGATTTTTTCTAATACCCTTCCAATTTCTTTATCTTGTGATGATTTCTGATTTTCTCAAGTGCTTTTGCCTCGATTTGACGAATGCGTTCACGGGTAACACCAAAGACTTTCCCTACCTCTTCCAGTGTGTGTGAAATGTTGTCATCGAGTCCAAAACGCATCGCGAGAATTTTTCTTTCGCGTTCGGTTAAATCAACGAGCACTTCTTTAATATAATCGCGAAGCAATGCTTGGTTTGCGAGCTGATCGGGACTCAAACTTGTTTCATCTTTAATAAAATCAGCGAGCATTGAATCTTCATCATCGTCCCCTACCGGAGCTTCAAGTGAAATAACTTCCTGTGAAATTTTCTGAATGTAATGAATTTTTTCGACATTCATTCCCATTTCGTTTGCGATTTCTTCTGGAAGCGCTTCTCGCCCTAATTCTTGCATCAACTTGCGTCTGATTTGCGTATATTTTGTGATTGTTTCTACCATGTGCACGGGAATACGAATAGTACGTGAGTAGTCAGCGAGCGCACGGGTGATTGCCTGACGAATCCACCACGTGGCATACGTCGAAAATTTGAATCCTTTGTGATAGTCGAATTTATCAACTGCGCGGGAAAGTCCGATGTTCCCCTCCTGCACAAGATCGAGAATGCTCAAGTGTGGAGAACGGTTTACATATCGCTTTGCGATGGACACCACAAGACGAAGGTTTGCTTGAATAAGTTTCTTTCGTGATATTTCATCTCCTTTCTCAATTTTCTTTGCAAGTTCTTTTTCTTCTTTTGAATTTAGAAGTGGAGTTCGTCCAATTTCTTTCAGATACATCTGCACTGCGTCGGGGAGGTTCTGATCAATACGAGTCGCATCTCTGAGTTCACTCACAGTAATTTCTTCGTGTTCGGATTTGATAAGTGAAGTGGTTGGTGATTTTACTTTTATCCCCTCCTTTTCGAGGCGGTTATATACATGTTCGAGATAGTTTACATGCTTCTCAATGTCTGGAAAATAATTCAATACTTCGGCATCAGTAACGAAACTTCGCGTTCGCCCACGACGCACTAATTCTTCAAGTGATTTGCTATATTCTTCTTCTATTTCGAGAATCTTTTTGCTTACTACCGGTTTTTTTGATGAATGAGCTATTTTTTTTACCTTTTCCTTGGTCTTTTTCACTACCTTTTTTATTTTTTTCTTCGTCATATTTTTGATTTAAGTTCGTGTATTTTTTTTACTATTGAATCAAACTCCTGGAGGCACGCCTTAATTTGTTCTTCGTCGTTTTTTCGTTCGGCTAGTTTTAATTTTTTCTGTATCTCAAGCTGTTTTTGTTTCATATCTTCGAGCCGTAGATATGAAATTAAATCATCAAATTCCTTTTTTAACACCTTGGG
>Ga0172373_10002682_pt1 | contig 26917 bp, 15 predicted proteins | sample Lak10m_2_FD_114546 | JGI IMG/M metagenome (GOLD analysis project Ga0172373, IMG submission 114546) | Freshwater microbial communities from Kabuno Bay, South-Kivu, Congo - kab_092012_10m | ecosystem: Environmental > Aquatic > Freshwater > Lake | place: Democratic Republic of the Congo...
AATTTAAAAATATCTCCATTAGCCTCGATGGCTTGTGCAGTTTCTTTAACCAATTCTTCCAATCCAACTTGCGCCGGTGCTCGAAATGGAACCGCTACCTTTGATTTATCAGGCTGTTCAAATCCGCCGTATGAAATTCAATGGATTAATACTGATCTTTCTGCCGTTTGTAAAACTTTACCCGACGCAGAAGCGGCATTTACAGGTACGACTTATACCGTTAATAATATTTACGGTTGTGGACAGGTTTATACAGTGTTGTTTACCAACTCGGTGGGCGATCAAACCGCTGTTCAGGTGCCTATCATTAATCCCGCTCCTACTATTTTATCGCCCAGCTATATACAACCTACGTGTTTTGGTTTACCTAATGGTCAAATCAGAACCTTGGTAATCAGTGGCGTTTCTCCGTTAACATTTAAATGGATGCCCTCTGCTATTACTCACTCAAACATAGTTACAAGAGATACCTTAAAAAATGTTGGTGCAGGTATTTATACACTTACTGCTACCAATGCCAATGGTTGTGTTAACACATTTACTTACGCACTCAACAGCCCAACGGTATTACTATCTAATGGGTTGAGCAATAGTATTACCTGTAATGCTTCATGTAATGGTTCAGCTACGGTTTCTCCTACTGGTGGAACTGCTCCTTATTCTTATTCATGGGTATCATCCTCCTCAACTCCCTCCGTCAATTTTTCTTCTACTATTAGTAATTTATGTCCGGGCGTTGTTACTATGACGGTAACTGACTCTAAATCTTGCACTGCTACTTATTCTGCCAACATTACCCAGCCACCTGTTATTTCTTTGACGGCTTCTAAAGTAAATATGAGATGTGGTTCTGTCTGTGATGGGTCGGCTACCGTAACGGCAACAGGAGGCTTAGGTGCTTTTACGTATTCATGGGTTCCGTCGGGTGGTTCGGGAGCTACAGCATCGGGTTTATGTGCCAATGTTTATACGGTAACTGTTACTAATAATACCAATTGTATCAAAACAATTTCATTAAGTATCACATCTCCTCCAACATTAACAGCAAGTCCTACTAAAAAAGATGTATTATGTTTTGGAACCAATACCGGTTCCATTAACTTAAATGCATCAGGAGGTACTCCTGGACTTACCTATAGTTGGTCGCCTTCTGTTTCATCTATTGCAACGGCCACAAATTTGGCAGCAGGAGTTTATAATTATACTGTAACCGATGCTTTAGGCTGCCAATATCCAAATACATTAACTATCACTCAACCTTCGGCATCTACATTAACCATTGCAGGAACTAGTCTTACTTGTCATGGCGACACCAATGGTTCTGCAATTAGCAGCATGTCAGGAGGTACTTCACCTTACACCTATAGTTGGTCTCCCGGAAACCCAACTGGACAAGGAACCGGTAACATTACAAACCTTTCTCAGGGAACTTATACTTTAAGGGTTTTAGATGCCAACAGTTGTTCAACAACTAAAACAGTGGTCATTTCTCAACCAAATGCTATAGCCGTTTCAGTAGCCAGTGTAGCGCCAAGTTGTAACGGGTTTACTAATGGAGTTATTACAACCACGGTAACTGGTGGACAAAGTCCTTATACTTTTACGCTTCAACCATCTACGGGTGCTGCTAAAACCGGCAATTCACCTTACACTAATTTAACTGCAGGTTCTTATACCTTTATAGTAAAAGACAATGCCGGTTGCGTTAAAACCCAAACCATTAATTTAGTAGAACCAATAGCACTTACTCTCACGTTGACGGCTACGCCTCTCAGTTGTTTTAATGATTGCAAAGCTACTGTTTCGACCTTAGTAAGTGGTGGGGTTCCGGGATACTCATATGCATGGAATAATGGAGCCACCGGAACATCCATTATCAATCAGTGTGCGGGTGTTTACTCAGTTACGGTAACAGATTTAAAAAACTGTAAAGCTACGCAAACAGTTACTATTACAGCACCTCCAAGTCTGACGGTTAACGTAACTGCCACTAATCCAAATTGTAGTGGCCAAAGCACAGGAGTAGCTTCTGCTTCTGTAAGCGGAGGAACTCCTAATTACACCATTAACTGGAACAATGGCGTTACTGGAAATACTGCTTCTAATTTATCAAAAGGTACCTATACAGTTAGTGTAACCGATTCTAAAGGATGTCCAAAAACGGAAACGGTTTCCATTACAACACCCCCTGCTCTCACACTCACTTCATCAGGAGGTATAGTAAGTTGTGCGGGGTCAACAGACGGAACCGTTTCGGTAACTCCAACCGGCGGTACCCCGGGTTATTTTTATTCTTGGAATACAGTGCCATCTCAAACTACTTCTAAAGCAACAGGGTTAGGTGTAGGAAATTATATTGCTAGTGTTACAGACTCCAAAGGATGTGTGGCTACTGCGACTGCTACTATATCTCAACCGTCTATATTAACACCCACTATTACTAATATTATATCTAGTTGTAATGTCTGCATTGGTTCAGCTACCGGGAATGGTATAGGAGGTACAGCTCCTTATACGTATTCATGGTCGCCGAGTGGTCAAACATCTTCGGTTGCTAATAATTTATGCGTCGGAGTTCAAACCTTTGTGGTAACCGATAGTAAGGGCTGTTCAAAAACACAAACGGTACAAATCAGTCAAACGGTTATTTCTTTAATTACATCGAGTGGTAGTACCCTTACTTGTAATAATAGTAATAATGGTATTGCTACAGCCAATGCAAGTGGAGGTGCGGCACCATATACGTTTACCTGGTCGCCGGCACCTATTCAAAATACTCAAACAGCTACCGGATTAAGTGCAGGATCACATACTGTTATTGTAGCCGACTCGAAAGGATGTACAAACACCAGTGTCGTTAATTTTACAAATCCGCCTGCATTGACTTTAACTGTTACAAAGTCAGATTTAACATGCTATAACATTTGCAATGGAACTGCACAAGCATTGGCAAGCGGTGGAACCGGTACACTTTCTTACCGTTGGATGCCCGGCGGCGCAACCACTTCTTCTTTAACCGGATTATGTGCTGGACTTTATACAGTAACCGTTACCGATAATAACAGTTGTTCATTAACCCAAACTTTATCAATCACCCAACCATCCTCGTTAACTGCTAGCTTTAGTTTTACCACACCAAACACTTGTATTGCATCTGATGGTACTATAAATGCTCAAATTGCCGGAGGTACTTCACCTTACACATTTACTTGGTCTCCTGTTAATTCATCATCTATGCCGCTAACGAATGCCGGAGCGGGTACTTATTCTTTACAGATAAGAGATGCGGCAAGTTGTACCCGAACAGTAGTTACTTCTCTCAATAATCCTACAGGTCCGACCGTCACCGTTCAGACCAATTCTTTAGCTTGTTTTGGAACTTCAACAGGTTCTGCAACACTTTCTATTTCAGGTTCAGCCCCATTTACGGTTAGTTGGCCAAGTATTTCTTCTACTAATACAGTAGTTATAGGACTTTCTGCCGGCGTTTACTTATCTACTATTACGGATGTGAATAGTTGTGTGACTAATCAAACTGTAAACATTGCTTCTCCGTCGCAATTTACAATAAGTGGCGTTGTGAATAATGTGGCTTGTCATAGTACTCCTTCAGGTTCAATTAATTTAACCCCTTCAGGAGGCACAGGAGCCTATACGTATACCTGGTTACCTACGGGTGGTTCAGTTCAAGATCCAAATAATTTATCAGCAGGAACTTATAGTGTTTTGATGTCTGATGCAAATGGTTGTCAAGCTTCGAGTTCATTTACCCTAACTGAACCTTCTCCATTATCTATGACGTTCAGAAAGAAAGATGTGCAATGTCATGGTGGTATTTCCGGAGGAGCGAGGGTTCTCGTTAGTGGAGGAACAAATCCATATACCTATTCATGGACACCAGCAGGAACATTTGTAGGTTCGCCCCTCGATACGGTTGTTAATTTATCTTCAGGCGTTTATACAGTAAATATTCGTGATGCCGCTAATTGCACCATTACAGGAACAGTTCAAATTACACAGCCGTCGGTATTAAGTTCTTCTATTGCTGTTACACACCCAAAATGTTCGCAACAAAGTACAGGTTCTGCTACGATTCAAGCTTCAGGAGGAACTTCACCTTATAGTTATGCTTTTAACACCACTCCGTCAGCTCTTTCCCAAACTGTAAGTGGATTGGCAAAAGGGACATATATAGGAATTGTAACTGATGCAAACGGATGTCCGAGTGCTTCTGTATTTGATATTACAGAACCTGCATCAATAGTGGTTACAACAACGGTTTCGAGTCCTAAATGTAATGGTGTATGTTCAGGAAACGTGACCACAGCAGTGAGTGGAGGTTCGCCCAACTACCAATATCAATGGATTCCTGCCGGAGGTAATGTCGCTAATCCAACCGGATTGTGCGCCGGGAATTATACAGTTATTGTTACCGATCAAAATAGCTGTTCCGGTCAGGCTTTGTTAACATTAACAGAACCCGACCATTTAATTGCCAATACTTCATTTACCAACCCATCATGTTTTGGCTTTAGTAATGGTGTTATCAGTTCTAATCCTTTAGGTGGAACAGCTCCTTTTCGCTTCCAATGGTCAGGAACGGCCCAAACTACCCAAACATTATCAAATGTACCAGCCGGTGATTATACGTTGAGTGTTACCGATTTTAACCAATGTAAGGATACGCAAATCGTAACGCTCATTAATCCTGCTGCACTTTCTATCAACCCTTCTAAAGTATTAGCAAGTTGCGATATAGATAACGGTTCAATTGATGCATCGGCAGCTATAGGTCAAGCACCTTTTACGTATAATTGGTTACCACCTATTTTACCTGCACAAAGCACTTTTACATTAGTAAACAATTTAAGTGCGGGTATTTATACCGTTGTATTAACAGATGCTTCTGCTTGCTCAGCTACAGTTGCCATTGCCTTGAGTAATGCCGATGGACCAACCGGTGCTACAATTACCTCAACCAATGTAACGTGTATGGGATTAAACAATGGTATGGCAGAAGTTTTTAACCCTATTGGAGGAACCGCCCCTTATACATTAGGTTGGCTCAATCCATCATCAAGCTTAGCTTTTATTAATCAACTAGCACCCGGCACTTATATGGCACAAATTGTAGATGCTAATAATTGTAAATTATTTAAATCGGTTGATATTATAGAACCTCAATTAATCGATGATAATGAACACATTGTGAGTGCTATTTGTATGGGCAACTGTTCGGGTAGTATTGACGTGAAGCCAACCGGAGGAAATACAGGTTATAGCTACTTATGGAGTAATGGGGCTACTACACAAACTGTTACCAATTTATGTCCCGGTTCTATTTCAGTAACCATTACAGATAATTTAAATTGTACTTATACAACTACCTATACAATACCAAGTTTAACCACAATTACAACGAATACTTTTGCAATTGACAATATTTGTTTTGGAAAATGCGAAGGACAATTGGAAGCGGTGAATATAGCCGGTGGACAGCCTCCGTATTCTTTTCATTGGTCAGATCCATTGGGACAAGCTACATCAGCGGCAGCCAATTTGTGTTCAGAAAATTATTCGATTACCATCAAAGACGCAAATGGATGTTTTAATGTGTGGCCAGGAAGTATTTCGTCACCAGCACAAATTACGTTTACTCCGGTTGTTACTCAGCCTGATTGTGATTTATGTAATGGGTCAGTGACTATTACCCCTACGGGAGGCACTCCAAACTATTCTTATATATGGAGTACCAATGAAACCGGAAATACGACTTCTAACTTGTGTGCCGGTGTATACGAAGTAAAAATCATGGATAATCATCAATGCGAATCTACTTCCAAAGTCATCATCAATAGCTTTTCTTCTATTACCGGAGAAACCATTCAAAAAGCTGATGTCAATTGTCAGGCAGCCTGCAATGGTTCAGTATCTATAGTGGCTATTGGTGGTTCGCAACCTATCTCTTATAACTGGTTACACAACGGTTCATCGTCTCAAACTTTAACTAATCTTTGCGAAGGTATTTACTATTGTAATATGACCGATGCAGAAGGTTGTACACGCACAGCCAGTGTGGCTATTGGTGCCGTTACTGTTTTAACTATTACTCCTGAAGTAACACAAACCTCATGTACGTCTTCTACCGGGTCTATTTCGGTATCGGTAAGAGGCGGAACGGGTAGTTATACCTATTCGTGGTTACCATCGGGCAACTCATCCTCTATTAAGAACTTATCTTCAGGTTATTATACATTAACAGTGTCTGACGGTAATTGCCCAAAAACAGAGGTATTTACCATTAATGCCATCAACAGTCCGGTTATTACTTCCACGCAAACCAATATCTCATGCGCGAATAGTTGTGACGGAAAAATTGAAATAACCATAAGTGGAGGTATTCCTGATTATACAACTACATGGTCAAACGGAGCAACCAATACAAGTATCGCGCAATTATGCACGGGTAATTATTCGGTTGAAGTAAGTGATGCTGCGGGTTGTAAGGCTATAAAACAGTTTTCTTTAGAAACCGTTACTCCTATAACGTTCAATGTGCCTGATTTAGATATACCGAAATGTGATGCTGATTGTAATGGTTCGTTAATTATCAATCCAATTGGCGGAACCATGCCATACACATACAGTTGGTTGCCATCTAACATCACTACTCCTGTAATTTCTAATTTGTGTGCCGGTAACTATTCCATTACAGTAACTGATGCTCATGATTGTCAAACCACTAAAACTTATTCCTTAGTCAATCCGCCAACATTGCTCGTTACAGCCACAGCTACCAACGTATCTTGTAATACGGCTACAGATGGTTCTATTGATGTGACTGTTTCGGGAGGAATAGCCCCATATACTTACACATGGACTCCTTCAGGAGCTACTACAGAAGATCAAACAAATATTGGTGCCGGTACTTATACAATGACACTGCTAGATGACAATGGTTGTTTGCGAGATAGTGTATTTGAAATTAAACCAACCATTATCGTTCAGTCAGTAGCCGGTAATGATACTACATTTTGCGAGAAATCATCGTTTGCACTCAATGGCACAAAATCTTCAGGGGGCAATAGTTTCGAATGGTTTGAGTTACCTTCCGGCAGCATTATTTCCAGTACCTTAACCGGTGTAGTAAAACCTGCTGTTGGGACTAACACCTATGTATTATTAGTGAAAAATGGGGTGTGTGCCGACCGTGATACCATTGTTGTTACTTCCTTGGCTTTACCATCAGTAGATGCAGGTCCGGTGATTAATATGCCGATATTAGCATCTATGTCGATTGGCGGAAATCCTACCAGTGCGGATGCCTTAACTTATACTTGGACACCAAATACGGCTCTTAGCGATCCAAATATTGCTAATCCTACAACATCTGCTAGTGTTACAACAATATACACCATTACAGTAAGCGGGCAAAACGGTTGTTTAAATTCGGATAGTGTTACCGTGTTTGTATTTCCGGAAATACGCATCCCTAACGGATTTTCACCAAATGGAGACGGCAAAAACGATGCGTGGGAAATTGATTTAATTTATCAGTTTCCTGACTGTGAAGTAGAAGTATTTAACCGTTGGGGCGAACGTTTATTTTACTCAAAAGGGTACGCTGTGCCGTTTAATGGTCAGTACCAAGGAAAAGATTTACCGGTTGGCACATACTATTATGTCATCAAACTCAATCATCCTGATTTCCCGAATGCCTATACGAGTCCATTAACTATATTCAGATAATTATGAGAAAAATTATTTACATACCGCTTTTATGCTTCATTTTTCAATGGGCACAAGCTCAGCAATTGCCGCAGTACACACAGTATTTGCTAAACGACTTAGCTATTAATCCTGCTGTATCGGGCAAAGAAGATTTTGCCGACATAAGATCCAATAACCGTTACCAATGGGTAGGTATTGCTGATGCACCAAGAACCTATATGCTTACCTTGCATAGTCCGTTAAATAAACGCACCATGGGCCTAGGGACTCATATTTATACAGATATTGTAGGGCCCACCAGACGCGTAGGCATTAATGTATCTTATGCCTACCATCTCAAGTTGAGTGAACAAATTCGCCTTTCTTTTGGGCTAAGTGCCGGTATTCAACAATGGGGTATTGATGGCCATAAACTGCATTTGCATGATGCTGGTGACGAAAACTTATTAACGCAATACCAAACTAAATTAGTTCCCGATATTGGGGCCGGTTTATTAATTCATCACAAAAAATGGTATCTCGGTTTTAGTGCCCCACAGTTATACCAAAGCCCTATTAAACTTTACCCCAATGGCGATGATAAAGGTAAATTGGTGACTCATTTTGTATGTAATGGGGCTTATAAATTTAACATCAACGAAAAGTTTAAAATTGAACCTTCTTTTTTAGCTAAATATGCTTTTCCAACATCGGTTAAAATAGATATAGCCACCCGTGTTATTTATCAAGATCAATTATGGATGGGGCTTTCTTATAACCGTTTTATTGCCCAGCAAGATGCTATTACGGCGCTACTAGGCTTTATGTATAAAAACTACCTCATCATTGGTTATTCCTACGATTTTACCACCTCTTATTTAAAAAACTATGCTGGTGCCACGCATGAGTTGATGTTGGGTCTTCGATTTTCCAAGCAACAAGCCAAGCATTGGCAAGAAGACGAGGAACCTAAATAGAACGACTATATACACTTATGACAAAATTTATACTTCCCGACAAGATTACTGTAAAATTAGTAAAACCCGAACAACAGAATATTTCGGTTTTAAATATTTTATCATAATGATTAATCAAACCAACTCTAAACCAATTATTTGTATTGATATCATAAAATGATACTATTAAATAAGATATCTCAGCTGGCAGACACAAAAAGGTGGTGGACTTCAATATCAATTACATATAGTGCTGCCTCTATTATAACATTAATTGGAATATATGGTATTGGTCAATACGGGCTTGCTCTTTTTATTTTAACACCTTTTTTTGTAGGGTTTAGTTCGACGGCAATTTATGGTTACAACCATAAAATAACTAAAAAAACAGCATTTACTATTTCAGTAGTTACCATTTCCATCATGTTAGCAACACTTTTAATTTTTGCTATCGAAGGCCTTATTTGTATCGCAATGGCTACTCCACTATCACTGTTATTAATGTGGTTAGGAAGTCTTGTTGGATATTACATTATTTCAAAAAAACCCTCAGGTACAATGATTAGTGTAAACTTGTTAATGTTAATGATACCACTAACAAGTTTTGTTGAAAATAAAATAGAATCTGAGAATATAACATCAGTTGTAACTGTGGTAAAAATCAATGCAAGTCAAGAAACCGTTTGGGAAAATGTGATTGTATTTCCTGAATTAAAAACCCCAACTGAATTTTTATTTAAAGCCGGTATTGCTTATCCTATTAATGCAACAATAAAAGGCGAAGGCATAGGCGCTGTTAGATATTGTAATTTTACGACAGGTAGTTTTGTTGAGCCTATTACAAAATGGAATGAGCCAAATCTATTAAGTTTTGATGTTTTAGAATCACCACAACCAATGAAGGAACTTAGTTTTTGGGATATTGATGCGCCACATTTACACGATTATTTTGTCTCAAAAAAGGGGCAATTCAAACTAATAAAAATATCAGATAAAGAAACTTTACTTGAAGGTACAACTTGGTATTCCAATAAAATAAAACCAAATTTTTATTGGAATATATGGAGCGATTTCATCATTCATAAAATTCATGATAGGGTACTGACTCACATAAAACAAACGTCTGAACAAACTGATAATAAAATATAACAGCCAACTATTTTTCAGTATTATGCCTATTTTTGTTTGTCTCTAAATTTTGACAAGTATCTTTTATATAATTCGTTCAGGTTTTCGTATTCTTCGCGATAAAAAACCCCAACACCTTGAGTAAAAGGTCCTCCGCTAGTAGCCGCTTCAGTATTATCATTACTTCTGTTAAATCCTTTTACTCTATATTTTCCAGATTCTGATAATTTATACTCTAGAGTTACATCACCAATTAAATTACTACTGTTGCTATTTTTAGTTGATGCAGAATTACTTGGTGCGTTATTGCTTGCCACTCCAAAATTTCCGTCAATGGATAATCGATTATTAAATAATTGTTTGGAGAGAGCTAAATCAAGTTCATCATTCGTTAATGTACCCCCCGGTCTGTAATTAACACCTATATCCATATCTTTTGTAATACCATTTAACCAATTACTCATTTTGTTACTTAGCATTTCAGAACCCGTAGCGGCTGCCGCACCCCCTGCGCTAATACCTCCAGATCCTGCCAAAGCTAACGGTGTAACAAAACTCCGCAGTAAAAGCAAAGAAAAAACTTGTCTGTTTAATTCGTTTTCATCATTTAATAAACTTTTAATAGCCGATCTGGTAGTTTCATCAATAGTGGGTAAGTCTATACCAAATGTAATATCAGGTGAGGTTAATTTGTTTTTCATGTATAATTTACAGTCTACAGGAAAACGTTTATTGTAATTATTTACTGAATCGTTTGGAAACAGAGGCTTGATGGAGGCTCTTTGCTTATAATTTGCGGCAATGTCAATATTAGCCTTATACACATTTCCATTCCATTTTATCGAACTACCTTTTTCAATTTCAAATTTCTTTGTTACAAAATTTTCTAGTGTAAATAAATAGTCGCCTGTAGATAACACATAATCACCAAACATGTCAAATTTACCTTTGGTGTCTATTTTCATGCTTAAATTACCATCACCTCTTGCTTTGATAATATCACCTGATTTTTCATCAAATATTAATTGTACTTCGGCATCTTTGGTAGCTTCTAAGTTAAAATCTAATGAAAAATTGGATTTTGTTGTTTTAGCTACTTTTTTTAAAGTATCCTTAGTTATAAATTTAATAAAATCGTTACTTCCAATTTCTGAAGGACCATCTAAAGGAATATAAAAGTAAGTTCCGCCGTTGGTTTTCATATTAAGTTCCATTTTGATGTCATCTAAAAAACCATAAATCCCTGAATTACCGGAAGCATAAGCTGTACCGTAGTAGCTAGGATTGTTTGCCGATGTTGTATTTAAAACCATTAATTTATTGGTATTAATATCAAAATCTATCCGCATATTAGAGAAGTTATTATGAAAAATATTACCATACACATTGCCTAAATTCCCCATTTTATCTCTTATTTCAAGATTATTGAAATTAATTTGCTTTGGTAAAATTTCAACAATTCCATTCACACTATATTGAACATTCAAAAAATCAACTAGCATAATGCATTTAACAAATTTCAGTTTGGCATTTATTTGAGGCTCGTTAAGAGTTCCGGTAATGGATCCTTCGCCATTTAAAAATCCAACTTTAAATGTTAAAATGTCTTGTAAATAGGGCTGTAATAAACCAATATCGAGAGGTTGCACTTTAAAGCTAAGATCTAGATTTTCATGTTTTTTATTTGGATAGTAGTAACCCTGAAACAGTAAATTTTTCATCAAATTTCCATCAAGGTCTTTAGCAAATGCTGAATAGCCATTTATATTAACAAGCTCTTTACTCGGATTATATTCGCTTTTAATTTCGCCAAAACCCAATAACTTGTTATTGATTTTAAAATCTTTGAATTCTATTTCACTTGTAATAAAAGGTTGCCCAAATGCTCCAAATACGCTGGTTAATCCATTAACGGTTCCATCCATTGTAAGTTGAGCCGCTTTTAAGAAAGGATTAAGTTGAGCTATTTTAAAATTTTGTATCAGGATATTTAACTTGTCTGAATTGTTTTTTGATAATTTGCCATCAATAGTAATAAACTGATTATGGTTATGAAAAGTGAGTGAATTGAAGGCAACAGAAAAAGCAGAATCAATACTAATAGGACTGTTATTTTTAATTTGCCAAATACTGTCTTCTACCACATATTTAATTTGTTTGAAAGATAGAATAGCTTTTGTATTGTCAAAATCAATGTTGCCATCAATTATTCCGGAGTTGTTTGGAGTGATGGCATTATCCCAATTTAAATTAAAATTGGTTGATCTGTCATTTGCCGTGAAAACTAAACGTGGATTTTTAAAGGAAAGACTGTCAGAAAGTTGAATGGCTTTTGAATTGTATGAAAAACTGATTCCATGCGGTAATGAATTAACATCAATGGCATTATTAATGAGTTTGATACCTGCATATTCAATTAAAGGACTATTTGTGTTGAGGTATAGGTGATTAATGGACGCATCAAACGAACCTTCGATAATTGAATTAGAGCTAATCATTAAATCTTTTATAAATAAATCTTGAATAAGATCAAACTTTTTAATTTTAAGAGAGACGTCTACTTTGTCGGTATATATAATTGGATTTTTTGATTTTATGAAAGTAGGAAAATATTCATTCAAGTATTGTTTAAAAGCATCAGGTAAAGTGCTAAGCTTATATTTTCCTGTTAATTGGAGATTGGCAATGTTAGAATTGAGTTGAATGGTTTTAATCTCATTTGATTGGTCTAAGTTTAAATTAAATGTGCTGATTTTATGAGTTTTTTCTGACGCTTTGTAAATCGTATTATCAAAATGAATGAGCCCACTTAAATTATCCAAATTACTGCCATTTAATTTAATTAATAACTGAGATGAAATTTTTCCATTTAGTTGAGGTGTATCAAAGTGAGTTTTATTTAAATCTAAGTTATTGATTGTTGAAATAAAATCCATTTTAGTGATTTTTTTATTAAAATCTACAGTCCCACTAAAATCAAAATTTGCATTTGTATCTTTGCTTAAGACGTTCCCTTGAAAAATTTTGTCTTTAAATAATCCATCGATGCTAACATCGTGGTATTGGTAGTTGTTATATGTAACAGACTGTACCTCGCCATTAAATTCAGCATCAAGTTCTTCTGTATTTAATCCTTTCCCTTTTATTTGTGTCGACAAAGAAATTGGTCCCACAAACTTTACATCAGGAAATAGTTTGGATAAATTAAAATCAGTTGTGGTAATGGAACCTGAATATTCTATTCGTTTAGATTTATCGTTTTTTAATTGTAAATCTGTTTTGATGTTTCCTACATCTGACGTGAAGGTTCCATAAGTTACAAAATCAGTAATGAATCCATCAAATTTACCGATATACGACACAACTCCTAAGTTTTCAAATTCTTTTGGTAATGATAAAAATGTGGGATTACTGAAAGGTGGAATCGGAAACTGTTCCAAATCTTTTTTACTGGTAGATAATTTTTTGGCATTAAAATGAATAAACGATTTTTCGAAGTTTGGTAATCCGGTAATACTCATGTTTCCCGAAAAATGGGTATGGTTTCGGTAACGCGCATTGATTTGAGTACCATGTAAATCATTCACAAAACCTTTTACTTTTCCTGTCAGGTGAATGGTTTCTTTAAATCCGTTGAGCTCATCAGCAAAATAAGCAATGTCCTTAAAACTTGCATAAGTGCTATCAACTAAATTCCCTTTTATGTAAACTTTATTATTAAAGTCTAAATAATCTTCCCATTTTTCGTATTTGAATAGTAAGTTTCCTTTAACAAAACTATTGGCAGTTTTTAAGTATATGCTGTCACAACGTAATTCGGTTGAAGAAATTCTTGCTTTTGTTGTTAAATTTTGTAATTCGATGCCACATTGTTCGCGAGCTTTCAGATTATTTATTTGGGCATAAATAGTGTCTTTATTAAAACCAAAGTCGCTCAAAGTACCATAAATGTCAGTTACATGAAGGTTATCATAATTCATGTTCTTACCTATTTTAAAAGTATCGCTTAACAACCGATACGTAAAATCAACATGATTCATATTTAAATTACCGTAAGCGATTTTCCAGGGAGATTTAGCGGTATCATTTTTTAGAGAATCTTTGGGTGTAAAATAATTCACTAAATAATCAAAATTCCAGCCGGGTTCATGGTTATATTTTAGAAGCTTTACTTTTACATCATTCAGATTAACTTCATCAACACTTAAGAAATGTTTTTTGTAGTTAAATTTACTAACGTTTAGAGTAATGTTTTTCCCATAAATCAGCGTATCGTTGTGTTGATCACCTAAAAAAATACCCTCCAAGGTTACATTGCTGATAAAGCTGATTTTAAGTTTATCAATATGAACTTTTGTATGTAACTCTTTACTTAAATAATCAGTTAACCGCTGAGCAGCCCAGGTTTGAAAGAAATCTGATTGAATTGCCGTATAAGTAAGATTAAGAGAAACAATTACAATAAAGACCAAAAACAGGAATGTTTTCGATAATATTCTTGTAATTTTGTTTGTCATACTCATCAAGCATAAAAATAATCAAATAACCTAAAAATTAAATGTTAATATACATTAAGATGTTTTGATGGTATAATAAATAATATATGGAGCAAAAAAAAGTTCAACCAACAGACATATATATATTAGGCATCGAGTCAAGTTGCGATGATACATCGTGTGCTGTTATTAAAAACAGTGTATTATATTCTAATATTACTGCTAATCAAAAGATACATGAGCAATATGGAGGCGTTGTTCCTGAATTAGCAAGCAGAGATCATGAAAAAAACATTATCCCTGTGGTAGATGCGGCTTTAAAAAAGGCAAATATTCATTTACATCAATTAAGCGGTATTGCTGTTACGCGTGGTCCGGGATTAAGTGGTAGTTTATTGGTCGGATTATCATTTGCAAAGTCTTTATCTTTGGCGCTCAATATTCCTTTGATAGAAGTTAACCACATGCAAGGTCATATTTTAGCTCATTTTATCAAAGAATTGCATCAAGAGACAACGCATCCTAAATTTCCATTTTTATGTTTAACGGTGAGTGGCGGACACACACAAATTGTAAAAGTATCTGATTATGACTCATTTGAATTATTAGCAGAAACAGAGGATGACGCTGTGGGAGAAGCATTTGATAAAGCTGCCAAAATACTTGGGTTGCCTTATCCGGGAGGGCCGTTAATAGATAAATATGCAAAATTAGGAAATTCAAATGCATATAAATTTCCCACACCGCACCTTAAGAATAATAATTTTAGTTTTAGTGGTATAAAAACTTCCTTTTTGTATTTTATACAGCAGAGACAGCAATCGCAATTTAATTTTATGGAACAAAATTTAAATGACATTTGTGCTTCTTATCAATCTCATTTAATTAAATACTTACTAAAAAATTTGTTGGCCGTAAGTAAGGAAACAGGAATCAAACAAATAGCTATTGCTGGGGGTGTTTCAGCTAATTCGTTTTTACGAAATGAACTAGAGCTTTTAGGTAAGCGACATCAATGGCAAACATATATTCCAAAATTTGAATATTGTACAGACAATGCCGCTATGATTGCTATAACTGGGTATTATAAATTTTTAAGAAACGAATTTTGTGAACTAGATATTACCCCACTAGCGAGATACAGTATTTAAGAGTTTTTAGTTAAAGTATTTGGGTGTATGCTTTGTAATGCTGATAATTTTTTGTGAGGCAGAAAATCTGGAATTACTTCGTGTTAAATTCATTCATACACCTTGATAAACCTGCAAAAGCAAATGCCTTAATGGCATCTGCTGCTAACTTAATACGATCTTTTAGCAATTCTTTTTCTTCATCATTCCATTTTCCGAGAACATAATTTACTTGATGCCCTTTACTAAACTCACTACCAATACCGAAACGTAAACGTGGATATTGATTTGTTTTAAGAATTTCTTGAATATTTTTTAGACCATTGTGACCGCCGTCACTGCCTTTAGGTCCTAATCTAATTTTACCGAATGGAAGAGCTAATTCGTCTACAATAACTAATATGTTTTCAGGCGCAATTTTTTCAGTTTGCATCCAATAATTTACAGCTTTGCCACTTAAATTCATGTAAGTGGTAGGTTTTATCAAAATTAGTTGTTTGCCTTTATATTTTAATTCAGTAATGTCGGCTAATCTGTCAGATTTAAATTTTAGTTCATTTTCTTTAGCTATATAATCTAAAACATCAAACCCAATGTTGTGACGCGTGTTTGCATATTCGTCTCCTATATTGCCTAATCCAATTATTAAAAATTTACTCATGTAGCAAATATATTTTATTTCATAAAAAGGATTTCAAATTTAGTGTGAAAATTATATGTATATTATATTGAAATATAAAATTAATGCTTATAATTGTATCGTCGTAATTAATAACTGTATTATCTTGCAGTTTCAAAGTCACAAAAAACACTAACCAAAATTTTTCTTCTTCAATTATTATCTCCCCCTTTTTTAAATATTAAAGCAATATTATGTTTGAAGTATTAGATTTAAGTAGCAGAGCACTGCTTCAGTTAAAGGACATTTGTAAGCAATTTGGCATTGATACAAAAGGATTAGCTAAACCGGATATGGTTTTGAAAATTGTTGATGCACAAGCTCTAGATCAAGAACTAGCTGCTAAATTAGTGAGTCAGTTTCCTAAAAAAGAAGTAGACACATTAAAAGATGTTAAGCTCAAAAAACCGCGTATTCAAAAATCAGCGGAAATTGAACTAAAGTCTAATACAGACATTGATAGTTTGCAAAATTCGGTTATTCAAAAACAAGTTGAAGAACCATCAATTAAAGAAGAAGATATCGTTGTTAAAAAAACGAACGAAGAACGATTTCAGCATGGCAGAGTTTCTGTTGCTCATGAAAGACCAAAATTTGAAAAACGAGAAGATCGTTCTGCTAAAATACATCATCAAAAGCCACATCACGCAAAATTACAAGATACTGAATCGCCTGAAATAAAGCCTGTTGTAAATAATGATTTAGCTATTAATGTAGAGACTGAAGAAAAGCCTCAAACAGCTGAAGGTATGGATACAGTGGAAAGCAGGACTCCTCGCGACCATGAAAACAGACATCATCCTAAACCGGAAAAAGTATATTATAATTTTGATGGAATAGCTATAGGTGAGGGAGTATTAGAAATGATGCCTGATGGGTATGGTTTTTTAAGAAGTTCAGATTATAATTATTTGAGTTCTCCGGATGATATCTATGTTTCGCAATCACAAGTTAAATTATTTGGCTTGAAGACCGGGGATGTTGTGAGAGGTGGTATTCGTCCACCAAAAGATGGAGAGAAATTTTTCCCTTTAGTGAAAGTAGAAGAAATTAATGGCAGAGAGCCTTCATATATCAGGGATCGAGTTCCTTTTGATTATTTAACGCCATTATTCCCATCCGAAAAGCTAAAACTTACAGGGCATCCGTTACAAAACAATAGTACGCGCATTATTGATATGTTCGCACCTATTGGTAAGGGACAACGTGGTTTAATAGTAGCTCAGCCTAAAACCGGGAAAACAGTATTATTAAAAGATATCGCTAATGCTATTGCATATAACCATCCTGAAGTATATTTAATCATTTTATTGATTGATGAACGTCCCGAAGAGGTAACAGACATGGCTCGTAGTGTAAAAGCTGAGGTAGTTTCATCTACATTTGACGAACCGGCGGAAAAACATGTTAAAATTGCGAATATCGTTTTAGAGAAAGCAAAACGTATGGTGGAATGTGGTCATGATGTTGTTATTTTATTAGATAGCATTACTCGTATGGCCAGAGCCTACAATACAGTTGCTCCTTCAAGTGGTAAGGTTTTATCTGGTGGGGTAGAAGCGAATGCGTTACAAAAACCTAAACGATTCTTTGGAGCAGCGCGTAAAATTGAGAATGGAGGATCTTTAACAATTATTGCAACAGCTTTAACAGAAACAGGCTCTAAAATGGATGAGGTTATATTTGAAGAATTTAAAGGAACTGGTAACATGGAATTGCAATTAGATCGAAAGATTGCCAATCGTCGTATTTTTCCTGCCGTTGATTTATCCTCTTCTTCAACCCGTCGCGATGATTTATTGTTAGATAAAGAAACATTACAACGCTTGTGGGTACTCAGAAAACATTTATCTGACATGAATCCTATTGAAGCCATGGAATTTTTATTGAATCAATTGAGTAAAACGCGTTCTAACGAAGAATTTTTGATAAGCATGAATCGATAATTAATAATGTATCTCATTAAGTTATGAATATTAAAACATTTATTCCTTCGATTTTTTATAGTTTAGTCGTTATCCTTGCTACTTGTGTTACTTTTTATGGTGGTTATTCAAATTTAATTAATAAGATTACTATTATTAGTTGGTTGTTGATTATTCCTTTTTGTGTATTCGCAGTTTTATTTGCAAAAAAACACAGTTACAATAACCATATTGGTGGTAAAGATGCTGCTAAAGAAGGCTTAAAATTTGTTGTATACAGTACGATTATTTTAATTTTATTTCAAGCTTTATTTTTTACCATTGATTTTAAAGCATATAAAATAAATTTTATACAAACTTATGGAGTTGAGTTGGCTAAAGAACAAATTAAAAACGGTCATTTAAAAATTACTGAAGCCGAAATTCCTGGATTAATAAATCAAGAGATACAGCAAGTAACTTTATTTAAAGAGTGTACAAGTATTGTATTCAAAAATTTATTTTTAGGAACAATTACCTCTGTTATTACGGCAGTTGCCATTAGGGCTAAATTGCGAGGATAAAATATAGACCACCTAGTTTAGTTCGTTTGATTTTATTTACCCACTATTATTATGGCTAGCCTCATAATTTAATTTTCAGTGTTGTAGCCATTTAGCGTTCCTAAGGCTTTATGTTTTAAGTAACTTTTTATGTACTTTTAACCTGTTTTTTAACCATCCATATCATCATGACACAGTTTTTAAATACCATTGAATTTGCACAAGAATTAGATTCTAAAAGCCCTTTAAATGCCTATAGGCAAAAATTTCACATTCCTCAGCATAAAGGTAAGGACATGGTTTATTTTACCGGAAATTCGTTGGGTTTGCAACCAAAAACAACGAAAGATTATATTCAGCAAGAGTTAGATGATTGGGCAACTTTTGGTGTAGAAGGCCATTTTTTGGCTAAAAATCCTTGGATGAGCTACCATGAAATATTAACGGATAAAACAGCTAAAATAGTAGGAGCTTTGCCTTCAGAGGTTGTGATGATGAACCAATTGACTGTTAATTTACATTTATTGATGGTTTCTTTTTATCGACCAACTAAACAACGTTATAAAATTTTATGTGAGGCTAAGGCATTTCCTAGCGATCAATATGCTTTGCAATCTCAAGTTAAGTTTCATGGATTTGATATAGAAGATGCATTAATAGAAATAGCTCCTAGAGATGGAGAGTACGAGGTAAGACACGAGGATATTTATAAAGCAATTGATGAACACAAGGAATCATTGGCTTTGATTATGATTGGTGGTGTTAATTATTTTAGCGGGCAGGTGTTTGACATGAAGTCAATCACTGAGGCAGGACATAAAGCAGGAGCTATTGTAGGGTTTGATTTAGCGCATGGTGCAGGAAATTTGAAGTTAGCTTTGCATGATTGGAATGTTGATTTTGCAGCATGGTGTTCATATAAATATTTAAATGCAGGTCCTGGCAGTGTATCGGGTGCTTTTGTTCACGAAAAACATCATAAAAATACAGAATTACCTCTGTTTGCCGGATGGTGGGGACATGATAAAGCAACTCGTTTTAAGATGGATAGAGAATTTAAGCCTATCGAGTCTGTTGAACGCTGGCAGTTGAGCAATGCACCAATTTTATCGATGGCTTCTTACAAAGCGTCATTAGATATATTTGATGAAGTGGGCATGGATCGGTTAATAGAAAAAAGTAAAGTATTGACAGGATACCTTGAATTTATTATCAATGAAATAAACAAGCAAAAAAATAATTGTTTGGAAATCATTACTCCAAAAGAAAACAGAGGTTGTCAAGTTAGTATTGTGGCTCATGGACAAGGTAGAGCATTATATGATAAATTAATAGAACATGGAGTGATACCGGATTGGAGAGAGCCGAATGTGATTCGTTGTGCGCCAGTTCCTATGTATAATTCTTTTGAAGATATTTATAGATTTGGTGAAATTTTACATCAACTTTTATAAAAACCGTTTCAGCAACAATAGCCGAATGAGCAATCATTCGGCTAATTTGTTTAATAAATATATAATGTCGCTAACATTACTTTTTAAAAAGTTTTTTCAAAGTGTATTTGTATATGCATTCATACTAAGTTTATTTAGTAATTGTGTTGGTGATAAAATTGATTTAAAAAAAACAGAACCTACGTTTGCTGAAATAGCACCAATTATTTACAAAAATTGTACTCCTTGTCATAGAAAAGGAGAGAGTGGTCCGTTTGAATTAATGACTTATGAGCATGTAAAAAAAAATATTAATAAAATAAAATTTGTTACCCAAACCAGATACATGCCACCTTGGCCGGCTGATCCCGATTACTCACATTTTACAGATGAACGAGTATTGACAAACGAAGAAATTGAATTAATTAAACGATGGGAAGAAATTGGTGTTCCAAAAGGAAACGCTTCTATTCCGGCTCCGCCTTTATTTCATAGAGGATCGTTTTTTGGAAAGCCTGACACAGTAATTAAAATTAAGAAACCGATTCCCATTAAAGGAAATGGAACAGATTATTTTTATATTGTTAAAATACCTATTCAATTAAAAACAGACACATTTGTTCGTTATTTCGAATTTGTACCTTCTCAGCGTCAATTGGTTCATCATGTTAATGGCCATTTAATAAATTATTTGCCAAATCATAAAAATGATATTGAAAAGGGGCTGACGTTTGCTTTAGATGATTTCAAGGATTATAAGGAATTATATACGCAGATGAATATTTTGAACGACGATAGTTCTTTCCCGGTCTTAACACCTAATACGGTTTATTATTTGCCCGGTTATGTGCCACCTGTTTATCAAAATGGGATAGGAGGGTATCAGGTCCGAAAAAATGCCGCTATTTTGCTGAAGAATATTCATTACGGTCCAAGTAATAAAGATGTTTTAGATAGTTCATACATAAATGTATTTTACGGCCCAAAACCAAAACGCCCTATTTTTGAAACCCAGTTAGGTACATTTGGTATTTCAAAGATTGAACCCGACTTAGTTTTATTACCGAATAAAATTCAAACATTCCATACACAAGCAACTATAAATCAAGATATTTCAATATTATCGGTCAATCCTCACATGCATTTACTAGGAAAATCTTTTTTGGCATTCGCACTTTCACCTGTAGGAGACACAATCCATTTAATCAAAATCAAAAAATGGGATTTTAGATGGCAATACTATTATACTTACAAACAACCGGTGATTATAAAAGCTGGAACAACTATTCATGTTTACGGAACATTTGACAATACCTCTAATAATCCATTTAATCCAAATCATCCGCCAAAAATGGTTACTCAAGGAGAAGGAGTAAGGAGTATGCAAACTACGGAAGAAATGTTTCAATTTATTTTTAGTTATTTACCATATCAATCAGGCGATGAATTTTTGAAATTCGATTAGATTTGTAAGAAACAGATAACCGTGTTATTTGGATTATTATGAAGAGTTTGTTGGGAATTAGCGCATTAAAAAAACCTTACATTTATACGATTGTAATAATTAAGACTGATGAATAAAAAAACACTCTCTTGGATAATTTTAATTGTACTTTCATTAGTTTGGGGCAGTTCCTTTATCCTAATGAAACAGGGTATGAAAGCATTTACGAGTGATGAGGTTGCGGGTTTAAGAATTACTATTGCATCAGCTTTTATGTTGCCTTTTTTAGTTAAGCACTATCAAATTGATTTAAAGAAGCATTTAAAAGGGTTAATCTTTATGGGGGTATTTGGTAACTTAATACCTGCATTTTTATTTACAAAAGCAGAAACCCAAATAAGCAGTAGTTTAACGGGTATGTTAAATGCGTTAACGCCTATGTTTACAGTATTGATAGGTATGTTATGGTTTAAACATAAGATTACAAAATTGCAAATTATTGGAGTTTTAATAGGTTTGGCTGGAGCAATTTCATTAGTGGCTTTTGGAGAAAATGATAATCACGAAACTAACAATATATTTTATTGTTTACTAGTAGGTACTGCAACACTTTGTTATGCCATTAGCGTTAACGGAATACAGGTGTATTTGGGACAAATGAATTCTTTAACAGCAACTGTATGGTCATTTACGCTTATTGGTCCGGTTGCAGCTGTTTATTTATTTGGTTTTACTGATGTAGTTCAACATGCCATTTATCATCCCGAAGGTTTAAATTCTTTGGGATATATTAGCATTTTAGCAATAGTGGGCTCCGCACTATCGGTTATTGTTTACAATACGCTTATTAAATTATCGGGAAGTGTTTTTTCTTCGAGTTGTACGTATTTAATTCCTATAGTTGCTATTGGTTGGGGTATTTTAGATGATGAAATTGTCTATCCTCTTCAAATTATGGCTGTAATAATCATAATAGCAGGTATTTGGTTGATTAATTCAACTGTAAAATCTGACAAAAAATAGTTTATATTTCAAAAAAATAAAATGTAATAACACTAAACATCAGTTTATGGCGTAAAATAAAATCCAAAAACTTTGCAGGTATTAAAAATCCATCTATCTTTGCGGACTTAAAAATTATTAACAATAAAAATTTACACTCATGTATGCAATTGTAGAAATAGCAGGGCAACAATTTAAAGTGGAACGTGGAAACAAATTATACGTTCACCGCCTAGATGCTAATGAAGGTGCTAAAGTAGAGTTTGACAAAGTTTTCTTAATTGATAACGGCGGAAAAATCTCTGTAGGTAGCCCGGTTGTTGATGGCGCGAAAGTTGCGGCCACAGTAATTGAACACTTAAAAGGCGATAAAGTAGCCGTGTTTAAAAAACTACGTCGTAAAGGTTATCAAAAATGGAATAACCACCGTCAACATTTAACACAGGTTTTAATTCAAGGAATTCTTACAAATGGAGAAACCTTGAAAGATGAATTAACTGCCGAAAAAGCAGTACGTTCATACTTACCTCATAGCCAAAGAAATGTAGCGGCTAAAACTGAGGTAGTTGTTGAGAAAAAAGCACCTGCAAAAAAAGCAGCTGCAAAAAAAGCGCCTGCAAAAAAAGCAGCTAAAAAAACAGAAGAATAATCAAAACATTAACCATTAAAACTATAAAAAATGGCACATAAGAAAGGAGCGGGCTCCACAAACAACGGTCGCGAATCGCACAGTAAACGTTTAGGTGTTAAAATATTTGGTGGTCAAGCTTGTATTGCCGGTAATATCATCGTTCGTCAACGTGGTACTAAACACAATCCAGGAGTAAATGTAGGTATTGGTAAAGATCATACTTTATTTGCGTTAGTGGATGGAACTGTAGTTTTTAAAAAGAAAAAAGACGACAGATCATACGTTTCAGTTATCCCAGCTTAAGGGTATAAAAAAATCATCTTAACGTAAAAACCCACCAAAAGGTGGGTTTTTACGTTTTATTCGTTTCGGTGTATTCAATGTTTACTTAACACTATGAGTGATGATAGGTTAATAACTTTGGCTGTGAATTATTGCATATGTAAGCATAAATTAGTTTTTTAGCTTTCTGATTTTGACTAGGTTCTGAACTAGTACTTCTTTTTTGTTAAAACTTAAAAGTCAATTTAAAACAGTAACGATTTGTCATGAAAATAGGATTAGATATCTTGGGAGGTGATTTTGCACCAGAAAATTGCTTAAGTGGAGCTGTCTTGGCTCTAGATGACTTGCCTTCCGATGTAAAAATTGTATTAATAGGTGATAGTGAGAAAGCAAAAGAGTTTCTTAAATCTAGAAATGTTTCTGAAGATAAATTTGAATTTGTGCATGCTACCGATATTATTCAAATGGGAGAGCATCCAACAAAGGCATTAGCTCAAAAACCACAAAGTACAATCTCCATAGGTTTTAAATTGTTGAAAGAAAACGAAATTCAGTGTTTTGCAAGTGCCGGAAATACCGGAGCAATGCTTGTAGGTGCTATGTTTTCTGTAAAAGCCGTTTCGGGAGTTATACGACCATGTATTACATCTATTTTGCCAAAAATAACTGGAGGATTTGGAATTATTTTGGATGTGGGTACTAATGCGGATTGTAAACCTGATGTGTTATATCAATTCGCGATTCTCGGCTCTATTTTTGCCAAAGAGGTTTATAAAATTCACAATCCTAAAGTCGGATTGCTAAATATTGGAGAAGAACCCGAAAAAGGAAATTTAGTGGCACAGGCAACGCATTCTTTAATGAAAGATTCTAAAGATTTTAATTTCATAGGTAATGTCGAAGGTCTTGAAGTATTTGAGGATAAGGCGGATGTAATCGTTTGTGAAGGATTTACAGGAAATGTATTGTTGAAAAATGCGGAAGCTTTTTACTCGATGATTAAAAAACGTAACCGTAGTGATGAGTTTTTCGATAAATTCAATTACGAACTTTATGGAGGAACTCCAATATTAGGTATTAATTCCAATGTAATGATTGCGCATGGAAAATCAAGTCCGTTGGCATTTAAGAATATGTTAATCTTAAGTAAGGATATAGTAGAAGCAAATTTAAACGAAAAAATAAAAACGATATTTCAATAATGATTAAAGCAGCAATTACCGCCGTAGGGGGCTATGTGCCTGATTTCGTAATGACCAATGATGAATTGGCAAAGTTTGTTGATACAAATGATGAATGGATTACATCGCGCACAGGCATTAAAGAAAGACGCATATTAAGAGAGCCGGGCAAAGCAACATCTGATATGATGGTAATTGCAGTTGAAGAATTGTTGAGAAAACGTGGAATAGGTGCTGAAGAAATTGATTTATTGATTGTAGGCACGATTACCGGTGATTTAATTTTTCCAAGTACAGCAAATATCATTTGTGATAAGATTGGAGCAAAGAATGCTTGGGGATACGATTTAGCAGCAGCATGTTCGGGTTTTATTTTTGCTTTAGCAACAGGTTCTCAGTTTATAGAAACTGGTCGTTATAAAAAAGTAGTAGTTGTAGGTGTAGATAAAATGAGTTCCATATTAAACTACGAAGACCGTACAACATGTGTTATTTTTGGTGACGGTGGTGGAGCTGTATTATTGGAACCATCAGAAGATGAGTGTGGTATTCAGGATTTTATATTAAAGAGTGATGGCACTGGTCGTAATTATTTATACCAACCTGCAGGAGGTTCTTTAATGCCTCCAACACATGAAACTATCGACAAAAAGTTACATTATGTGCAACAAGAAGGGCAAACGGTGTTTAAGCACGCCGTAGTTAATATGGCAGAGGTAAGTGCAGAAATCATGTCTAAAAATAATCTACAGTCAAATGATATCACATGGTTACTTCCCCATCAGGCTAATAAGCGAATTTGTGAGGCAACTGCTAATCGTATGGGGTTGAGCACCGATAAAATGTTGATGAACATAGAGAGATATGGAAATACAACTGCCGGTACAATACCATTGTTATTGTGGGATTATGAAAAATTATTTAAAAAAGGAGATAATATAATTATTTCTGCTTTTGGTGGAGGATTTACATGGGGAACTGTCTGGGTAAAATGGGCTTATAATGGCAGTCAATATGGTAAGTAAATGTTTTTTCGATTAGTTAAAAAACTCATTTTAAATTAGAAATAACAATCATTTAATATCTTAATTAATTCATTAACAGGTATAAGTTATAACTTAAAAGCATTTTTTTTTTGATATTTCTCACATACCATTATATTTGTCACGAATTTTAAAACTAAAACACAATGTCAGACATTTCATCAAAAGTAACATCTATTATCGTAGATAAATTAGGCGTAGAAGAAAAAGAAGTAACTCCAACTGCAAGTTTCACAAACGATTTGGGAGCAGATTCATTGGATACTGTAGAGTTAATTATGGAATTTGAAAAAGAATTTAACATTGCTATTCCAGATGATCAAGCGGAAAAAATTGCTACAGTAGGAGATGCAATATCTTATATTCAAGCAAACGCAAAAAACTAAGAAATTACTTTTAAAAATTATTTTTTATGCAATTTAAGCGAGTAGTAGTTACAGGACTTGGTGCTGTTACACCTTTGGGCAGTAATGTTAATGATTATTGGACAAATTTAATTAACGGTGTTAGTGGTGCTGCACCTATTACTCGTTTTGATGCATCTAAATTTAAAACTCGCTTTGCTTGTGAAGTAAAGGGTTTTAAGTTAGAAGATTATTTTGATAGAAAAGAAGCTCAACGTTTGGATGCCTTTTCGCATTATGGCATTGCGGCTTCCGTTCAGGCAGTTGCTGATGCCAATTTAGATGTTGAAGGCATTGATAAAAATGAAATTGGTGTCATTTGGGGTTCTGGTATTGGGGGGTTAGATACATTCCAAACCGAGACATTTAATTTTGCTAAAGGCGATGGCAATCCTCGTTTTAATCCATTCTTTATCCCAAAAATGATAGCAGATATTTGCTCAGGACATATCTCTATGCGTTTTGGATTTAGAGGTCCTAATTTCACTACAGTTTCTGCTTGTGCTTCTTCTACATCAGCATTGATAGATGCTTTTACGTACATTAAGTTAGGTAAAGCTAATGCAATCATTGCAGGTGGTTCTGAAGCTGCTGTTAATGAAAGTGGTATAGGGGGCTTTAATGCTTGTCAGGCGATGAGTACTAGAAATGATAGTCCAGAAACAGCTTCTCGTCCTTATGATGTAGATCGTGATGGCTTTGTTCTAGGAGAAGGTGGTGTTGCTCTAGTTTTAGAGGAACTGGATCATGCTCTTGCTAGAGGCGCAAAAATTTATGCAGAAATTATTGGAGGAGGTATGAGTGCTGACGCGCATCATATTACAGCTCCTCATCCAGAAGGATTAGGCGCAACACTTGTTATGCAGCGTGCATTAAAAGATGCAGGCATTTCGCCTGAAGTAATTGACTATATTAATACACACGGAAC
>Ga0172373_10002683_pt1 | contig 26908 bp, 29 predicted proteins | sample Lak10m_2_FD_114546 | JGI IMG/M metagenome (GOLD analysis project Ga0172373, IMG submission 114546) | Freshwater microbial communities from Kabuno Bay, South-Kivu, Congo - kab_092012_10m | ecosystem: Environmental > Aquatic > Freshwater > Lake | place: Democratic Republic of the Congo...
CAGCGTCGGTCTTTGTCTTGCCCGCAACCGTCCCCCCCTCGGTCCCCCCGTCAACGGGGGGAAGTGCGTCCCCTCTCCGTTGACGGGGAGGGACAGGGAGGGGGTTCTTATTGGAATCCTGCTCAACTTAACGCCTATGCGCGGAAGCGGGAATCCAGTCTTTGTCAGCCAGCAAAACCCTTTCTGGATTCCCGCGTGCGCGGGAATGACGGACGCCACCTACCACACGAGGCATCTTTTGGAACCTTCCATCGGCTGAACCACCAGTCGCCCCGATGACATCCGGGGGGCCGACAACAAGGCTGAGCATCGCATTCCCGCGTGCAATGGTGATGGAAGGTCCTTGACGGTTCTGGGGAGATTTTGTGCAGAATATGTGCAATACTTCCGGGATCGGTGACGTCACATGAGCGGAGACCGCCTCATTCTTATTGTGGACGACGACCCGCACATCCGGGAGGTGGTCCGGTTTGCTTTGCGCGGCGCGGGCTATCGTACCGAGGAAGCGGGCGACGGCCGGAGCGCGCTCACACTGTGTGAGGATCTGCAGCCGGACTTAATCGTGCTGGACATCATGATGCCCGAATTGGACGGGATCGAAGTATGCCGGTCGATTCGCGCGGGTTCCGCTGTGCCCATCGTGTTCCTGTCGTCCCGCGACGAGGAAGTGGACCGCATCCTCGGGCTGGAGCTGGGCGGCGACGACTACCTCACAAAGCCATTCAGCCCGCGGGAGCTTGTCGCCCGAGTAAAGGCGGTACTCCGCCGCGGCGCGGCTTCGGATAACAATGGCACGCCTCAGCGGCCCGCGACCATGGAGCGCGGTATTCTCAAACTCGACCTGGAAGGCTTCCGCGCATTCTGGGGCGATCGGGAGGTAGCGCTCACCGTCACCGAGTTCGGCATCCTGCGCACCCTGCTGCGGCATCCGGGCAAAGTCTTTACCCGCGATGCGCTTATGTCAGAAGCCTACCTGTACGACAACATCGTTACGGAACGAACCATAGACAGCCACGTGAGACGAGTGCGGCGGAAGTTCGCAGATGCGGGCGGCGATCCCATCGAAACCGTTCACGGCCTTGGTTACCGGATCGGAGAGTGCCGGCGCGAATGATGTGGAAACCTCAGCTCAGGACGGTGCTCATCGCGGGGAACGCGGTGATCCTGCTGCTGGTGGTGGCCGCTATCGGCGTCCTCAGGCTGTACGAGACCGAACTGGTAAAAGGGACCGAGTCGGAGCTCATCGTTCAGGGGATGCGCATCGCGGCCGCATATCGCCAGGCGATCCTGCGCGAAATCCGCAGTCCTCGCGACGGCCGAGCTGACGTCGAACCTGACGCATACGGCCTGCCGGTCGGCGACCCCTCTCTTGCCAAACGATTTGAGAGCAAGGCGCTCAATCCGGTGCTGCCTCGGCTCAATTTCATCAGCGACAAGATCCTGCCGCCTGCTCCAGACCCCGTTGCGCCCGACTCACCGGCGGATCGGTATGCTCAGCATGCGGGGTTGAGCGTCACTCCGATCGTCCGTGCGGCACAAAGCATGACCCTGGCAGGAATACGGGTAACCGACTACCGCGGCACCATCGTGGCAACCTCTTCGGGAGAAGGCGGGCTCTCTTTGGCCGCGTGGGAAGAGGTTCGCGGCGCGCTCGCGGGCGAGCCTATCAGCTTACTCAGAACGCGGCTTCCGGAAGGTCCGTCTCCTGCGCTTGAATCAGAAAGCCGCCGATCAAAGGTGCGAGTATTCGTAGGCATACCTGCTGTCCATGGCGATCGGGTCTTCGGCACGGTAATCCTATCCCGCACGCCGCCCGACGTGGTGCAGACCCTGTACCGGCACCGTCGATCGTTAATGAGCGGCCTTGCGGTATTGGTGGCCGTTGTCGTGCTGGTGTCGGTGATGACCGCTTTCACCATCAGCCGTCCCATGCAGGCCCTGATCCGGCAAACCGAACGCGTCTCCCGTGGAGAAGAAGGCGCAGCGGTTCCATTAGCGCACCCCGGCACGTACGAGGTGGATCTCTTGTCACGAGCGTTCGTGCGGATGGCTGATGCGCTGGAAGCGCGTGCCGCGTATGTGAAGACGTTCGCGTCGAACGTGTCCCACGGCTTCAAGACGCCGCTTACCTCCATCAGAGGCGCGGTGGAACTGCTTCAGGATCACTTCGACGAGATGTCGGTCGAGGAGCGACGCCGCTTTCTCCAGATTCTCCACGAGGACACGGATCGCCTCCAACGCTTGGTGAGCAGACTCCTTGAGCTGGCGCGGGCCGAGACATCCCTGGCGGCCGGCACAACGTCCGACGTGGGGAAGCTTCTCGAGGCAATCGTTGCCCGGTACCGCGAGACCGGCATGGACGTGAACCTTCAGACTGCACCGGATGTTTCCGCGGCTATCGGGCCCGAGACGCTCGAGTCGGTCGTATCCATCCTGCTGGATAACGCTCAGCAGCACGGAGGGCCCGGTGTCAGCGTGCAGGTCACCGCCTCGGCAACTTCCATCGACCAGGCGCCGCGCGCGGTGCTCACCGTCGAAGACAACGGCCCCGGCATCTCGGAAGCCAACGCGAGCCGCGTGTTCACACCATTTTTCACCACAGCGGGCGACCGCGGTGGCAGCGGGATGGGACTCGCAATAGCGGAAGCCCTCGTGAATGCCCATGGGGGCACGGTGTCGCTTGAACCGATGGAACGCGGCACGCGATTTCGCATCGTGTTGCCGCCACCCTGACTTAGGTCGCCCAACCAAGCAGTCAGACTTGAATACAACTGAGCGGGTCGCTATAATCGCGCGCCATGTCGCACCGGGACTCTCATACAGGACGAATTGCTCGGGGCACGCCTCTCGGACTGTTAATGGCCGGGCTGCTCTTGATTCATCTCTTGGCAGGCATGGCAGCCGCGGCTCCCGATGGATGGCGGCTTTTCCGGAGGATTCAAATTCCACCGGGAGCTCAAGAAGGGCCGGTGGCAGTAGCACTGGACTCCACCGTCATCGAGAAATGCCGACCCGACCTTGCGGACGTGCGCGTGGTTTCAGGCAGCGGGGCATCTGTGCCGGTCGTCGTTGAAGGTGGTCCGCATAATGGCGCGGCCGTGGCTGTGCCCGCGAAGATCTCCCGCATCGCACGCCGTCCCGGCAGCTTTACGGAAATCTCCATCGACAAGTCCGGCAAAGTTCTTAGTCGCGGCGTGACTATTCAGACCCCGACCAAGGACTTTGTTCGCAAGGTCGAGCTAAGAGGATCGGACAACGGTCGGGAACTTTACGTTGTGCGGATGGACGGGCTTATCGTGGGCCGCAGCAAACCTGTGCCGCTCCGAAGCCTCACTATCGACCATCCGGTCAACAACTTCCAATACTTACACGTGCGGATACTCGACGAAGACCAGCCTCCACTCAAGATCGACGGAGTGATCTGTGAGCCACCGGAAGAAGAAGACGGGTTTGCCGCGCCGCTTTCGGTGAGAATCATAGAAAACCGAACCGACGCTTCCCGCCAAGCCACAGTCATCGTCGCGGATCTTGGTGAAAAACGGTTCCCGCTCCAGCGCATCGGAATCACCACCAGCACGAAGTCGTTTGCGAAGAAATTCACCTTGAGTGGCAGTTCTTCGCCCGTCTCGGAGTCGTGGGGAAAGATCGCGGAAGGCACGTTCTACCGTATCGCCCATGAGGACGCAGTCAAACAGCAGCTCACCGCAACGTTCGCGCCCCAGCCTGTCCGGTTTGTGATGCTGGAGATCGCAGGAGGAGACGGTCCACCCGTCGAAGTGGACGAACTGCGGGCGGTTGGACGGGTAAGCTATGCTGTGTTCCACTACAAACCGGGAGAAGAGTTCAGGCTGTTCTACGATAATCCCTACTCTGAGTCTCAGCCCGCTGATCAGTCCCTACCTCGGCTAACATTGCAGCTCGCGTCCGCGTCTTCGGAAATACGGATCGGTCCGGCAGAAAGGAATGTCGCGTCAGCCAAGGAAAGAAGGTGGGAGCCGCAGCGCGAGGCGGCATGGCGGTTTGGGTACCGTGCCCCGCTCGCGGCAGCCCTTTTCGCGTTGGCCTTGATAGTAATAGTTGGAATGGTTGTACGATGGAGGCGCGGGAAGAGATATAACAAGTATCGATCACCGAGGATCTACAATGTCAAGTGATCGGTCCTTCGCGCATGGTGGAACGTCTCTCTTATGCCAATTTGCTTTCAGGAAAGTGAAATGGCGGGCACGGAGGCCCGCCGCCACCATAAGAAATAGTGGGGGCCGGCGTCCCTGCCGGCCATTTGGATGTTACGCGTTTGAAAGCGAATCGGTATTAGTCTGTGCGAAGTCAGGCTTGCCGTCCGAAGCGGAGGAGGCATACCTTCGGCAAGTTCGCTGCACGCAATCCGGTCAAGGGGACTGAACGACCTCTGTGAGATTGAAGGTCATCTTGGTGCTGCCCACCACGATCTCGTCCCCGTCGTGGAGTTGGACTTGCGTGGCTACCGGATCGCCGTTGACTTCGGGCTTCTTCATCCCTTCAGCATACGAGAGGAAATATCCGTTCGGTCTCTTGTTGATGAGCGCAGCTGTCTTGCCTACCAGGAGGCCGGAGCATTTCACGTCCGCCTCGTCGGACTTTCCGAGGGTCGTAAGGCGCTTGGTGAGCTCAATAATCTGTGGAATGCCGCCCGAAAGGATCGTCAGTGAGCCATGGAGGTCACGCCGGACCGGTTTTTCGGGTAGCGGCTCCGCGGCGACACCCTGTTCGCCGGCCTGTTTTGCGACCAGCTCCTGCTGTCTTTCGGTCTCCAGGACGGCTGTATCCCTGAATCCAGGTCCCGACGGCTTTTCTCGTTCTTTCTGGTTGCGTTGCTGCCTCTCGTTTTCCGGACGGAGATCTTGGAAGACGAGCGAATGCTTGCCGATGATGATGGTGTCTCCATCGAAGATCCGTTCTCGGTTGGCCTTCATTTCGTTGAGGAACGTACCGTTGAGGGAATCCAGGTCTACCAGCACGTAATAGTTGGGCTCTTCCATCTCGATGACCGCGTGATGACCCGAGACAGCCATGTTGTCCACGACAACATCGTTGTCATCCCGTCTGCCGATGGTAACGGGAATGTTGTGGAACGTGAACTCGTCCACCACCGCGTCCTGAAACTTCAGGATCAGCTTGAACATAGACATCCTCCACGCAGTGCGGCCGGGTCCCGTACGGCTAGATTAGTCCTGCGGTTCTCCCATAGCCTTGGAGATGAATGAGGTGATAGCGGAGTCCCTGCTCTCCCCGCTCTCCTCGGAAACAACCATGAGCGCCAGCGTAATGTTATCGGGTCCCCCTCTGGCATTGACTTCGTCGATGAGCTGAGCCAGCGTTTCGGGTCCTAGGTTGCCCTGGCGTAGCCACACCAGGATCTCTTGGTCATCCATTACCGCATTGAGCCCGTCGGTGCAAAGCAGAAAAATGTCCCCAGGAAAGATCGGCAGTTCGTCCAGATGCATCCGGATTCGCTCGTCCACGCCGATAACGGACGACAGCACGTGTCGAAGCTGGGATTCTCGGGCCTCCGCCGCGGAGAGTATTCCCCGTTCTACCTGATCCTGCGCCAAGGTATGGTCCTTGGAAATCTGCTCGATAGAACCATCTCGTACAAGGTAGACCCTACTGTCACCGACATTCACCACCGATACGGTGTACCCGTGGACTGCAGCGCCTGCCACCGTGCTGCCCATGCCGAGGTGGTCATCCCTTCGGCGCGATTCAGCGAGCACCATTTTGTTCGCGTTCACCACCGCCTGCCGTAAGAGATTCGTTTGATAGGTGAAGGTCGGATCGTAGTTTTCGATCACTGGGGCGCCTGATTCCTGATTGCGGGAGTAGTCTTCGTAGAAGCGCGAGATGGTTTCCATCGCAATCTGCGAAGCGACCTCACCCGCTTTATGCCCGCCCATTCCATCGAGCACAAGAACCAGCTTTCCATCAGGATCGACGTAACAGGAATCCTCGTTTATTGATCGCTGCCTACCGACGTCCGTCTTGGACCAGGTTCGAACAATCACACGTCCTCCCGGGGCCGAAAAACTGTTCCCCCTGACTTGTCAGTGATTCTATGAATACACAGGCGAGTCACCCCGCGTTTGCTGAATGGCGCCCGCCTGTTTTATACGCCCGTTCAAAAACTAATAGATCTTAATATGAAAAGCAAGCGCTATCATCACATCTAATGCCGATCGGAGGCATTCGGCGCGCCGTCGGAGTTGATTTCCTAACGGAACGGTTATAAGGTGTGCCGCCAAACCTCGGACGGAGGAACCCGTCATGCCGTCGGGATTCAAGAGAAGGAACCCCTATTTTTTAACATTATGCCTTTTCCTTGCAGCCCTCTTCTGTGTCGCGGCTGCGGGCTGCCAAGACGCCGAAACGATCAAGCGTGAAATTTCCCAAAAGTTTGGACGTCCTTTCTTGCCAAAGAAGCAACCTTTCGCGCCGCGCGACGGCATGACCATAAGACCGTGTTCGCTTTACCAGACTGCAAACCCGAACTCCGAAGTGGTCGCCAAGCTTCCGGCCGAGACCACGGTACATCTCACGGATCGAGTTGGAGAATGGTACCGTGTCCGCACCCGGGAGGGCAGGGAAGGTTATCTCGATCAGAAAATGGTCGGCGGTGAAGATATCATCCGGCGAACCAACGAACTGCGCCGTTCTATCGAAGGAGTCCCAGTCCAGGCCGAAGGGGTGATCAAGAGCAAGGCCAACTTCCGCCTCGAACCCGGTCGGAACCATCCGGTCCTTGAGGTGCTTCCGCCAGGCAAAAAATTCGAGATGTACGAGCGGGTCGTCACGCTACAACGCGCGGGCGCCCCTTCGGACAAGTCGCCCACTCGTGGGTCCGGTGACGATCAGGCTGCGTCGGAAGAAGAGCCGCCCCAATCCGGCGAACTGTCCGACGACACGGCCAAGAAAGACGTCTGGTACAAAGTGAAGGTCGAAGACGGCCGCGTCGGTTACCTGTACACGCACAACATACGCTTTACACCGCCGGAAGACATAGCCCGGCAAGTCCCGTTCATGCGTCTGGTTGCCTGGAGGCCTGTGGGTACCACCGACGACCCCGACTACGGCGCCAAGAGTAATTATGTGGCCGCCTACGCTCCCATCGGAAAAGACCCGGGATGCGATTACTCGCGACTCTATTTCATGAGCTGGTCCAAACTGCACAAGCGGCACAGCCCGAGCTGGCAGTCAAAGATCTCCGGAGTGCTCCCGATAACCGATTTCCACTTCGAAGGCAAACCCGGCTTCAGCGTGCGATCGCTGCACCCCACCGCACGGGGCAAGTTCGTGCTGACAAATCTCTATCTCTCCAAAGGCAAAGTTTCCAAGGCGGGCGAGGAAGAAATTCGCGCTACAACGGAAGTGCACTGAGTATTCCACAAGTACGGTGACATATTGCGGACTGCCATGGTGGGGCCGGCCTCTGTGCCGGTCATGGATTAATGGCTGGCAGAACCTGCCCCGGACTCGATCCGGGGGACGCCAGCCCCACTATTATAGAAATTGTCAGAATTATTGACCTCTTGTCTCGGCTCCGCCCCCAGAAATTGGTAGGGCCCGGCGTCCCTGCCGAGCCAAACTAATTGATTTATTTAGCCATAATGCGCCGGCCTCCGTGCCGGCGCCTACCAAGCCCCAGAGAGCCTTCGCTGTAATCGGGCATGTATTTTAGCATCCCAATAATTCGGCAGCCTTCAAACAACATGCGTCAGCTATTCTCAAAATATCGTACTAAGGTGAAGACGCTCCGTTCACACCGTTATGTGACCGGGCCGGCGCGTACTCGTTGATCGGAACAAACCCGAATGCCGCTGCAAGGACGTTCTGCGGAAACGCGCGCAGCAGGCGGTTGTATAGTCGCGCGCTGTTGTTATAGGCTTTTCTCATGAGGTTCACCTTGAGGGAGCCTCGCATGATCTTTTCCCAGTGTGCCATGAACGGCGGATACCGATTCATCTCGGGTCGAGCTTTCACGAGTTTTTCCACCTGTGCCAACGCCTCTTCGATCCCATCTACAGCGGATACGATCTTGTCCGGATCGGTGGAACGCGTGGAAATAGCTCGAGCCTCCAGCAACTGCGCAGCTAGCTTTCCATGGCCCGTCTCGAACCCTCGCACCGCTTCAATCAACCCCGGCAAGAGCTTGTTGCGCTCCGCGACCTCGTGCAGGAACGCTTCCCATTCCGAGAACACCTCCGCGCGACACTCGTTGAGCACGGGTCTGAGGCTAAGGAACGAGATCAACGAGATGGCGATGAAAGCGAGAATGAAACACACGCACAGCTCTATGAGGCGCGGGATGGCCATGGGTCTTCCGTAGATGGATGGAGTCTGTTAAGCTTGGCTGTGTTGTCTTGTCGCCAGGCGGGTTGCGTGTTAGCGACCCGCGTGACAGTCATCAAGGTCATAACTATCGCCGAGATAGCATAAAACATTGATACAACACTTTAGGTTCTATAGTGGTACCATTCGGGCTTGTCAATTATCTTTTTGGGAATAAGGGCAGCCCGGACACGTAACCATTCACTTACGGGGAGCACCGCTGCACTAGCTGCCCCGTACGGGGCAAACCATGAATAGCCGTAGTCTTCAGACTACGGATGCGAAGGCTCAAAAGAAACTCTTTGGACCCTGAAGGGGTCGGCCAATTACCGTGTGCAAGGCCGACCCCTTCAGGGTCGCGGAAGGGATGGGCCGGTTTCCGTGGGCTGAAGCCACACGGCTATTCACGTTACGCCCTTCGGGCGAAGACCCTCCCCGGGAGTGCGGATCAACAGACTTTTGAGCCTTTTTCGCACGTAACTGAATGCTTGCCCGGACACCGTGATTTGACTTTCTTAGGGCAAGCCTTAAGATATGCAACAAACCCTGTGTCGAAAGGATTTCACCCGATGGCTTCACCCCGTGATCGTCGTGAGTTCATCAAAACAGGTTTAGCGGCCGCGGCAATGGTTGCCGGCGGTCCAACCGCGCTCCTCGGTCCCCGAGCGGCTCAAGCAGCCGATGCTTCAGACCTCGTGATTTGCCGCGGCAAGGCTCCCGCTGCAATGACGCGCGCCGCAGTGGATGAGCTCGGCGGGATGAAACATTTCGTCAAGCCGGGAAACAAGGTGGTCATAAAGCCGAACATGAGCTTCGCCAGAGAGCCGGGATCGGGTTCCAACACCAGGCCCGAGGTTGTGGCGGAACTTGCCCGAATGTGCATTGAAGCAGGCGCCTCGCGAGTATCGGTCCTTGACAACGTGTTACAGAACCCTCACGACTGTCTCTCCATGTCACGCATCCCTGAACACTGCAAGTCCGTGCCGAATACCACGGTCAACAACCTGCAGGCCAAGCGGTTCTACCGCGAAGTTAAGGTCGAGAAGGGCAAACAAGTCAAGACAATGGACGTGCTCACAGACGTGTTGGAGGCGGACGTTCTTATCTCCGCGCCGGTGGGCAAGTGCCACTCCAGTTCAGGGGTGAGCCTCTCCATGAAGGGGATGATGGGCCTCATACACGACCGGATGGCTTTTCACGGTCGCTACAATCTCCACGAAGCAATCGTGGACATGGTGACCGTCCTGAAGCCGCACCTGGTCGTCATCGACGGAACCAGAATTCTATCAACCGGAGGCCCTGCGGGCCCGGGAAAAGTCATCCCGCTTGACCTGGTCATTGCCTCCACGGATATGGTGGCCGCTGACGCGCAAATGGTCACGCTTGGCACGTGGTACGGAAAGCAGTTCACACCCGACCAGGTGCGCCACATTCGAATCGCGGCCGAACGAGGCCTTGGTCGAATAGACCTGGATCGGCTGAAAGTCAGCAGCATTACCGCGTGATGCGTTTCCAGCGAATTACTCAGAGTATCACTCTCGCGCTCTTCGTGGGGCTGTTGCTCCTTGCTGCTTATCCCTTTCCGGAGGGACTGCCGGTCGATCTGTTCCTGCGGCTCGATCCCCTCATTGCTGGGGGGACCGCCCTCGTGGTCAGAGATATTGCCCTGTCGCTTGCGCCCGGTCTGCTTGTCCTCGCGTCATGTTTTGGTCTCGGGCGGTATTTCTGCGGACATGTCTGCCCCATGGGGACAACGCTGGACCTGTTGGAACGCCCACTCGTCCGCCGACGGAGGCTTTCGACCGAAGAGTCGGCGTACGAGGCCGACGGAGCGCGGCGATCGTGGAAATACCTTGTCCTAGGTGCGATTGCCGCTGCGGCCTTGGTCGGAATATCGCTGGTCCATCTGGGGTCTCCGCTTTCACTGGTGACGCGCTTCTACGGTCTCTTCCTTTATCCGATCGCCTTGGTGCTCGGCGAATCGAGCCTGACTGCGACGGCCCCGCTGTTTACGGCTGTGGGACTTCACGAGCTCGCGTTCATGCAGATCCAGGAGAAGGTCTTCGCCACCAACGCATTCGTGGCGGCTGCGTTCGTGGGCATCGTTCTCCTTGGCCACTTGCGATCCCGTTTTTGGTGCCGGAACCTTTGTCCTGCAGGGGCACTCATGGGCCTGTGCTCCCGAAACTCTCTCCTGAAGAGAAGAGTTGACGATTCCTGTTCGCGATGCCGCCGGTGCGTGAGATCGTGTCCGACGGGCGCCATCGGTGAAGACCCGTTGACGACAGCTCATGCCGAGTGCATCGTATGTTTACGGTGTGTGGAGGTTTGCCCGGAAAAAGCCGTAAGTTTCGGAATCGCTGCAACGACCGGACCGACGCCGGCACCGTCAGACTTGCCTACACGACGGCGGCTCTTCATGGCAGCGGGCGCAGGATTGGTGGTGGCTGGTTTGTTCCGCACGTCGATTCACCGGCCAAAGCCCCTCGACAAGGAACGCGCATTGGTCGCGGCCGACCTCATCCGCCCGCCGGGGGCGCTTCCGGAAGCTGAATTTCTTGCGCGCTGCGTGCGATGTGGCGAATGCATGAAAGCGTGCCCCACGAACACGCTCCAGCCCGTGTGGCTCAAGGCGGGGCTTGAAGGCATCTTCACGCCGGTAATGGTTCCCCGACTCGCCGCGTGTGCGCTTGGGTGCACTGTGTGCGGAAGCGTTTGCCCCACGGGAGCGATCCGAGCGCTTCCTCTGGAGGAAAAGCAACATGCCAAGGTCGGAACGGCCTGGATCCTCCGACAGAAGTGCCTCGTGTGGGAGCAAGACAAGAAATGCCTCGTGTGTGATGAAGCGTGTCTCTATAACGCCGTCTCGTTCCGGCCGGTGCCTGAACTGCAAAACGCCGCACCGTTTGTCGTGGAAAACCGTTGCACCGGGTGCGGATGGTGCGAAACGAGATGCCCTGTGGAAGGAGCCTCGGCGATACAGATAAGCATAATTGGAGAAATGCGTCTTGCCTCGGGATCATACATAGACAAAGCCCGCGAATACGGCTACGTCTTCAAGACCAAAGACAATTCGGTCGATGGCCTCGCGCCGGATACGTTCGACATGCCAGGAAGTGCCGCGCCGGAAGGGAGCCCTTCCAGCGAACCGGATGCCGGTCTCCCGCCGGGGTTCAACGTCAAATAACTCTTACAACATTCGAGGATTATGATATAATTCAGGTCGGCAGGCAATTTGACCTGCGTTACACGGGGGGGCGAAAAGATGGTATTCGGTCAGCGGAGGAGCCGTTATTTAGGCGGCGCAAGGCATGAAAGCTCCTAGATCCACAAAGGAAAAAGTGGCCCGCATGTGGCAGGAGGCGGAGCTTTACGAAGCTCAGGGGCTATATTCTCATGCCTTGGAACTTTGCCATCGAATCGTGAGCATCGATCCGCGCCATAAACAGGCACGCGAAAGGCTCAGGCGGCTCCCGTTCATTCCACCTGCCAAACAAGACAGAGCGGGAGATCGATCCGATCGGAAAGATGACAGCACCACGGAGCGGCTTTCCCTCGACCTTGGCGTGGCGTACATGGGAATGGGGCTCTACCCGGAAGCGCTCGACGAGCTGCGCAAAGGCCTCAAGACAGCGCCGGCATATCGCACGCAACTCCTTCAGCACATTGCCGCGTGTCTGATTCGTCTGAAGAAACCCGAAGAAAGCCGCAAAGTGTTGAAGCAAATGCTTCACGACGATTCTTCGCTCAAAGCCTCCGCCAAAGGGGTGCTCATCAGTGAAATGGTCGGGACGTTCGTGGAAGAAGGATTCCGCGACGAGGCGCGCCTGTTCTTGCTCGACGTTCCTGAGGAGATGAGGCCCTCGATGAAGGAATTCGAGGAGCTCGCAAGAGAACTCGTGTCGGCAGAGGCGGAGGACGAAGATGTGGAAGTTCTCGTCGAAGACCCCGACACCGGTACGGTTTACACCCTGCGTATGGATGCCTCTAAAGATTCGGCGGAACCGGAACCCGTCGCGGAAGAGGCGGCGGACAAACCAATAATACCCGCGTCCACGCCGCCGGACAGCCGGGAAATAGAGATCGAACCCGCCACGAGGGTGGAGCGTCCCGAGGAGTTCCAACACAAGAAGGCTGAGGAATTCATCCAACGGGAGTTGTCCGACTCCATGCGATTCGCCTGCACCTGCGGACAGGTGCATTTCGCCACCAAGCAGTCGATCGGCACAACGCGCACATGCGAGAACTGCGGCAAGAAATTGACCGTCCCGGCCGTCGATGACAAGCGCGACAGCCTCACGGATAACGTGATCGGTAAGATAGTGGGTGGATGCCGCATCCTGTACCGGATCGGCGGCGGTGGAATGGGCGGCGTATACAAGGGACTTCACATCGGACTGGACGTTCCGGTCGCAGTAAAAATCCTCCACGCTCATCTGGCCGAGCGTGACCCGGTTTTTATCAAACGCTTCCTCAGAGAAGCGCGCGCTGCCGCCAAACTGGAACACCCGAACGTAGTCGGCGTACTGAATGTCGGCTTCGAGGATGGCCTCCACTTCCTGGTAATGTCTTACATCTCCGGCGGCAGCGCAGCATCGCGCCTGGCTGCTCGAGGGCGTCTACCTGTGGATGAAGTAATCGACATTGCCATCCAGGTGGCGCGCGCACTCGTGGTCGCAGAGGAACACAACATCCTTCACCGTGACATCAAACCCGCCAACATCCTGTTCACTGAAAAAGGTGAGGCTAAGCTCACCGACTTGGGCCTTGCGAAGAACTTCCAAGATCCGTTGGACGAAGGACTCACCCAAACCGGGATCGCGTGCGGAACACCCCTCTACTTTTCGCCCGAGCAGGCAAAGGGCTCACCTCACCTGGATATCCGTTCCGATATCTATTCCTTGGGCATCACCTTGTATCACCTCATCGAGGGGTGGCCGCCGTTCACCGCGGAATCGGCATACGTGATCTTCCAGAAGCACGTACATGCGGAACTGCCGCCGTTCAAGAAAGCCAAGCGCACAGTGCCGGAAACCGTGTTCAGGTTCTTGCGAAAAATGACTGCCAAGAAACCGGAAGATCGCTTCAAGAGTGCGCAGGACCTTCTTGACGCTCTCCTGGCGCTCAAGGATGAGCTCGCGGAGGGCAGCAAGGCGCCCCAGCACAAAAAGGGACTGCTGGAACGCTTGGGAATCACGAAAGCTCCTTAATATCCCCTGTCATATACACACGATATCCATTTTCCACAATTTGATTAATTGACTTATCGAGATAACTAATATAAAATACATGCGATCGATTTATAGTGGTTGCCAAAAATAGCGTCCCTTTGTTCTGAAGGTAGGTAACCGAAAAAGAGCGCGTCGTTCCCGCGAAAGCGGGAACCCAGAAAGGCAGCTGGATTCCTGCCTTCGCAGGAATGACGGAACACTGCCATGCCAATCGGACAAGAGTTTTGGCAACCAGTATAACTGATATCATTCAGTCTGTCGGAGGTCTTGACATGTCCCGATTGCGGCCGCGCCTCGCCACGTTGCTTGCTACTGCCCTGTTCATTGGATGGATTGCTTATCCCAGTTGGGTTACCTATCCCGGTTGGATGACTCAATACAACAACACATGGCCGGAGCAGTACGCGTTCCCCGCGAGTACGGTATCACCGTGCGAGCCTCGTTGGGGATTCTGGTTCTGGTAACAGCGCTCGACCATGCGCGACTGATCGGGCGGAGATCCCGTCGCGGCTTCGCCCCTCTCATACCAGTCAGCTTAAATGCGAGTGAAATGGCGGGCACCCCGCGAGACGCGGGGTGCCCGCCATTTTCACTTGTGTGAAAGCGCATTGGTATTAGGCATGGAAGTTGGTATCAGGTGCCGTGCGTGAGCGCGATCTTCTCGAACATCATTGTGAGCCCCACGCCAAGTCGATAGAGCGAATCCAGGTTGATGTTTTCAACCGCGGTGTTGTCGAAGAAGACATTCAGCGATGACTCCATGTCGTCGTCAGGCCTCCAGTAGCAAATCAACATCGGTATTCTCGGCAGCGGATGCAGAACTACCGCAATGTCTGAATCAAAGGCATGAGGCGCGGGCTTTGCACTGAAGATCTGGATCATCAGTTCGAACAGGTCCGTGTGCGCGTCGGCCACCTGTTTCAATGGCTTCTCACATCGCTGTCCGAAAAGGGGAGCCCATGTGGCCCCGTCTTTCAGCTCCCGCAAGGGGACCCAGTTTCCGGTGACCGGTTTTCCAGCGCACCAAATCACATAGTTGAGAAGAGGCACGGTGACCCACCCGTGCACGTGGCACTCTGACGTAACGGTCCCTTCGGAATCGACGTGGAAGTCCTTGCCAAGGCACTTGATTGTCAACCGTTCGGCCGCGTACGAGGCGGCCAACCTCTCGGCCGAAGATGCCAGGTCCACCTCGGCGACTCCCTGCCTCAGATGTTTCAGCAGGAGCACCTCCTCCCGCTCTAAAGTCCTGGAATCGGAATTCCGGACACTGATCGTCTCGAGTGTTGCTTTATCGATATGAAGACAATCCGCCAGGCGCCTGTCGCCCTTGAAGACAGCAGCCGCAAATGCGAGGCAGGTTGGGACCCCACACTCCCTGCAGCTCGTCCTGGGCAGAATCTTGAATATGTCCATTGCGTTGTTGAGTTGAATCATTGTCCTCTATTCCCGTTTCTTCCACCAAAACGGAGTGCCGGTTCCGACCGACATGATCGGACGGTAACTATTTTAGTTTATATCACAATTTCCATTGTCCAAACATGTAGGCTTCTTGTACCCGCTTGGCAGCGTTCTTCGCCCAAGATTCCAGGCCCATCTTCTTGATCAAACAAAGGTTATACACTTTGGTGTTGTGCCAGAGCTTGGCTTGGTCCCTGTACGGTTGGAGCAGATCGCATGGAAATTCCGAGCATTCGAAGCAAAAAGACAGTCCTTTTGCTAAAGCGCATGGGTAGAGGCGGCAATCCACGGGGAGATGAGCGCATTTTCCTCCCTCGCTGCGGCATCCGCTGCACACCGATTTTTCTTCGGGGATGTTCAGCTCCCTTGACACCATAGTTCGGATCTCTTCGTTGTCGTTGGCCAGGAATAGATAGCACTCAAAACATGGCAACCCGCACGGTGCGGTCATGTGATGATAATCGATTGTCGCTTCCATAAAAGGAGTCCTTTGTCGTTGCAGTCGTTATCAAAGTCTTCGTTCAATACAGCGCGATGAGGCCTATCCGTCACTTGTCACCCACAATGATGACAGATCTGCGAGCACCGTTCTTGTGCTTGGTCACCCGACCTCGTCTCAGGCTAGCAGATCGTTCGGAGGTGGAAATCCCCCATATGGGTGAATTTCCACGGCGGAGATTCAGATCAATTTCAGGCGCGCGGCCTTCGCCGCGGCCTCAGCACGGTGGGTGACGCCAAGCTTGTCGAACAAGTGGGCGACGTGGCTCTTCACCGTATGGTGACTGATGCAGAGAATCCCGGCGATTTCCTTGTTGGTGAGGCCGTTCGCCAGCAGGCGTAATACGCCCAGCTCTCTGGCGGTGAGCGCTCGTGCACCCTCTGCCTCGGAATGATCGATCGGCTCTGCTTTGTCCGCCCGAGATAGATCACGCAATGCACTCTCCAGCGCTTCCAGCCGTCTCGCCCTGGCATGGCGACGGCGCTTCTTCTCGGTAATATCGAACCCGATCCTGATCGCTGCAACCACCACCCCGGCTTCATCACGAATAGGATAGGCCCTCACTTCCCTCCAGATGACGGACCCATCAGGCCCCGCGAACGATTTTTCGACAACGGATGATTGCCCTGAATCGAATACTAGGCGTACCGGACAGACGGGACATTGTCGCTGCTTACCGAGAAGCGCCTCGAAACACAGACGCCCGCGAACCTCGTCCAGGTTGGCCTTGAGGTACTCCAAAACGACGTTGTTTGACCAAAGAATGCGGTAGTCCGGTGAAATCACCGATACCGGGTCCGGGATGTCCGACAACACCGCTGTCAATCCGGCTGCAATGAAGTTCGGAACCGTCATGGTTGCTGCAAATCCAAGCCGAGGAAACGGCTATCGTATCCGGGAATTCGGTCGTCGGCGCGACGAGCGTACTGCCTGATGCAATGTTCGTTCAAACAAATGGCATCGGAAGCCTCCAAAATCCCCCCTGTCCCCCCCTTTGATAAAGGGGGGGACAGGGGGGATTTTATTGTTCGGCATCAGGTGTCTGTGAGTCGTGCCATAATACTTATTTGAAGGTGCACCGCCTGAGACCTCTCTGCCTATTTGCTCGCTCGCGCTCAATGACATCTATTGTATTCCACGGCGGTCTGTCAGGCAATCTTCGATCGCTTCGTGGTCGGGAAGAACGTCTCAAGGTAGCACGGGTACATCCGTTTAGAAATCAGCCCAGTGCGTGGAGAATGCAATTGGATTTTATATCTTTTCGCATTAACTGATCTTGACAAATGAATCTATCTCCCTATAGTCCCTCGTCGGAGCCTAGGCGCCTATGCACGACGAAGCCCTGCGCTCCTCGATAACGGGGGTTGCACCCTACGACCGTTTCTGATAATATTGGCTGTTATAGTGGTGTTCGTGGCCGTTAAGCCGTTCAACTGCTCTGTGCAATGCCGGAGGAGGTGTCGGGATCGTGCCTTGGATCCCGCGATGTCTTCAGGATGGAATTCCGGTTCACATGAGGGGTGGCGGTCCAAGCTGCAGCGCATGTGGAGCCTGTTTGCAGGTGTCCGAACGCACACTATCGTAGAGTGCGTGCTCAAATTCATTGAGTTTCAAGGTAGTTCGAGGAACATGGGAAAGAGGTCGTTTACAGTTCTGGCGAGTGCCACAGTTTTGGCGGTCGCTCTGGTTGCTTCGTCGCCGGCCGACGAACTGACTCCCCGATTGGGCAAGCTCGCGAAAATCATCTCCGAGGTGTCACAACCTGAGCGGAAGATGGATGTCGCGTACGAGCCCGAACTGCCTCAGTGGCTCGACAACTTGCTGGCCAAAATTCCTCAACTGGAAGAGGATTATGAGCCGGAAGTCCGGCAACCTGCTGCATCAACGGAGACCGACCTTCAGGAACAGCTTGAAGAGAGCATCGCTGTGAAGGATCCCGCGGTCTTGGAGCCCGAGCAAGACGCTTTCTTTCCGAAGCCTCGCAACATACCGCCGCTTTATACATCGCCCGCGCTTGAAGGCGAGGGAGTTTGGACCGGCGACGACATGCCGGGGGATGCAGAAGGTCGGCCGCTTTTGTACAGGACGCAGTACCGGCCAAGTGAGGAATATCCCAATTCCATCGTGCACATGGTTGTCTTCGACATGAAGCGCGTCAAGCCCTTCTTCTTCATCGGGAACACAGAACCGGGTATATACCAGGTTTCACACTCGTGGAGAGGCGACGAAGGGCTTTCAAAGATCGTAGCTATCACCAACGCTATGTGGATGCAGCAGCACGCCCGAGGTGCCGGAGCCATCTTCAGGGGGCAAGAGATTTACCCCATGGTGGAAGGGATGGCGACCCTGGTTATCTACAACGATGACTCGGTGGACGTCCTCGAGTGGTCCAAAGATGTGCCGATCAGACTTGTAAAGGACGCTCGCCAACTCCGCCATCTGATCGTGAAAGACGGCAAGGTGATCGACCGGATCCTCAAGAACGGCAAGCTTGAGGACTCGGAGATCGGATTGGGCGGCTTCCTCGTGGACAACAATGGATCGAGTACCATGCGGCAAAAGCACTGGTTCCTCGCCAACCGCTCTGCGTTCGGGATCAGGGAAGATGGCAACTTGGTGTTCGCTCTTGCCCACCACACCGGCACAAAGGACCTTGCGAAAGCACTCGTGCTGGCCGGCTGCAAACGAGCCATCCATGGTGACGCAAATATTCACAATATCGTGTGCAATTTCTATTTCAGAGACGATCGCAATAAGATCGTTAAACGCGACAAATTGTCTCCCGAGCAGAAGAATTACACAATGATGCGATACGATTACGGATATGCAAAGGATTATTTCGCGTTTTATGAGAAATGAGATCAAGCCCCCCGAGAGGCAGCTACGCCGCAGAGCCGTTCACTTACGCGAGGACACTGGCGGCGAGAAAGAAAGAAATTTGTCACCACAGAGATCGCAGAGATCGCAGAGGGGGTATGGACGCACGGGGCCGTGCGCCCATACCTCATCTCTGTGCCCTCCGTGTGCTCTGTGGTAAAAAAAATCTTCCTTCTCCACGCATCACTGAATGCATGCTACGCCGCGTCGTTTGTGATTGACAACAGCAGGGATAACGCTGATGAGCCAACCAGGAATTGCAGCCGTTCTGAGTCTTGTAATCCCCGGGGTCGGCCAGATCTACAACGGCGACTTCTTGAGAGGGCTGTTCTGGCTCATCATCACTCCCGGTTTCTGGATAGGAACCGGCGGAATGCTCGGGTGGGTGTGTCACCTTATTGCTGCGTATACCGGGTATAATCGTGGAATGAAGTACATGCGTGGTGAAATATCTAAGTAGGTCTCCGTTGGAGTCCCACACAACGAATTGGCCAATTGAAGCGCTGCAAGATCGGGGAGTAACCGTTCAATTACGTGGGGCTTATAGCAAGAAAGAAGAAGATCAATCACCCCAGAAATCGCGGAGATCGCTGTAGGGGCGGACCCGTGTGTCCGCCCTTCGTCAACATAGTACCACCCTGAACAGGGCGCACACGCGGGTGCGCCCCTACCTCGACTCTGTGCCCTCTGCGTCCTCTGTGGTGAAACGGTTTTCTTCTTCCTTCCCGCGTAATTGAATGCATGCGTCGGGCGTATTGACCTCTTGACATCCGAGGGGCCGTGAGTATGCTTGTGCGTCGCACCATTCGATAGTCGGCACTCAAATAATATGATCACGAACGGGCTTGTGGACTGCATGTCGCCCTGGTGCGAGGATCGGCGGCTGTCCCGAGGCGGATTTGTTGACGCCAAGACCCGCGACGCCTGAGTGCCGGACCAACACGGAGGAGTTATGGCGTTCCGTTCAATAGGCCCAGGAGACGATGTGGAAGCCTGGTGCACCCGTTGCCGCATGAACCTTAATCACAGGATCATCGCGGTGGTAGGCAGCGATATCAAACGTGTTCACTGCTTGACTTGCGGCAGCGACCACAAGTACTACCCGCCGCGTGGCGCAGACTCGTCAACCGACAAGGCGCCCAGAGCCCTCAAGTCAGCCAATGACGTTAAGGCTCCGAAGGCATCCGGAGAACGCGCCGCGATCCGCGCTCGCGGCGAATGGACAACGTTCATGAATCAGATGCCGGCAGGGTCGGTTCCGAGACTCTACAACATCACCGAATCTTATGGAGCAGCGGAGTATATCGAACACCCGCTCTTCGGGAAGGGGAGAGTTGTAGACGTCGTGGGTAGTGACAAAATCGAGGTGGCCTTTGAAGAAGGCCGCAAAGTGCTTCTCTGCAATCGAAAGCCCACCTGACGACGGGGTGATCATTCAATCACTGGCGGGCAAAGGGGGACTTGTACTCGTCTCAGGGGATTGGCGGGACCGGCATCTTGCCGGTCTATTCGCCAGACAGTACCCTGTGGTCCGGCAAGATGCCGGCCCTACCATTGCGTTACCAGGATCACTGACATTTTTCTCCGATGACTCAAAGGTTACGGAGCTGGAGATCTTCGGTTGATTTCATTCTCGGAGCGATGTTCCTGACGGCGGCCTGCGACCCGCACGTCACTGCGCGGCGGCACATGGCCGAACGTCGCATTTCAGTTTCCTGCGGGCTCGCGCGGCCAACTGTGTCGTTGCGAGGAGTGAAACGACGAAGCAATCTCCTTTTGTGAAGCGTCGGAGATTGCTTCGCTACGCTCGCATGACAAGTTCGACAGGAACTTCCAGGCCCACGTATCTGACCCGATACGGCTGAACCATGCCTGGCCTTGTAGCGTCGGAAGACGTATACTTGGATAGATTACGAGCGAGGTCACAGGCCGCAAAAGGGACGATTCGATGAGAACACGTCTGCTCATCATCTGTGTGATGGTTGCGTCCGCCGGATTACTGGCCTACTCCGAAACCGTTTCCGCGCTGGACCCCTTTCCGAGACGCAGTATATTGGGGTACACGGAGTGGCAAAACCGCCAAAACCAGCAGTCGCAACAACTACGGCAGCTCATGAACCAGCGCGATGTGCAGCGACTGAGAGAAGACCAGATGAGCCGCAATGTGGAGCGTCAATTGGACATGCTCAAGCGGCGACAGGTTGAGCGGGAACTCCTCAGAAACGTTCGCGGGCCGGGGACCATCGACCGGGTGCTTATGATGCCTGATTCACTCCGGAGTTCAGCACGGAAGCCGGAGTCCGCGCCTAAGACTGCCGCGGCGAATGGGAATCAAACGCAATCGGCTGCCGGCGCTAAGAAAGACACCACAGCCACGGACACGACCCAAGATACAGGGACACCAAAGCTGTCCGACAGGCGCGCCCCGGACGAACCTTGACACGAGTCCGCGGTTATCTTATTGTTCTCACGGTGCATTCAGGGGGTTTACCCCTGCGAGGAGGTATGGGACATGCAGATCTTTGTTTCAGGATCGCTGGCGTACGATCGGATTATGGATTTTCCCGAGAAGTTCTCGGATTACATCCTGCCTGACAAGATCCACGTCCTCAACGTATGCTTCCTCGTCAACGGCGTCACCGAGCAATACGGCGGAACCGCGGGGAACATTGCGTACAACTTGGCGCTTCTCGGCGAGCGGCCTCTTATACTTGCCTGCGCAGGCAAGGATTTCCAGAGCTATGAGGCGTGGCTCGCGAGACACGGCCTTCCGCTGGATGGCATTCGTCGCATACCGGACGAGTTCACCGCGGGCGCGTACATCACCACCGACCAGGCTGACAATCAGATCACGGGGTTCAATCCCGGCGCCATGAAGCATCCTTGCCTCCACTCGGTGGACGGCGCGGACCCTTCGGCCGCCCTCGGGATCGTTGCTCCCGGCAACGTCGAAGACATGGTGACGCTCTGCCGGCAGTACCGCGAGCGAGGTATCCCGTACATTTTCGACCCAGGGCAACAGATCCCGGCCATACCCACGGACAGCCTCGTGGAAATGCTGACTGGATCGCGGATCTTCATTTCAAACGACTATGAGCTTGAGATGATCATGCGCACGACGGGAATGTCGAGGTCCGACTTGCTGAAGCGAACCGGAACGATCATGACTACCCTCGGCGATAAGGGATCACTCGTGTGCACGTCCGAGGGCGAGACAGCGATCCCCGTTGCCAAGGCTGCGCAAGTTCTCGATCCCACAGGCGCGGGTGACGCTTTCAGGGCCGGTATGATCAAAGGGCTCACCATGGGCGCGGACCTTGAAATATGCGCTCGCATGGGCGCGGTTGCTGCAAGTTTCAGCGTCGAGTGCCGGGGAACCCAGTGCCACAGTTTTACGCCAGAACAATTCCGGCAGCGGTACGAGACGGAATTCGGGTCATTGGGCGCTGCGTTGAGCTAGTACGGAGCCTGCTTTGTGAAATCAAATATTTAGAACGCTCACGTTACGAGGAACGGACCATGCACCCAACGGACACGCTGTTCGGAAGAAATCCGGATCTCGAGCAAGCCCCTGCTGCTCTGCTCGGGCAGATATGTGAATATTTCACGGCCGCAGGGCTCCTTGGAACCACTCTCTCGCTCAAGCATCAGGGCCAGTGGTACAGGATCTCGTGCGACGACGACGCGTTCATGGTCTATCGTGTGAACTCCGGCCTCATGATAAGGCACCACGTTCCAGGCTGGCCGGTGTGCATGGTCACTCGCGAGACCATCTTCGAAGAGCACCACGCGCCGGGACTCGGCGACGATCATTGCGCGTCCGGCGCGGACATAGACCTCTGGATGAGGATTATTCGGGAGCATCAGCCCGCTGTTGCGGAATGAAACCTCCGTTCGCTCCCATATTGTAACTGCCAACATGACAACGCAGCAAAACCGATCGGATGATATCACCGAGATGGAATGATGGGGGACAGCCGGATTTTACTGTCTTTTCGTCGACGTCCAGGCGCGCTTGCTACTCTCGCCCGAGCGGCTCTCGGCGCGTCCTTTAATCTGAAGGCCGGTGATCGAGAACCCAACATCAGGGCGCAATGGGAGAACGCGCACATCGAATCAACGCATCTCAAGGCCTTTGCGGAATGTTGCGAACAAGCGGGTGAATCGCAATATCTCCATCCGATGTATCCGGTGACGCTCGTCTTCCCGCTAATCATGCGCATTTTGGGACACAAGAAAGCGCCCTTCATGCTATTCCGCACGCTCAATACCAGGCTGCAAGTCGTTTCCCACCGAAGAATCGGCGTACACGAAGTACTGCACCTCGCGTGCGAGACCGGCGCCACGCGGATCGTGCCCAAAGGATTCGAGATGAACGTACGATCAGTCGTGCAAGCCAATCAGGCGACGGTCTGGGAATCCGTCCATACCTTCTACTATCGAGGCAATTTCGGGCCTGCCGAGCCCCAGCCCTCTGAGCTTGCCGCCCCCCAAGAACCTCAATTATTGGGGTCGTGGTATCTCCCGAACGGCGTCGGGTTTCGTTTCGCAGGTATTTCTGGCGATTCCAACGGCATACATTACAGCAAATGGTACGCGCGAATAATGGGTTTTGACAGAGCACTTGCGCAGCCGATATTGGTGCTGACAAGAAGCCTCAGTTGCCTGGACCTCGGCGATAGAGCGTCATTTCGGCTCGATGCATTTCTGAAAGGACCGGTGTACTACAACAGCAATGTGTATCTGAGGGGCGTAACCGGCGGCGGAGCAACCCGATTCGACGTCTTTTGCGAGGATAACCCCAGACCGTCTCTGTGCTGTCAAGTCACAGGGGTGTGAGCGCTTTTGGGTGGTGATTCGGCGTTACTTACGCTTCAAGCCGAGTATTCGTTTGCGCAAAATTTGGGTTGGGCGTTGTCTCCAGATTCTTGCGGGCAACAGTGGGGCCGGCCTCCGTGCCGGTCCTGAACGAGTGGCCGGCAGAGACGCCGGCCCCACCAATCATCCGGACGCCGGCAAGCAACTCTGGATATCGCATTTGAGGGATGGAGTGCTTCGGATCTTGTGGATCGATTCAAAAATGCCCGAATGTGGTCGTCAGCGACGGCCTTGGGTAGGGGCGGGTCTGAGACCCGCCCCTACAAAGCAAATCGCGTCGGTCAGCACGTCATTTTGTTTGGTGGCTTGGAGGCAAGGAGTCTACGGATCGCTCAGATATTCCCCAGCACCGCTGACCCGTCATCCGATGGCTCTTCCATTGGCGTGTACGGGTAGAAGCTCGAGTAGGACGCCTTGAAGTGTGCCTTGATCGTGCCAATGGGGCCGTTGCGCTGCTTGCCGATGATTATCTCGGCTTCCCCCTTGTGAGGGTTGTCCTCGCTGCGGTTATACACCTCATCCCGATAGATGAAGATGATCACGTCCGCATCCTGTTCGATCGCACCCGATTCTCTGAGGTCCGCGAGCTGCGGCCGCTTGTTGGGCCTGTCTTCGACCTTGCGGTTGAGCTGGGATAGCGCGATCACCGGAACATTGATCTCCTTGGCGAGCGCCTTGAGCGATCGAGAGATTTCGGAAATGTCCTGCTCACGGAGTTCAGACTTCACCGCAGGCCGCAGGAGTTGGAGGTAATCCAGCACGACGAGCCCCAAGTCTCGTTCCTTCTTAAGGCGTCGCGCTTTGGCCCGGACTTCCAGGGTGTTAATCATCGGTGAATCGTCAATGAAAAGCGGCGCGTCGGCCAGGATCCCCGCGGCAAGCCCAAGTCTCGACCAATCGCCTCCCTTTTCGCTGCTCAAAAATCCGCTGCGAAGGCTCTTGAGGTCCACCTTGGCTTTGGAACAGAGGAGCCGCAGTCCAATCTGCTCCTTGCTCATTTCCAGAGAAAAGACCGCTGTGGGCACCTTCGCGTCGATGGCGGCGGACATGGCCACGTTCAGCGCAAATGAGGTCTTCCCCATGGAGGGACGGCCGGCAATGATGATCAGGTCGGACGGCTGAAACCCCGCGGTGAGCTTGTCCAGATCCTTGAATCCCGACACCACTCCCGTGATGTACTCTTTGCGATCATACAACGTCTGGATAGTCTTGAGAGCGTCGGTCATCAACTCGTGGGCGGGGACGAAAGCCTGCTGAATTCGGGCTTCACCGATCTTGAAAATCTTCTGTTCCGCCTCGTCGAGGAATTCGTCGATGTTCTGGTGGGATTCGTAGCAGCGAGTGTTGATCTCGTTGGTCGTGGCGATGAGACGCCTGAGAACGGCCTTTTCTTTAACGAGCCGCGCGTAATGGAGAATATTTGCGGCCGAGGGGAGCGCGTTCGCAAGTTCGGCCAGGTATCCTGTGCCACCGGCCTGGTCCAGGGTTCCCTCTTGCTGCAGAATGCTCGTGACCGTCACCCAATCCACCGGCTCGCCCTTATCAAAGAGCTTTGCCATGGATTGGAAGATGAGTCGGTGCGGTTCACGATAGAAATCGCTCGAGTCGAGCAGGGCCATTACTTTGGCGAGTGCATCGTTATCGATGAGTAATCCCGCCAGAATGGCCCGCTCGCCCTCGAGAAACTGAGGAGGGACCCGGATCTGCGCGTCGGTGTCAGCCGGCATCCTCGCTAGTTTCCTCCGATTTCACGTCAACATTCACTTCGACGGTCACCTCAGGATGGAGCCGAACCGCAGCCTTGTATTGTCCCAATCGCTTGATAGGCTCGACGAGCGTGACCTGTCTCCTGTCGATCTCGAAGCCCTTGTCCTGGAGTGCGGCCGCGACATCTGCGTTGGTCACGGACCCGAAGAGGCGGGCTTCCTCATCGCGAGATTTACGAATGAACGTGAGCGCGACCTTCGACAGGAGTCCACCCTGCACTTCCGCCGCGGACTTGGCACGGGCTAGCCTTCGCTGCGCTGCTTCGATGCGCGTCCGGTAGAAGTTGAGGTTCCTATCTGTGGCCTCGCAGGCCAGCTTACGGGGAAGCAGGTAGTTCCTGGCGTATCCGTCCTTGACGTGGATGGTCTGCCCCACCGTCCCCAGATTGTCCATATGTTCCAGCAGTATCACACGCATGGCACTCTCTCCAAATTATTACTTCCGCGGCACGGTGAAGGGCAAGAGAGCGATGTTTCGCGCCTTCTTGATTTCGGTGGTAAGCTGCCGCTGATGTTTCGCGCAGTTGCCGGAGATGCGCCGCGGCACAATCTTGCCGCGTTCGGTGATGAAATTTCTGAGAATGTCCGGCTCCTTGTAATCCATCCTGATCGACGGGTCCGCACAAAAACGGCACACTTTGGTGCGCGGGAAGTGTCGTCTTCGCTGAGGTTTCGAAGGTCTGTTCGCCATCGTTATACACCCTCCTCCGGTTCTTCCGCAGCGGCGGGTTCAACAGGAGCCTCTGCCGGCGGCTCGGTTTCTGCCGCAGGTTCCTCCGGGGCGCTCGCCTCCGCGGCCGCGGGAGTCTCCGCGGGAGGGGCTTCGGCCTGGGCCTTTCGTTCCGCCTCGGCCTTAGCCTTCTGTTCCGCTTCTGCCTGGAACGCTTCCAGATCGACGTTGTCATCCAGTTTGACGCTGAGGAACTTCATCACTTCTTCGGAGATCTTGAACTGCCGTTCAAGCTCCGCCAACAGTGCGGGCTGGCCCACGTAATCCAGAAGGATGTAACGACCCCTCTCCTTCCTTTTCACGACGTACGCCATTCTCTTGGAGCCCCAATCCTCGATCTTGATCAGCTCTCCCCCGCTGCTCTTGATGATTTGGCTGTACCGCTCGGTGAGGCTTCCGATCTGCTCTTCGGGCAGATCCGGGTCAAGGATGACCACTGATTCATACCGTCTCATACGTTCTCCTTTCGGGTATCAAGCCCTTTCGGGCAAGGAGTATGTGGAAAACTAAGTATACTACACGAACCCATGGGTCGGATCAATAACAAAGTTGTGGCGTTCGTAACAATTCAATTACGTGGGGAAAAGGTTCAAGAGTTTGTTCATCCGCACTCCCAGAGAGGGTCTTCGCCCGAAGGGCGTAACATGAATAGCCGCGTGGCTTCAGAGATTGTCTGAAAAGTAGGGAGGAGCTGAAAATCGTGGCACGGTTAGGTTTGGCCCACGTCTCTGTCACCCTCACCCCGGCCCTCTCCCATGGGGAGAGGGAGGCCTGTGGCACCGATTTCCGGTTCCCTCTCCCTCAGGGAGAGGGTTAGGGTGAGGGGGTAATCGTGCTACGATTCCACCCTTTCGAGGACTTTTGAGACAGTTTCTGAAGCGTATGGCTACTTTTGGTACGCCCTTCGGGCGAAGATTCTTCCCGGGATAGCAGATGGACCAGGCCTGTAGCTGTCCCGCAGTTGAGTGAATGCTTACGCTCGTGTGTAACCATTCACTTACGCGGGGGATTGCAGAATTTGGAGGGTGTGTCCTTTTGTGCCGATTTTTTCTCGCGTTAAGTTGCTTGGGGTTGTATAGACACGACCGCATATGATGATCGAGGG
>Ga0172373_10002684_pt1 | contig 26905 bp, 14 predicted proteins | sample Lak10m_2_FD_114546 | JGI IMG/M metagenome (GOLD analysis project Ga0172373, IMG submission 114546) | Freshwater microbial communities from Kabuno Bay, South-Kivu, Congo - kab_092012_10m | ecosystem: Environmental > Aquatic > Freshwater > Lake | place: Democratic Republic of the Congo...
CTGGTTCTTCGACGACTTCTTCCTCGGCCGGCTCTTCGGTCATCTCCTCTTCTTCGGCTGCCTCTTCCTCTTCGGCTGGTTCTTCGGCCGCTTCTTCTTCCTCAGCGGGCTCTTCTTCGACTATGGGTTCTTCTTCGTGAGCTTCCTCTTCGCCACCTTCTTCATGTGCTTCTTCGTGAGGCGGCTTAACGTTGCGGTCGATGAGGTGCTTTTTGTTCTCGGGCACATCGTCAGCGTCGGGAGTCGGCAGACTGATGGGTTCCTGATTCGGATTGCCTGACCCTGGAGTCCCGGCGTCTCCACCTTCTTCAACGGCTGTTTCCTCTTCCATCACTGGATCGGCAACAGGTGCTTCAGAAACCGGAGCTTCATATTTCAGCCCATTTCGCAGAACTGATTCGAAATCCTCGATGGGTGCTCCGCCACTTCGTCCGGTTGCCGGGAAGACGATGACGCGATCCAGGGCTGCCAGCGTTGTGACTTCCGCAGGCCCGTCTGGCAGGAGCAGTTCGGGGTGATCGAAGGGGGCTGCCTGGATACGAACACGTTCGTCGGTGAGATGCTTCAAGAACTCAACGACAGCGGCAATTCCCTCTGGGTTGTTCTGAAGTGTTGGGATACCCTGAACACCGGGAGACAGATCCTGGATGTTGGCGTGGAAGAAGTCTGCACCGCGTGCGTAGAATTGCAACACTTCAGTGAGCGACTTCATACCGCCGTTGTGCATGTAGGGGCCGGTGAGCTCAATATTTCGCAGCGACGGCGACTTGAATGCTCCGTCGACTGTGACACGGGCCTGGGGGGTGATGTTGAACTTGCTGTCACGATTGCGGCCACGTTGATCCTGACGAGTGTAGGAAAGTGGACCGAACACTGGGTGGGCGGCTCCGACGCCAAGGTCTTCCAGTGTCTGACGGACACCGATGTTGTAGAAGCCCTTGTCGTAGAAGGAAGGACCTTTGGGAGCTGGCATGAATTCGATTGCGGACCCTTCGCGGTCGGGCATGATCGGACGAACATGGCTGATGGTCGCACCGGCGAACTCTGACCCGGCGTGGCAGTCGATACAACGCCCTTCGTTCATGAAGATGGAGAGACCAGCGCGAGCCTCGGGGCTGAGAGCGGCTTCATTGCCTGCGGCGAAGGCATCAAACGGTGTTTTGTCGGAAATCAGTGTGGCTTCGTAAAGCATCACTGACAATCCCCAGAACAGCGAGAAATTGGCTTCCATGTGGGTGTAGCCATCGGCTGTGATCTGGGTGCCGGACCACCATTCCGGACGGAAGGCAGAGCGGATCAGGCTGGCATAGCCTGATGTGACGGCATCAAGTCCCTTGCCGGAATGATCTCGGTAGGCCGCAAGTACGCTATCGTCGGCGGCGATGCGTTGAAGTGCCAGAGGACGCAGCGAGAGCATCTTGCGACCCACGTCCGGGAGGGACCGCCCGAGCCAGCTCATTTCGACATGGCTATCGACAGGACCCACGGCCTGCGAAGCAAGGGTGGCGTTGTCGAGGAGAATGCGAACGGGGAGGAGGCTACCGTTTGCGGAGGCTTTGAGTACGCGGGCATCCGGATCGAGATCACCAAACTCGTTGACGCCGTTGAAGTACCGATTTGCGCGGCCGTCCCAGAAGGATCGGTCGAGGAATACGGCGTTGATTGGAGTTGGGGAGTTGCGACCTGTCGTTTGGCGGAGGCTGGTGCCACCAACTTCGAAGACGGGATTGGAACGCTTTTCACCCTTGTCAACTTCGCTGCCTTCCGTGATTCCCTTGAACAGTTGGGCGATGACGCCTTCAGATCCCACAACCTCCATGGTGTCTGAAACCACGGGGTTGGTAACGGAGTCGCCGGGAACGAGGGGGTTTGCGAGTCTGTGGAATGGGAAATCGGTGGCCTTCAGACCTTTGGCAGGTCCACGGAAGTTTGAGACGGCTTTTGAGCCGAGTGCTGCACTTTCCGGTCGCTGTGGGCCGAAGGCACTTCCGGGGGCGCCGGGATTGAGCGTATTTGCAGTTCGCACGTCGGTACCGGCGTGCCAGTGGCAGGAAGCGCAAGCCGTGCGTCCATCACCACCGACCTGCATGTCCCAGAAAAGTGCTTTTCCGAGAGCGATCGCCTTTTCCTGATCCTGGACGAAGTCAGCAAGATTTTGCGGCCTGGGCACGGGAACAGAACTGAGCGGACCGGGAATCTGAACAGGACCGCGGATTTCGATGGCGGTGATCAGGGCACCGTCGGGGATGCCGGCGTTGTCGGACGACAATCGCAGCCCCGTCTTCAGTCCCGTACCGAGAAAATCGGCGGAAAAGACCTGCCACTGGGGGTTGGATTTGGACCAGCCGGCGGGGCGAGTCAGCGTCCGGGAGACCTTTTCGGTGCCGAACCGGAGGCTGAGTGACCGTGGGGTGTCGGGGTTGGTGGACCAATTACCGGACACCAGAAAAGACACTGTATAACGACCGCTGCTGATGGTGTCGATCGATTGAAAAATCGAACCAGCACGGGTGCCATTAAGATCGACGACGTTGCCGACACCACCGGGCGTGGAGAATTCGTTACCGTGGAGTCCCACGTTTCCGAGATCGACCGTCCAGGCACCAAACTTTCGTGGGGCAGCAATGATGCCGCTGGTTGTGGCGGTACCACCATTTGTGAAATCGCCGTCGAGGGCGAGATTTCTGAGCACAAGTGGGGCGGGTTCAGGAACATCCTGCGCGAGCGCAGTGAAAGCCGGGGCGAGCAGGCCGAGTGCGGCTGCCGCACAGACTTCGGCGAATCGCCGGAGAGGGCGATTGAGGCCAAGCAAGGTGCGAAGCATAGAGCCTCCTGGGAGTGCATTTTTGAGAGTGCGGCGATGAGAGAGAGGAAAACCTGACGAACTACAACCTTCAGTTTTGCAGCGAAGAAAGGCTTTTGATTGCCACCCCCCGAGACCGCTTTGACGAAAGCAATCCGGGATGAAGCATTCGAGCACCGAGCATCGTGGGACTGAGGGCAGCGTTGCAGACTGATTGGTAGTGCCGTCCTTGCGTTACCGGTTGTCCCAAATTGGTAAACAGAGTGGGCGCGCAGTTTGACAACGCATTTAGGGACAAGACGCAAAGTGCGTGCCGGTCGCGAAACGCAAACAAGTGCTGGCAGAAGGAATGGGTGATTGCACCAGTTTTTCGCAGAAAGACCCCGAAAAAGGCCGTTTTTTTCTGTTTTGTGGAGCTGGAGACTGCTTGTCGTGTTTCCGAATCCTGCGAGCTCAAACCGCGACAGTTGTTAATGGTGTTTAACTGGCTTTACAGATTGTTTTGCTGAGAATGCCGGGGCGTTTACACGAGACACCACGGACGGAATCAATTTACGACAGCCCCAAAACGAAAACAGGTCGTCGCAGTGAAGCGACGACCTGTTGGTTCGTTAAGTGGTGTGTTACAGATGCGTCAGGTCCCCGTCTAACGTGACCGGGATTTCCTCCTGAATTTTGCAGGCATCAGGTAAGTTTCCGAGCGGTTCACTGTCAACGAACTGATCGTCGAGGTCCCTCTTCCGATTTCAGGGGCGCTCGCTTCTGGATGGTGTTGCGATCGGTGCTTTTCTTGTCCTTCGAGGTTTTACCGCTACCACCTGTCTCGACTCCGGATTCCTCCGTGACAGAGCCGTCGCCTGCCGACTTGTCAGCCTTCGCCTTCTTGTCGGATGGCTTCTTGCCGGATGGCTTTGGGGATGCTCCTTCTTTGACTGCAGGCTCTTCGACTGCCGGTTCTTCGACGGCTGGCTCTTCGACTGCCGGCTCTTCAACTGCCGGTTCTTCAACTGCCGGTTCTTCGACTGCCGGCTCTTCGACTGCCGGCTCTTCGACTGCCGGCTCTTCGACTGCCGGTCGTTCAACTGCCGGTTCTTCGACTGCCGGTTCTTCCACAACTGGGACTTCGGCAACGGGTTTTTCAACTACCGGTTGATGGTAGCCGTCTGCATGATCCCCGTGCAAAAGACCGTGTTCCAGTGCGTGTTCGAATGAATGCAGCGGCTCACCGCCATCTGCCCCGGTTTCTGGAAGTCTGAGGAGCTTATCCGTGGCAACGGACGCGACGGGCATCTCGTGTCCATTTGGCAGGAATATTTCCGGGTGGTCGAAGGGGGCTGCCTGATATTTGACTCGTGGGTCGGTCAGGTGGAGCATGAATTCGACGACAGCAGCGACACCTGCAGGATTTCCCTGAAGTTCAGAGATACCGTTGACGTCCGGGTCGAGGTCATTCAGATTTGCGTGGAAGAAGTCCGCCCCACGGGTATAGAACTGCACGACCTCTTCGAGTGACTTCATGCCCCCATTGTGCATGTAGGGGCCGGTGAGTTCGATGTTTCTGAGGGTCGGTGTCTTGAAGGCGCCATCAACGGTGATACGGGCATCTGGTCGGATGGATTTGGTGGGATCAGGATTTCTGCCAATTTGTTCCTGTCGGCTGTAGGACAGTGGGCCAAATTTTGGATGTTGTGCTCCGAGCCCGATATCTTCGTGAGTGGGCCGCACGCCGATGTTGTAGAAACCTCCGTCATAATAGGCTGTGCCTTTTTCCATGGGCATGAATTCGATGAGTCCGTCGTTGCCGAGGGCTCCGCGAAGTTCGCTGACGGTGGCACCGGCGAATTCCGGTCCGCCGTGGCAATTGATGCATTTACCGGCACCGAGGAAGATTTTCATACCTTCCTTTGCCTGCGGGCTGAGTGCCTGATCGTTGCCGCGGGCAAAGTGGTCGATCGGTGCTTCATCAGAGACGAGTGTGGACTGGTACATCATCAGTGCGAGTCCCCAGTAGAGCGAGAAATTGGCTTCCATCTGGGTATAGCCGTCAGCGGTGAGTTTTTTCGAGGACCACCATTCCGGGCGAAATGCGGCTCGGACAAGGGCTGCGTAGCTGGCGGAATGAGCATCGAGTCCGTGGCCGGAGGAGTGTCTGTAGCTGGCGAGGACGCTGTCGCTGGCGGCAATTTTCTGGAGTGCGAGTGGTCGGAGGGCGAACATCTTGCGGCCGACTTCCGGGAAGGATCGAGCGAGCCAGCTCATTTCGACGGAGCTGTTGACCGGTCCAACGGCCTGTGATGCGAGAGCGGCGTTATCGAGGAGAATTCGCACGGCTTCAAGGTCGCCGCTGGCGGTTGTTCGGAGGACTTTTGCGTTGGGATCGAGGTCTCCGAATTCGTTAACGCCGTTGAAGTATCGATTTGCGCGTCCGTCCCAGAACGAGCGATCGAAGAACACGGCGTTGATTGTGGTTGGTGCGTTTCGGCCGGTTACCTGACGAACGTTTGCGCCATGAACCTGGAAGACGGGGTCAATCCGTACAACTCCAGCGTCCACTGGATTTCCTTCGATGATGCCGAGAAAGTTCTTTGCGATGACGCCCTGGGAGCCGGTGACTTCCTGGCTGTCGAAAACGACTGGGTTATCGGGTATGGGGTCACCGGGATAGTTGCCGGGTTTGAGTGGGTCCTGCAGGCGATGAAAGGGGTAATCGCCTGAATTGACCAGTTTATTGGGACCGCGAAAGTTGCTGATGGCTTTGGCCCGAAGTTGCTGACTTTCGGCAGACTGTGCTCCGAAGGCGCTTCCTCGGGCACCGGGGTTCAGAGTGTTTTGCGTACGAACATCGGCGCCGGCGTGCCAGTGGCAGGTGGCACAGGCTGTCTTTCCATCACTGCCAACCTGCATATCCCAGAACAGAGCCTTACCGAGTGCGATGGCTTTCTCGCGGTCCTGAACGTATTCGGCGAGATTTGGCGGGAGTGGCACCGGGATGGAATCAAGGGGGCCCGGAACACCGGTGCTGGCTCGGACATCCACTTCACAAATCAAAGCTCCATCCGGAATGCCTGGGGAATCTGACGAGAAACGCAGCCCGGAGGTGGTTGAGATGGCTGTGAATTCAGCGGAGCGAACCTGCCACTGCAGATTGGTTTTTGACCATCCGGCAGGGCGATTCAGTGTCCATGAGACTTTCTCGCTTCCAAATCGCAGAGAGAACGATCTGGGTCTGTCGGGGTTGGTGCTCCAGTTTCCGGACACGAGAAATCTGACTGTATACTTGTTGCCGGGAACTGTGCTGATGGCCTGGTAGAGTGATCCAGACCGAGTTCCGTTCAGATCGACGACATTTCCGAGTCGGTCTGGAGTATCAAACTCACCGACGTGCATTCCAACGCTGCCCATATCGACGGTCCATGGCCCGAACTTCTTCGGCGCTGCCAGTACCGAGGCACCCGGCTGGAAGCTGGTTTCATTGAAGTCGCCGTCAACGGCCAGATTTCGCTTGAGGCTCAGAGGAGTCTCTGCAAGATCCTGTGCGGCCAGTTGGCTCTGGCTTCCTGCGAGGCCGAAGATTGCGGCGGCCGCTGCCTGTCGCAGACTTCTCGCGTAAACTGATGTTCTGAAAAACGCAAAGACCATGGTTTCCCCCCGGAAAAGCAGTGAGAGCAAACTCAAGCTGGACGTGAACACGTGGACAGCAGTTTGGCAAAGTGCGTACCGGCCGCGCGGAGATCGAAAGTGTTGCGGAGGGGCAACTCTGAGAGGATTTTTCGCAACGTAAAGCCTGCGGCTGGTGACGATTGTGACGCTCGCCGTTGCCAAAAAGCGACACGGGCGTGTGGTGCCATCGCATCAACCGGCAGAACCTTGCCGGCAGGCATTGTCAACCAGCTTTACAGGCTTGGTGTAAAGGTTGTCATACGCGGCATACAACAGCTGTTCAGTTACGTTTCCGAATGACAACAGTGAGCCCGAGATTCGAGCAATCGGAGTGGTTTGGTGGCTATGCGGAGTGTTCTGACTATGCCGAACTTCAGTCAATTCCGGCAATCGAATCAACTTTTGTGAACCTGCGATCCGATTGTGACGATTAGCGGAAATGGTGGGTATTTGCGGGCAGTTGGCGGGAAGTCTCTCTGGGAATATCCCAGCTCCGCCATCCTGGTCAGCGGAAACTGCCGGTCCTTGAGGCCGGGGATTCGGTTGACAACCATCTGCAATAAACCAGAACCCCCCGGACAGCCCCGTGCGACAGACAACTCAGATACTCCGGATCCTGCTGGTGATCTCGCAGCTTTGCGGGCAGGTCCTGCCTGCGCAGGACGGTCCGCGGGCGCCGCGACCGCTGCCAGTGCAGCAGGCCGGACACAGCCTGATGCGAGGGGCTGGACCGGCTCGCGGGGAGATTGCCCGTGTATCTCAATCATCGGCGGAATATTCCGAAGAACCCTTGGTCATCCCTCCTGCAGATTACACTGCATTCTCGCAGCAGGAGGGCAGGCCTGCACAGGAAACGGCGCCAGCTGCAGGGCCCGCTGCCACTGCACCGGCGCTGCTGCCAGTGAATTCCCACCGTTGGTCGTTCAATTTTCAGGATGCCCCGTGGCTTTCCGTTCTGAGGGCGTTCTGCCGGGAGTTCAATTTCTCGCTGCAGATTGATGCAGAAGCCGAAGGGCGTTTTTCTCACTACAACGAGCAGCCTCTGAGTTCCACTGAGACCATGGACCTCTTTAATGATGCACTGCTTGCCACTGGACGAATTCTGATTCGTGATCAGCAGCGAATCACGCTGGTGAACGCGACAGCAACAATTCCAGGAAATTTGATTCCCTTTGTATCCATCCCCCAAATCGACACTCTGGGCCGCAACGAACTGGCGACGGTAGCGATTCCGCTGAAGGGATCAGACCCCGACCAGATTGTGGAAGAGCTGACGGGGTTGCATAGTGCGCTGGGGCAGGTTCGAGTGCTTTCGAGCGCGAACCGGGTGGTACTGACCGACACTGGCAGTTACCTTCGGCGGATGCGCGACCTGTTGCTTGGATCGGGCCTTGCGGCAGCGGATCAGCAGTCTCATGTGTACCAGCTGAAGCACGCCAAAGCGGAGGACGTGGCGAAGGCGATCGCCGATTTCCTGAATGCGGGTGGCGCGGGTTCAGCTGCGGACGGAGGTCTTCCGGTGTCCAGTGGCACTGCTGGCGGTCAGAAGGTAGTCGCAGAGAAGACCACCAACAGTCTGCTGGTGCGAGGCACAAGTGAGGAACTGGCGACCATTCAGCGATTGATTTCAGAGCTGGACCGTTCTCCGCGCGAGGTGATGGTGCAGGCGTTGCTGGTCGAGGTCGAACTGGGGGATGTCAACGAATTTGGTCTTGAACTGGGCTTTCAGGACTCCGTGCTGTTTGATCGCAGTGTCGTAGATAAGCTGGTGACGATCAATCAGACGAATACCGCGCCGAATGGCACACAGACCAGCAACCAGGCGATCATCTCACAGACGGCTGCACCCGGTTTCAACTTCAATAATCAGCCGCTCGGCAACAACACTGCTGCGAGGCCTTCCAGAATCGGTACTCAGGCGTTATCCAATCTTGGTGTCAGTCGGGTCAATGGTGATCTGGGTTTTGGTGGGCTGGTGCTCTCGGCAGGTTCAGAATCGGTAAACGTTCTGCTGCGGGCTCTTGACGCCAACTTCAACATTGAAGTGCTCAGTCGCCCTGTGGTGCGGTCACTGGAAAACAAAGAAGCGCTCATTCAGATCGGGCAGCAGGTGCCGATTGTGGATGGGGTAACTCTGACTCCTGTTGGAAGTGCCAACCCCAGCATTCGTCAGGATAAGGCGGGGATTATTCTCAGAGTGACTCCGCGAATCAGCCCGGACGCCCGTGTTCAACTGGATGTGCAGGCGGAAAAAAGTGCTTTCAACCTGACACCCGGTTCTGGTGTTCCAATTTTCACCGATGCCACAAACGGCAACGTGATTGAGGCACCGATTAAGGACCTGACGACGGCGCAGACGACAGTGAGTATACAGTCGGGGCACACGATTGTTCTTGGCGGAATGATCACGAACGACCAGACTGTGTTTGTTCGCAAGCTGCCGTGGCTTGGGGATCTGCCCCTCATCGGTCGTCTCTTCCGCTATGACTTCAATCGTCTCAAACGCAAGGAACTGCTGGTCTTCCTGACACCGATTGTGATTGAAAACGATGAGCACGCGGAACGGCTGAAGGGTCAGGAAATCAATAAAGTGAGGCTCCCGGCCGAAGCGTGGAATCTGCAGGATGGGCTGACACTGCCTGCGGATAATTTCACCGATTATCCGACGTCGGCCAAGGGAGAACAGTTTCCAGCTCCTGACACGGTGCCCGGTGGTGCTGAACAACCCATTCAGCGTCCGCAGACGCCTGTTCCTGCGACACCAGCGGCAGCGTCCAGTGGTGCTCGAAGATCCGCGCCTGTCAGGAACGTGTCAATGACAGGCCGTCCCACCGCGATTCGTTCAGGGCATTCGCTCTCCGGGGATGTGACTCCGGAGCTGCCCTCAGTGGAGCAGCAGCCGATTCGGGGTGATATCAAACGCACCCAGACACCGCAGCGTTCATCGACTCCGCCGGAAAAGGCGAAGTCGGAGAGCAGCAGTTTCTTTGGAAGATTCTGGAGTCGCCCGAAGCCTCCAGCGTTTCTCAAGCCTGCTGGCAGGGGAGGCGATGAAGCGGCAAAGAAGCGAGCGGCGGCGGCTTCGACCGCTGCGAAGGCTGCCAGCAACGGTCGCTGATTCGCAGTGCCGTGTGTTGCTTTTTGGCAACAAGTGTGGCGTCGGGTCATCAGGGCAGCCGCGGGCTGATCGTTGTCACTTGCAGGTCATTGGCACCAGAAATCACTCGAATCAATCGTGATTTCTGTTGACTTTCGCTGGATCTGACGAAGTTTGACACAGCGTGGTGAAGTGGAGCAGTGCAGGCGGAGTCCCCAAAGCCTGTTTTGGGAACGTCTTCTGCATGTGCGTCGAGTGCCACGAACGTCGCCCGCTCACGCACCACTCTCTTTGCTCACCCGGAGCCCCAGCCCGTGATTCACGGTCCTTCCGCATCTCCAGCCGATGACATTCAGGCCCGTGCAGCCCGTTACGGGATGGATTTTCAGGACCTTGAAAGTCTGACAGTCGATCTGCCGCTGCTCCGGGTCTTCCCCCGTCAGGACCTGTTTCGGGAAAAGATCCTGCCACTGACGCGGGCTGGCCGTCGAGTTCGGGTGGCGGTGGCAAATCCTCTGAACATTGAGGCTCTTCAGGATCTGACTGTTGCCACCGGACTGTACCTTGATCCGGTCCTGTCACCGGAAGACCAGATCCTGCGGCATTTGAAAAACGCACTGGGTGTCGGTGGTGGCACGGTCCACGAACTGATGGCCATGTCAAAGGAAGAGATCGATACGCTGCAGGCCGCGGCTGGCGACGAGATCGGCGATGCTTCTCAGGCGTCCTCTGTAGTCAAGCTGGTAAATGAGCTCATCCTTGAAGCTGTCGAACAGCTCGCCAGTGACATCCATATTGAACCTGAAGAAGACGATCTGATTGTTCGCTTCCGTGTGGACGGACTGTTGCAGATTCAGCCGATGCCACCGGAGATTCAGCGTTTTCGAGCGGCAATCGTCAGCCGTCTGAAGATCATGGCGAAAATGAACATCGCCGAAAAAAGACTTCCCCAGGATGGTCGCATTCGGATCACTGTCCGAGGCCGGGAGGTCGATGTCCGTGTCTCCGTCATTCCCATGCTGCATGGTGAGGGCGTTGTCATGCGACTGCTGGACAAATCCCGCTCAACACTCAGTCTTGATGCTGTTCGTTTTCCGACGGAGCTGCGGCAGAACTGGGATCGTCTGATTCGTCGCCCCCACGGCCTGATTCTGGTGACTGGTCCGACTGGCAGCGGTAAGACCACTACGCTGTACAGTTCGCTTTGCGATATTCGCCGACCGGACCTCAAGATCATCACCATCGAGGACCCCGTCGAATACAACCTCAGGCAGATCAGTCAAATCCAGGTCCAGTCGCAGATCGGTCTGTCGTTTGCTGCGGGGCTTCGCAGTGTATTGAGACACGACCCGGATGTTGTGCTGATCGGCGAAATTCGCGATGCAGAAACTGCCGTCAGTGCCATTCAGGCCTCAATGACGGGTCACCTTGTTTTCAGTACCGTGCATACCAACGATGCTGCCAGCACATTCACCCGACTCATCGACATGGGTATCGAGCCATATCTGGTAGCCAGCACTCTGCAGGGAGTGCTGGCCCAGCGTTTGGTGCGGCGGCTCTGCATCGACTGTCGAAGTCCGTGGAATCCAAATCTCGCAGACATTCCGGTCGATTGCCATTTGCCTTCCGCACAGACGCTTTGGAAGGCGGTCGGCTGTCGGGAATGCCGCGGCACCGGATATTCCGGTCGAATTGCCATCTTTGAACTGCTGCTTACCGGGCCTCGCACTCGCACGCTCTGCATGGAACGCGCTGATGCGTCAGCCATTCGCGACGATGCTGTCAGACAGGGCATGCAAACGCTGCGACAGAATGGCTGGCAGCGAGTGCTTGCTGGCCAGACTTCACTGGATGAGCTGATCCGTGTCTGTCCGCTTGAATCTGAAGCGGAATGAAGTGACGTCAGCGATCATTCGCCAGTATGAAACGTTTCGCGCTGCCACGGTCGATCGTCCGTTCATTCAGCCCCAGATCTTCCGCAGCAATGACTGGCAGATCCTTCATCCACAGGATCCTTGGCCTGCGTCCCGAGAAGTCAGCCAGAAACTGAACTGCAGCGGCTGATGGATGCCCCAGCAGCTGTCCAACCGCGAGCCCGCCGACGACGCTGCCCCGAGTGGTAATCAGGGGGGCAACTGCGCGGAGTTCTCCGGCAGAAAGAACGCCTCGGGAGAGCAGCCAGGCAACTGTCTCGAAGCCGGGCTGTTCCGGCCCCTCGCGGCTGGGCTGCAGCTGGGCAATCGCTCGTGCCTGAGAACTGCTGAGCCCCGGAAGAGTCGATAAAACGGCTTCTGACGCGAGATTAATGTTGATGCGCCCGGGGAGCGAGGGATCGTTGGTCGTTGTGAAGACCTGCTCGAATTCCGGCAGCATCCGATCCATCGTGGCCGCATCCGCCACCCATGGAGAATCCAGCACCTGATCTTTGCCGCCAAGTGTGACCCGAATCTGGCCACCAAACAAATCCAGCAGCGATCGATACTGAAAGACGCTTTTGCGGTCCAGCTGCAGGCCACCGCGGCTGGAGTTCGCCGGTCTGTCTTCCAGACCCTTGATGGGATTCAGCCCGAGCTGGGCATTCAGACGCTCCCGCGCCTGCTCTAAACGCTCAAGCCTGCGAATGTCCTGATCAGCACCCTCATCGGGACGCACATCGTCCAGCCAGTTTATTCCGGCAATGCGACCAGCCGTCAGAAACAATGCGGCCTCGGAACCAAACTTCGCCTGAACCTGATCGTAAAGTCGGGGCAGATCGGGGTTATTCAGCCAGATACGAGCGGCTCCGGTTGACGACAGCATGGATTCCGCACTCACTGTTGTCAGATATTGAGACAATCCAGACTGCAGAATTCCATCCCCGTTATCGGGCGGAAGGCTGCGATTTCCGTCGTTCTCTTCGGGATCCAGAAGCCCATTTCCGTTGTGATCCTCGCCATACAGCAGGTCCACCGTAATCCCGCGAACCTGCAGAAGCTCGTCCAGCTCCTGAAACGGACCATTTGCAGGAAGTCTGGGAGGTGACTGTGACAGGTACCAGGAAACCTCGGCGCCATTTTCTGACGGCTCGTCGTCCGGGTCCAGCCAGTCCATGAGGGCACTCGCCAACGCGTCGCTCATTCCAGGGATGGCCATGAGTCTTCGCAGGGCCTGCTGCCGACGGGATGGCTGAGTCGGCAACGTGTTCAGATTGAGCTTGGCGGATTCGTTTTGCACCCCGAACTGCGGTCGGGAACGATCGGTGGGGAGCTGCGGCAGCATCGCAAGGACAGCCGAATTACCGTCAGGAAGTTCGAGCAACAGGGGTTCGTTAAATGGTATCACGCTGCCTGCCTGAATCTGCTGCGATGCAAGTTCCAGAGCGGACTCAGCCAGCTGACGCCGCTGCAGCTGCATCAGCCCCGTGCGACCCGCCACCACCGACGTCACCATCAGGCTTGAAAATGCATAGACAGCAAACGAGAGCAGGGCGACCGCTGTCAGTACCAGCAGCAGAGTGAAGCCGCGCGGGCCTGCAACATCACTGCATTTGTTCAATGGTCGGATCCGCATTTCAGATCGCTCCCGCCGGAAGACGAATTACAAGAGTTTCAGAATCCTGATCGCTGCTGCCCGAAAACTCACACTCTACAGCAGCCGGAAGTCGCTTCCGCTCTTCGCTGTTCCAGCGGCTGGTCCAGCCACCGCCGTCAAAGTAGCGAAAACTTAACCGCAGCACCTGCCGCGATACCTCATGAATCTGCACACCATCGGATCGACCAGGATCCGTGAAGGGATGAAACGGTACACTGGCCCGGTAGAGGCCACGTTGAATGCCGTCGCCGCCCAAGGCCACCGGTACAGTCCGGGCACCGCTGAGCGTCAGCCCGGGGCGAATCGAACGCCCATCCCACCAAACGACATGCTTCAGGCCCGATGCGGATGCCGCCAGATCCGGAAAGCGAAAACTGTTTCCCCGCAGCAGAAGTGCAAGCCAGTCCCGCTCGCCAACCAGACTCACCGCATGACTGCCAACCGCCCGTTCGAGGTTGAGTCGAGATTCGGACAGGTCGAGAACGCGTTCGCGAATGCTGTTATCGTCTCCGTCCGTCAGCGGCAGCGCCGTCCTGTTGATTTCCTCGGGGGCCTCCCGGCGTTTCAGGGGTGAACGAGCCGCACGGAGATCGACGCTCAGATCCTCAGCGATTCCACGCCAGACTGCGGCTGTATGGGAATTGTCCATGGCCAGAGTGCGGTATCTCCAGAACTGCCGAATTCCGCCGCTGATTCCCGCGAGAATGAACCCCGTGAGTGCCAGTGTGATCAGGGTTTCAAGGAGTGTCAGCCCGCTGTGTCTTTCCGCCGCACGCTGCCAGATCACAGTGTGTTTTCTGAGTCTGCTTCTCATTTAAAGCCCTTTTGATCATCTTCGCGAGCAACCATTCTGGAAAGCGAGTACCGGCTGAGTGCTGCCTCGGGACCACGTTTATGGACCGAAACGACCAGCCAATCTGCTCCATCCAGGTCCGCGATCGGACGCAACTCCGCAGACCAGTGCCAATCCGGAGCCTCGGGAAGCGGCTGATTCCGAACGGGAAGCGATACGTCCTGCCCCGCGAGAAGAGATTCCAGTCGCGACTGGCAGAGCAGGGCCGCGCTCGTCTCTGCTTCGCTACGCACTGAAGCTCGCAGGGCGACAAACGTCTGGTGTCCCAGTGCCGCCAGTGCAGCCGCAAGAATCGCCACAGCGAGGACCGTTTCAAGCATTGAAACACCGGCCCGAACGTTTTTTGCTTTCGGTGCAGGACTCATGAGGAACCCCAAATGCGAATGCGCGGATAAATCGACGCATATATATAAGGTTTCAACTCACCGTTCGCACGCTTCAGTCAGAGCGAATGACGTATCTTCCGCGGGAACCCCCGGCTGACTCGGCAGAATCGGCCCGCATGCAATCGGCGGTACAGTTCTGCAGTCTCGCCGGCAGATTTTCGGTGCATGAAACCTGGTGCTCGGTGCGATGTGTACAGTTTTCGAAACACTGCCACAAATTTGAACATCAAACTGTAAAGCACGCTCCGCCACCGTCTTTCGCAGGTTTTGCCACGCTGGAAAAGCGTTTTCAACGGCGTGGTGCCGTTTTTGAACAACTCGTCCTTCTCTGGGAAAACAAACGTTGCTGTTAATCAACACCCGAAAGGAAAACCTTGCGACGGCATTGAATTCTTCGATTAGAGCCGGTGATGCCAATTCACGGCACGACTGCTGCATTTCTACAACGCGTCGGTTGGTCATCTTCTTTTCATCAAAGGGCATCAGCGTGAATTCTGCATCCGGGAAGTCCATTCAGGTCGCATCGCGGCGTCACGCGGTACGAGCTTTCGCCACAGCGGTCGCTGCTGGGGGAGCGGTCTATGCCGCACAGCAGGGCAGACCTGTCTCTGGACCGCCACGCCAGCCACCGCGTGCCAAAACTCCGCCGCCTCCTCGTCCCCCCCGTCCCGTCCCGAATCCGCCACCCCGTCCAGTGGTACCTCCGAATCCTGGACCTGTCGTTCCGGGTGACGGCCTTCCGCCCGTTCCCTTCAAATTTACGCCATTCTCTGTCCCACTGCCGATCCCCCAAGTGCTGCAGCCATTGTCAGTTGGTCAGCCTCCCTACACGCCTGGCGCAGTATTCCATGGAATTGCTCCTGAATACTTCGACCGGCGGGTTGCTGAGCGTCCTGATTTGAACTTTTTCAGTAATCGACCGACAAAGTTCTACGAAGTGCGGATGCGGTCGGCCGTGCACGAGATCATTCCCGGAGTCAAAACACCGATCTACGGCTACAACGGCACCTATCCTGGCCCTTCAATGAAGTTCCGGATCGGCGAGCCCGCAGTCGTGAGAATGTGGAATGACCTCGCGATCGAAACTTCGGTGCATCTGCATGGCGGACACACACCAGCCCATTCGGACGGGTACCCCAATTTCTACGTCCTTCCAGGTAAAGCTCGCGATTATTTCTATCCCAACACAGTTCCCATGCGGAATGGTACTCCGGACTTTACAGAGAGTCCGTCGACACTCTGGTATCACGACCATGCGATGGACGTAGCGGGTGTAGCAGTGTGGAAGGGGCTTTGCGGATTTGCTCTGGCTACAGACGCCCTTGAAGATGACCTGATTGCTCGAAATGTGTTGCCTGCAGATGCATTTGATGTGCCTCTGTGTCTCCAGGACCGTCGTCTCAATGCCGACGGTACCTTGTTCTACGACCACCTTGATTTCGATGGAACTCTTGGGAACATCTGGGTCGTAAACGGCGTGGCCCAACCATTCTTTCGGGTTCAGCGACGCAAATACCGCTTGCGGATTCTGAATGGCTGCAACGCGCGGTTTCTCGAGCTAAAGCTCAGCACAGGACAACCATTCCTGCGAATCGGCAAGGATTCATGGCTCTACCCACAGCCGCTTGAGCAGTCCACGATGATGCTGGCTTCCGGAATGAGGGCTGATGTGATCATCGACTTTACAGACGCTCCGTCCGAGGTCTTCCTGCAGAATATTCTGATGCAGAACGAGGGCCGGAAGCCGGAAGGGTCCCTCGATGCACCAGTTCGACTTGATGTGCCTGTTCCGTTTATGAAGTTCGTCGTTGAGGGAGAGCGACAGCCAGACAGCGCCACTGTTGCTCTGGGAACATCCCTGCGACCGCACCACCAGTTGCAGCGAAGCGATGCCGTGATGACGCGCGTATTCGAGTTCCAACGCAGAAATGGCGCCTGGCAAATCAACAACCGCTTCTTTGACCCTAATCTGGCAAACGCCACTCCAACACTTGGTACTGTGGAGCGCTGGATTTGCCGCAACGGCGGCGGCGGTTGGTGGCATCCGGTGCATTTTCACCTCGAGTCCCACCAGATCATCAGCCAGAATGGCAGCACTCCGCGTCCGGAAAATCGGTTTAAAAATGACCTGCTCATACTTGACGGCGGCAGCGAGGTTGATGTGCTCATGGCGTTTCGAACATTCAAGGGACCCTTTGTGTTCCACTGTCACAACGTGGAACATGAGGACATGCGGATGATGTTTGCCATGGATCCACGAGTGACACCGACGACCTCTCCGAAACCCATTCAGGTCAGCTTCCCCTGAAGAACTGCTCACGGGTATCAGTCTGGTGGCCATGCGGCCACCAGACCGTCCCGATCCTGAACTCCACGCTCCCGCACATCCTCGCCATCGCACTTGTTTAATTGGGACCTGCAGATGTCGATTTTTTCCCGTTCAGTTGAACTGGCCTGCGCAGTTTTCGCTGTGGCCTCCGGGCTTGCAGTTTCGTCTTTTTCAGGCTACCCGGCACGGCCTGATTCACCAGTTCGCGAAGCCATCTCGAACACTGTTGCGACAGAGACGCCCGGAAGGGGGGCCGTTGCTGAACTCGAGATCTCCTCCAGTCTCAGTGCGGAACCATTGCCACCGGCACAGGGGCCGCGGCAGACGGAACTTTTCCCGGACGTACAGCTAGTTGATCAGGCGGGCAATCAGCATTTATTTCGTTCCGACTTCGCCATTGGAAAAGTTCTTTGTCTTGCTATGTTCTACATACGTTGCGACGGAAGTTGTCCAGGCACCATCTCAAAGGTCCTGAAACTGCGTCGCATCCTGACAGAAGAGTTTGGTCGCGAGAATTTGCACTTCGTCTGCCTCACGCTTGATCCACTACACGATCAACCAGAAGTTCTGCATCGATACGCTGCTGCGCTCGGCGTTGAAAACGACAGGAATCTTGCTCCAATTTTTTTCTGCACTGGCACTCCAGAGAACCTCTACTCACTCCGACGATCCCTCGGGATGTACGATCCTGATCCCGCCATCGATGCGGACATCCGCCAGCACGCAGCCAAGATCCTCTTTGGAAACGACATGCTCAACCGCTGGAGCGGCATGCCGGCCGGACTGCCTCTTGAAGATCTGTACGAGACCGCCCTCCGTATCGCAGGTACGTCAGAGAGGCAAAAATTCTCGACTCGACTGGCAATTGACGGACGCAAATGACTGCAGTCCATGGTGGAACGGCAACTAAAAAGCCGCTGCCCTCAGGCTGAATCAATACTCAGTCCTCGCCAGTCGGAGACCGCGGTCGGTCCAGCAGGCTCAAGCCACATGCCAGCCGTTGACTTATGATCAGCGCGAAAAAAACTGTCGCTGTTTTGCCGGTTTTTCTATGCACATTTGGCGATTGCCGGCAGCAGATTACCACCAAACGTTCTCTTTGCTGTCTCCGGCTCTCCCCATCTGTGGGTGAGACGTTGCATTTGCTAAACAAGTGAATCTTGTTGTCAACATTGCTTGACATTTTTTCGCTACACAGCGTCCCACAATTCGTTTTTACGAGGTCATTTGTCTGCCAGGTTTCTGGTCAGATGGAAAAATCAGACGTGGAACTCCTTTTTTTGCCCCCTGCAATCGTTACAGCTTACCTGATCGGAAGCAGGGAATCGCAAACTCCGATGCGTGGCAATTAGTTTGCCCTATGGTGGTCTATGGCACAAACAGTGCGAAGTCGTAAACGCAGATTCAACTCTGCTCGCACTTTTTCATACACCTCAGCGCGTCCGGACAGACATCATGAAACGCTCAGATGAAAAATCCCGCAGGCATCTGCTGCGGCAATCCGCTTCCGTTGCTTTGGCCACCACCGCTGCGGCCGCTATTGCTCAGGACCCCAAAACGCGTACAGGCGGACCTTCCATTCCCAAAACGGGTCCACGAACCCCATCAATTCCAAAACCCGGTGCCGGACCGATCACGCCCCCGGTCAACCCAACGCCCACTCCAAAACCCCCCGGGCCTGTGGGCGACACCGTGGTCGGTTCGTTTCGCTACACCCCATTCACAGTACCACTTCCAATTCCGCAAAATGCCACCCCCGTTGGTATCGGCAGCGCTCCCTTTACTCCCGGTGACTGCTTCCACGGGATTGCCCCAGGGTACTTCGACCGTCGGTCTTCTGAATCTCATGGCCTGCCGTGGTTTGAAACTGGCCCAGAGAAATACTATGAGTTCCGGATGCGACAGGCACTGATGGAGATCATTCCCGGCGTTAAAACTCCGGTGTATGGCTACGACGGGCTGTTCCCGGGGCAGACAATCCGCTCTCGGGTCGGTCAACCCCTTGTGGTGCGATTCTGGAACGACCTGCCTGTCGAAACTTCAATCCACATGCACGGTGCCCACACCCCTGCACACTCCGATGGGTCTCCTCAGTTCTACGTTCTCCCTGGCCGTGCACGCGACTACTATTACCCGATGTCCGTGCCGATTCTTAACGGCCAGCCGGACTTCTCAGAAAGTCCTTCCACGATGTGGTTCCATGACCACGCGATGGACATCACGGCTTATAACGTGTGGCAGGGGATGTGTTCGTTCTGTATGTTGACCGACGATCTTGAAGACAGTCTGATCGCAGGAAATGTACTTCCCGGCGATCCCTATGATATTCCGCTCTGTCTTCAGGATCGGAAACTCAATCCGGACGGCACACTGGCCTTCAATCCGCTCGACTTCAATGGAACGCTCGGGAACATCTGGCTGACGAATGGTAAGGCACAGCCCGTACTGAAGGTCGAGCGTCGCAAGTATCGGTTCCGCTTGTTGAACGGCAGCAATGCTCGCTTCATGGAACTCCAGCTCAGCAGTGGTCAGCCATTCCTGCGGCTCGGCAAGGATACGTGGCTTTACCCTCGTGCCATCCAGCAGCAGTCGATCCTGCTCAGCATGGCTCAGCGTGCTGATGTGGTCATCGACTTTACGGATGCCCCCAACGAGGTCTTCCTTGAAAATATCCTTTCCCAGGACAGCGGTCGTGGCCCGAACGGAGCTTTCGCTCGCCGAGTGCATCAGGCCCCTATGAGGCATCTCAAGTTCGTCGTGGAAGGTCCGCCACAACCAAATTCCGCCACGGTCGATGTCGGAACGCCACTCCGTCCACACGAAGCAATAAACCCGGCCGAAGCAGTGATCACCCGTACCTTCGACTTCCATCGCCGCAATGGTGCGTGGCAGATCAATAACCAGTTTTTCGATCCCACTATCGCGAATGCCACTCCAACCCTTGGTTCTGTCGAAAAATGGATCCTCCGCAACAACAGCGGTGGCTGGTGGCACCCAATCCACATTCATCTCGAATCCCACCAGCTGATCAGGTTCAACGGCGGGCCGCCTCCGGTTGAGTTCAGCTGGAAAAATGACACCACCATGCTTGACGGTGGAGGTGTCGTCGAACTGCTGATGAGATTCCGCACCTTCAAGGGGCCATTCGTCTTCCACTGTCACAATGTGGACCACGAAGACATGCGGATGATGTTCCACTTCGATCCTCGCACGACACCTACGCAGTCGCCATCGCTCATTCAGGCCAGTTACCCCTGATCGGCCGTTCTGGTTGTCCCTTCAGTCCACGATCAACTCCTTTGCTACGCATCGTCGATTCCCACATCAATTGTCCAGGAACACACTGCATGACCAGCACCACCAGAACACGCAGGCAGACAGGATTCATGTTTCGGATCGAAGTCGCTCTCCTGCTCACCATCGTTGGCTCGGGAGCATGGATGGCGCTTCCCGGATGCTCGTCCAACTTTGTCGAAACGCAGAAAACAACTCAGAAGGCCCCCGCGACGGGCCAGTTTGGTACTGAATCTGCCTACAAACACTTAGTGGAACGCACCCGTCAAATGGATGCTCGACCACTGCAGGCCACAACCGGACCTCGTGTATCCGATAACTTTCCAGACGTGCTGCTGACAAGTCACCGCAGCCAGTCGCTTCGCTTTCGCTCAGATCTTGTCCGTAACAGGATCGTCTGTTTTGCGATGTTCTACACTCGCTGTACAGGCTCCTGCCCAGGCACCATGTCAAAAGTTCTCGCACTTCGCCGCTCACTCAGTACCGAATTCAAGCCCGAAGACATTCACTTTGTCTGCATCACTCTTGATCCCGAGCACGACGGTGTCGAACAACTTCATAATTATGCCGAAACTCTGGGCATCGACAACAATCCGGAACTTCCAGCGATTCACCTCTGCACCGGCACGAAGGAAGATGTCGATTCAGTCCGCCGAACTCTCGGAATGTACGACCTTGACCCGGAAGTTGACGCAGACCTCAGTCAGCACGCCGCAATGCTGGTGACTGGTAACGACCGCTTCAATCGCTGGGCTTCTTCGCCCTCCGGGCTCAAACTCACTGACCTCCACGAAACCGTTCTTCGTATTGCCGGCGAATCTGAACGTCAGCGCTTCGCAGGACGGTTCTCAATCGACAGTGGCTTCTCGCTCACTTCGCTGCAGGACAGTGACAAGGCAAATGGGACTCAATCCTGTTGTCAGGCAGAGGGTCAGAGCCCCGCATGCAAATGTTGCCCAGAGAACGAACAGCCAGCACAACTGACCGCTGACAGGCGATAGTGATCTGGACGACTGACCAAAACAATTCAGCCGCAGACAGCGTTTGGGCTTTCTGCGGCTGTCTATGTTATTTTACCAACGCTTTCAGTTACTTTTCCAAAGCTTTCACGGCCGCTGGGAGGTCTTTATCGACCAACCCCAGCACTCCACGACCTTCATTCAGACGATCATCGACATCGTAGCGAATATCTTCACAGTCAATCTTCCAGAACTCTTCAATCGCCTCCCGAGACATGGCATCGGCCGGACGCAGCAGGCGGAAACCAACTCCGCGAGCAGGATCTGTGGTGAACCACCATGGGCTGCGAGGAAGGTTGGGATCATATTCTTTCCATTGTTCGTCATTGGATCCCAGTCGTGCTGCAGAGCGACAGCGGTCTGCCGGGAACTCCCATGATCCACCTCGGACGACGCGTGGATCCGGCTTCGTGCTGCGAATCCAGTTCACCGCCGCCTGCAGCGATTCTCCGGCTTTATAGGGCTCGTATCCGTCAACGACCCACTCCGCCACGTTGCCGTGAATGTCGTAAAGACCAAACGGATTCGGTTTCTTTTGCCGAACCACCTTTGAGCCGGACTTTTCAGAATTCAACTCGAACCACGCAAACTCCCCCAGTTTCTCGGGATCGTCCCCAAAAGACCATGCCGTCGAAGAACCTCCGCGGCAGGCATACTCCCATTCCGCCTCGGTTGGCAGCCGAAACTGCTGGCTTGTAATCGCCGACAACCACTTCGTGTACTGCTTCGCGGCATACTGAGTCATTGAAACAGCAGGCTGTTTTGGATCGTCGCCAAATTCAAACGTGAAATCCGGCTCATACAGTGGTGTGGGGGCTGTCACGGAGTCAATTCGGTTTTCATCCGTCACCGTGCGAATCCCTCTCGCCTGAAACTCCTTCAGGTGCCTGTAGAGCTGCATGAAAAGCCGATATTCGGCCCAGGTAACTTCACATTCACCCATCCAGAAGGGGGCGACCGTGACTGTTCTCTGCGGGCCTTCGTCTGCGTCCCTTCCCGGCTCGCCCTCCGGACTTCCCATCTGGTACTGGCCACCCGGAATCGGAATCATTCGGAACACGACGTCGGTACCGGGAATGGTTGTTTCGTAGGGCACCATCCAGCTGTCGCGAAGTGGAACTGAAGGACCCTCAGTTGGCTTCTGAGTGACGATTCCGGGCGTTTGCCCGCTGGCTGTGATTTCGAAAAGACTCAGACACAACGCCGCTACGCACACAAATACAGTCAGGCGCATGGAGAACGGGGCTTTCAGTTTTCGAGGAGGGAACGAGGAATCAGGGGGCGGGGTGAGCATCCTCGGAAGAAATCAGCCCCGCGGGGCTGCTCCGGGAGGGCGAGGCGGAGCTTTGGCTGCTTTTTTTGCCGGAGCACCACTGCTGAAAACTCGCTGCACTTCCTCCAGTGAAGTCTTTCCCTCGGCTACGAGGCGAATTGCGTCCTTTTGCAGAGTTGTTTGCCCCTCTGTGTTCATCTGGGCTTTCACGGCTTCCGGGCTGAGTTTTGTGGCGACAACTTCCTTCATTCCAGCGGACATTTCCAGCAGTTCAAAGGCCGCCACACGTCCGTGATAGGGCAGGCCAGCACACGGCTTGCACAATTCCTCGATCGTTTGTGCTTTCGGATCGTCCGGAGGTGGAGGCGAAGGGGCGCGGTAGAGCACTGTGGTTTCGGGAGGAAGTCCAAGTTTTTTCAGCAGCACCGGATTGGGTCGGAATGCCTGTTTGCAGTCATCACAGAGCTTTCGAATCAGTTTTTGTGTGAGTACGGCTCGGAGGCCCTTGATGACCGCATCGACTCCGACCCATTCGATGGCTTTTTTCAACGCTTCGAATGGCGTATTCGCAGGAATCTCGACGATGAATGCGAGCCGATCTGCGTACTGGAAAATGACCTGAGCATCCTTTGGGTTGAGCGGATTCATGAAGATCACATCGGCTTCCCGCCGAATGATTCGGTCGAAGGAAATCTCCAGATCATGCCCTTCCTCCGGCTTGAAATCCGTCACATTAATCAATTCCTTACCTTTGAGATCCGCAAGGTTAAATACCTGATACAGGTAAGGATCGACGCAGTGCAGAGCAACGATTGAGAGTGTGGTCACACCAGTATCGGGTGGGCCGCACACCAGGACCACTCCGGAGCGGTCCGCCGTCATATTGCGGAGCCTGGTCTTGACGGTGTCGGGCATGCCAACTTCTGCTGGTCGCTGGCGGATCACCTTGCGGTTTTCGATCTTCACCCGCAGTTTCTCTGCACCGGCCCCGATGGGGGTAGAGTCCACCATCAGATTCCAGCCGATTTTGTCAAATTCTGCCTTAATTCCACCGAAATGAGCTGATGCGCGGTCTTCGGGATTCAGACCAGCAAGCAGCTTGACCACCTGGATCATGGCCATCCCCTTCGGCCCCGGAATGACGCCGGCCGGATAGGGCATTCCGTCGATCATGTATTTCACCGAAACACGGCCCTCCCGCGGTTCCAGATGAATGGTGTGAGCGCGGCGTGAGAGTGCGTCGGAGAGCATTTGTTTGGCGGGTACGAGGGCTGCCTGCACAAGGCGAGCGTGGGCCTTCAGATTGGCCTCACGGCCAAACATCGGGCCCTGAAACAGTACCTGTTCCACATCCGCCGCCTCAGCGTTCTCTGCGGCGCCCTTTGCTGCCGCTGCCTTGGGATCGACTTTCTTTGGATCCGGTTTCCCAGCCATGGACTCTGTCCTGCGAGGTGAACATGTGTATAACGGCCAACAATCAGGATAACTTTTCCTGCCAGTGCGACAATGTACGGCACAAAGCCGGGGGAATCCACTGCAGCGAGCGACATTGGGATTTTCAGGGCGAATTCCCTGCCAGTCGCGCCGCTTCGACTGCTGTCAGTGCTCTGCCGAAAATCGCGGGTTCATCCAGCCGTCCTTCCCAGTTGGCAACATTGTCGCTGCGGCCACCCAGCCAGATCTGGGGAATCGAAACTTCCCCTGCCTGCCCGGAAAACTCTGGTTTTCCATTGAGATACACCTGCAGCCGCTCGCCGTCCCGCACCAGCGTCAGATGATTCCACGTCCAGCGAGGTATCTCTGTGGTCCCGGCAAGTAATTCGCCGCCGCCACTTTGAAAAATCAGCCTTCCGGTATTTCCCGAGTTGCCCCCTATTCCCAAATGCTCGCCAAATCGGCTCACCCCGCCGTCATAGTCCCTGGAATACAGCCAGCCAGCGACTTCACGTCCGGTTGCCGGCATTCCATTCCAGAACCACAGCGACACGGAATACTGACTTGCCAGATCTTCTGCCCGAAATGCCAGACGTCCTCCGCAGAAATGCATGCAGCGATTCAAAGCCGATTCGCCACAAAATGACTCACTGCGAGGCCCCTCAAGCCAGAATGTAACGCCCGGTTCGATTTGCGCATGTCGATGATGTCCGCTGGAATCCGCAGCCACTGGCGCGTGGAATTCATGCAAACGCCACCATGCCAGCGGTCGCAGGTTTCGCAAATGCTCCGCCGCTGCGCCTTCCGGAAGCACCCATGGACGCCGCGATCGACCACTGACAGCCTCCAGCAGCCGGATAGCGCTCTGTGCGATTCGCGGTTCCGCAGTCACTTCCAGGCCGGCCGACCGGGCCGCCCACGTGTTGTAGCCCCCCAGCGGGTGCTGCTCTGGTGGCGGAATATAGCCGTCCCCGCCGTTTGCCAGTTCAATCACCATCGTATCCGAGAGCGGACTTGCTGCCTTGATCTTGAGACCCGTCACTGCATAGGTTTCATTTGGGGTTGTGGCTATCCCGATGTCACCGATTCGAAGGGCCTGCACCACCACTTCCGTTTGCTGCATCTCGTGCAGCAGTAGTTGCTCTCTCGCATACACCTGCACCTGATCCTTCGGCAACTGGCCCGACAACGGCTCGACAATCCGCTGTGACCACTCAAGAAGCTGGCGATTGGGGACGCGATACACCATCGGCAGCCGCTCTTCCGCCATCGAAATCGTCACGTCCCCGCGATACTGCACCTGCGAAAATGCCTTCACCGCCAGCTCACTCAGACCCGCTGCGTATTCTTCAATTTTCAGTTGCGGATTCCACGTCTCCGGACGCATGTAATCCCGTCGCCAGATATCTCCGCTGCAGCCATGCGACATCATCGCCACAAAGTTTGAATTCGGAGCAATCGCGCGTTCGAGGTTGCCTGCGAACAGTCCGAAGTAATCTGCACTGATGTCGCTGTCACCAAAGTAATGCATCGAGAAATTTGCCAGCAACGCCATGGGACGCCCGTCGGCCGTCTGCAAAGCGATCATTGAAAGCTCAGGGTCCTCAGGACCTGCTTCGCCTGTGACATCATCAGGATTTGCACCGGCGTGCATGTTCGCTCGCACTGTGCGATTGCCAAATGGATCTTCAACCACTCGATCCGGTCGCCGAATCCACTGCCTGAGTGCCGTGTAATCCGGTGCTGGTATCCTCGCAAATCCAATCTTTGCCGGTTCCAGCTTCGTCTGCGCCTTCACAATGCACTCCACCAGACGCTCACGCAGGAACGGCACATAATCCGGGTCAGCGTCCGTTCCCAGACAACCCATCGAAGCTGGTGCCGAGTGAGCGTGAGTGGCCGCAATCAGCAGATGACTGGCTGGAATTCCCGTTCGGGCCGTCGCGATTGCCTTGACATCATCGAGCAGCTGACGCCCCATCATGCAGCTGTCCACAATGACGATTGCCAGACTCGTCGAACCATCGGTACAGACAAAAGATCGTGCCGTGACAGGAGTTTTCACCTTGTCCAGACTGCGGCTGGTCATTCCACCATTCACAAGGACCGGAAACTTCTGCGGAGTCACGTCCACCACCGCCGCACCAGCTTTGAACACTCCGTCACCGGCCAGTAAACAGGGCAGCGCGAGAAAAATAAATCCACACGCCAGACCCAATTCCGTCAAAAAACGCATGATCCACTCCATACACGGGAATCAAAGAATGATTCCGGAATCCTATCCTGCACCACCACCTGAACTCCAGCGACACGGATCCGAGAATCGTACGATCAGCAGGGTGTAACAAGGATCGCTGATGAAGAAACGTCGCAAAACCCACAGGAATCCAGTCTCTGTCGCGTCTCCGGAAGGCCCGTCGTCCTGAACACGATCTCACCATTGACAACGCGATTCGCCAGCGGGTCAACCGTCAGCTTCAACTGGCCACGACATCAAAGCATTCTGCGACGCGTTCTGTGAGTAAAAGCTCAGACTTTTCGCAGTCAGCGCCCAGCCGCCACCCACGCTTCCGGTTCACTGAATTTCCACATCAGCGAACGGCCAGGTCGGATCGGTTTTGGGATCCGGCGAGCGGGCCCGTGGCCCAATGGCGTTGAAGTTCTCTCTATCCTCGCGAAAATCAGCCTCAATCCCCCCTCTCCCCGGTCCGGGGAGAGGGGAGCCAGATGCTTTTTCCGCAAGAAAGTCAACGCCATTGGCGCGTGGCCTGCCAGGCTCCCAGGTACGCAGATGCTTCCCACACAGCGCAGCGGCCGCGGTGGCATCCACCAGCTGGGGTGTGGATTCGACGGTCAGGGTCGAAGGGTGTGTGCCTGCAGTCAGTTCACGAATCCCCCCGCCGATGGTAAACTTCAGCAATGACTGTCTCATCACATACCACCGATACATCTGCGGAAGCCCTTCAGGTGCAGCTGAATGGGTTCCGTCGCATGTCCCCTCAGGAACGCATCGCTCGCATGTGTGCATGGTCTCAGCAGCTCAAAGACATGTCGCTGAACGCCATTCGCAGACGACACCCGGAACTCAGCGAATCCGAAGTTCGTCTAAGGTTTATCGAACTCACCTGGGGTACAGAGCTGGCGTGCGACGTTCGACGACACCTGCAGGAGCGGCAGCTTGAATGAC
>Ga0172373_10002685_pt1 | contig 26901 bp, 31 predicted proteins | sample Lak10m_2_FD_114546 | JGI IMG/M metagenome (GOLD analysis project Ga0172373, IMG submission 114546) | Freshwater microbial communities from Kabuno Bay, South-Kivu, Congo - kab_092012_10m | ecosystem: Environmental > Aquatic > Freshwater > Lake | place: Democratic Republic of the Congo...
GGCATCCGTATTGGGCCCGAGCAGGCAGCGGAACGATTTGGCATGGATTGCGCCATAGAGATCAGTGAACTTGACCGCACTGTAATTGCACTCGCTGCGAACCTGCCTGCGATCTACGCCCACCTCGCGAACCATCACGACAGTGATCAAAAGCTTCGGCAATGGCTTCATGCTCTGCGTGCGCAGGCCCGTGCAGGCGTCAACGCGCCCGATCGGATCATCGATTTTGGACAGTCGATTGCGCGTCAGCGTCTAGTTAAAGATTCCTCTGAGATCTCCACCATGCGTCAGGCGGCTAACTTTTCGGCGGCGGGACATATTCGCGCCATGAGGTTCACCCGACCCGGACATCGTGAATACGAGATCGAAGCAGAACTCTTACACGCCTTTCGTTCGGCCGGCTCGCAATCAGTGGCCTATGGATCAATTGTTGCAGCCGGTCCGCATAGCTGCATCCTGCATCATCGCGCAGGCGTGCGCGCGATTCGAGATGAGGAACTCGTTCTTGTCGACGCGGGCTGTGAGCTCGATGGCTATGCATCCGACATTACAAGAACTTTCCCTGCGAACGGTAAATTCACAGCCCATCAGCGTGCGGCTTACGATGTTGTACTCGCTGCACAAGAGGCAGCAACGAAGGCAACCCAGGTTGGCGAGAGCTTCACGGCTCCCCATACTGCGGCAGTACGGGTGCTAACTCAGGGCCTACTTGATCTCGGGTTAATTCCCAAGCAATCACTTGAAGGTGCAGTCGACTCTGGCGCTTATAAACGTTTTTATATGCATCGGACCGGCCACTGGCTGGGACTTGATGTGCATGATGTCGGCGATTACAACACGCGACTAACACCAGGCATGGTGCTGACGATTGAACCCGGGCTTTACATCCGGCCCGCGGAGGATATTGATCCTGGGTTTTGGAACACCGGTATTCGGATCGAAGATGATGCCCTGGTGACGTCGGGCGAGGCTGAACTGCTGACGCGAGGGGTGCCCGTCGCAGCCGATGCCATTGAAGCGCTGATGCGAAAGCCCGACTAAAGCAACTTCCAACAATGATGACTGCCCACCGTAATGACTGATGCAACCGTTCGCATTCAAGGTGCAGGCCCGGTAGGCCTCCTCACTGCCCTGTTTCTCTTAAAGTACGGATGGCCTCAAGAAGCGATTGAGTTAGTTGATCCGGCTATTGACGCGACAGAGCCTACTTTTAAAAATGATCCGCGCGTATTAGCGCTCTCACACGGGACACTCATTCGTCTTAGCCAACTGGGTATCGATCCGCAGGCCACGCGGATTAAGGAAATACGCGTCTCGAGCGAAGGTCATTTTGGCAGTATGCAGATTAATACGGATCGCGTCGGGGTGACCGATCTTGGTGGCCTCGCCCATTACAGCGCCCTGCTTGGCCAGCTCCGTGAGAAAGTCGACGGCTTGGGTTTGCGCATTCAATCCCAGGCCAGAGATGCGGCGGATATTATTGTCATCGCCGAAGGTGGAATTTATTCGGCCATCGCATCAGGCGGGAATTCAGACGCACCATCGAATTCCAATGCGGACAGCGCGACAACGAGTGAAATGGAATTGGTGCGTGATTACGGCCAGCAGGCCCTGCTGGGCTGGGTCAGCACGACACCCGCACCTTCGGATACCGCCTGGGAGCGATTTACCGCCGACGGGGCCGTTGCGCTTTTGCCTCTGGGGGGGCGCTATGCGTTAATCTGGTGCTGTAGTCACCAACGGGCAGAGTCCTTTACCAACGCCTCGCAGTCCTTACGCGCCCGACTGCTGGACCAGGTCATGGGCGGAAGAATCGCCGCAATCAATACCATTGAACTCACAGGCGCCTACCCCCTTGGTCTTAAATGGCGAGACACGATCGCCCAGGGAAACACCGTCTGGATAGGAAACTCTGCGCAGACTCTGCACCCGATTGCGGGACAGGGCCTCAATCTGGGATTTCGAGACGCGCAGACTCTCGCAAGCTGCCTCGTGCAACGCGGTGTCAGCACCACAGAGCGGCTTGCCGACTATGCGCGTCGACGGCGAGTCGACCGATGGGCCGTAAGAACGGCAACGGATACGCTTGCGCGTCAGGCCTGGGTTCGACGCGCCATTGGAGGCGTTGCGCTCGTTCCCGGCGCCAAGCGACTACTTGGTCAAGTACTAATGTACGGCGGTTGATGATGTCGGGCCAACCTTTTCCTATTCACACCTCTGCCCTCGCGATTGGACCCTATCGTCTGGGGAACCGGGTGTTTGTAGCACCCATGGCAGGAGTCACCGATCGCCCATATCGGCAGCTCTGCAAAAAACTTGGCGCAGCGTATGCGGTCAGTGAGATGGCCGCCTCTAACGCGTTGCTATGGGCGAGCGACAAAACAACCCGTCGCATCAACCATGATGGAGAGGCCTCCCCCAAAGCCGTGCAAATCGCAGGCGCTGACCCCAGCATGATGGCTCAAGCCGCCCGATTTAATGTGGAACGGGGTGCGCAGATTATTGATATCAACATGGGCTGCCCCGCAAAAAAAGTCTGCAAACTCGCTGCAGGCTCCGCCCTGATGCAGACCCCGACACTCATTCGGGAGATACTGGAATCAGTCATTGAGTCGGTCAAGCATGCTCAGATTCCGGTCACCCTCAAGATGCGGACCGGCTGGGATACGGAGCATCGAAACGCACCAGAGATCGCGCGAATGGCCGAGGATCTCGGGATCAGCATGGTGACAATTCATGGCAGAACCCGTGCGGATAAGTACCAAGGCAGTGCCGAATACGACACGATTGCCCTAGTTAAACAGCAACTTCATATCCCGGTTGTTGCAAATGGCGATATTGATAGCCCCGAGAAAGCCAAGGCTGTCATTGAGTACACGAAGGCCGATGCCGTCATGATCGGCCGCGCTGCCCAAGGACGGCCTTGGATTTTTCGACAGATCGCGCACTATCTCGAGACAGGGGAAACAATTCCGGATCCGACAGAGAGCGAAATTGCGGGCTGGCTCAGGGGTCATCTGATGGATCATTATCAATTCTATGGTGAGCTCACAGGGGTAAGAACCGCACGCAAACATATTGGGTGGTACTTGAAGGGATTGCCCGGCGTGAAAATATTCAGAGATTTTCTTAATCAACTGGAATCGACAGACGAACAACTTCGTGCAATTGACGATTTTTTCGCAGGCCGGCATGCCCTCCAGTTCCAATAACCTGCCGCCTGCTGATCATGCGGCCGATGAATCGATTCCCAAGATCGATGTTACGGTGCGCAAGGCTCTGGAACGTTACTTTCAGACGCTCGGCGATGAAAAACCTCATGCCCTCTATGACATGGTAATCTCCGCCGCTGAGCGTCCAATGCTGGAATATGTCATGGCGCGCTACAGCGGTAACGTCAGCCATGCCGCGCTCGCCCTCGGGATCACCCGCAATACACTTCGTAAAAAATTAGCGATTCACTCTATTTCCAGTCCTAGCCCTAAAGCTAAACTCTGATTCTGCTGTACGCCTGACCGCCATTTCACCTGCCGGAGTCCTTATGTCTGCTGTCTCACCTGTGGCGTCATCGCCACGCCCAAACCGAATCACAATTCGCCGGGCACTCATTAGCGTATCGAATAAGACTGGCGTCCTCGAGTTTGCGCAGGCGCTTGTGCGCCAAGGGGTAAACCTCTTCTCTACGGGTGGTACCGCCCAACTGCTCAAAGGGCATGACATTCCTGTCACGCCGGTAGAAGACATCACCCGATTCCCGGAGATGCTGGAGGGTCGCGTCAAGACCCTCCACCCGGCCGTTCACGCAGGGCTTCTTGCCCGACGCGATTGTCCCGACCACACCGCAGCACTCTCGAATGCAGGTTTCTGGCCGATTGATTTGCTGGTCGTCAATCTCTACCCCTTTCGCGAAACCCTTGCAAAGCCGGACTCAAGTTACGAGGATGTTATTGAAAATATTGATATCGGTGGGCCGGCTATGCTGCGGGCAGGCGCAAAAAATCACGATGGTGTTGCTGTTGTTGTGGATCCGGCTGATTACACCGATCTGCTGCGCGAATTAGAGGAACATCAAACCAGCCTGGGTTGGCCAACGCGGCAACGGCTTGCCAAAAAGGTATTTGCGCATACCGCTGCCTACGACGGCGCAATTAGTAACTTTCTAAATTCCCTCGAGGCGGTGTCATGCCCCGCAGATGCGCAGGGCTGCATGCCACCCTCTCCCAGACAGGCCGATGAGTACCCGAGCGTGCTCACGCTGCAGGTCGATAAAGTTCAGGCCATGCGCTACGGTGAGAATCCGCATCAGCGTGCCGCCTTTTACCGCGATCAAGACTTCCGAACGGGAACGCTCGCAGACTACCGGCAATTGCAAGGCAAAGCCCTGTCCTTTAACAATATTGCAGATGCGGATGCTGCATGGTCTTGTGTCAGGAGTTTTTCTGCACCGGCCTGCGTAATCGTGAAACATGCCAACCCCTGCGGCGTTGCGGTTGCGGCCGATGGGCTGGCGGCTTACCAGAAAGCCTTTAAGACAGATCCGACTTCCGCCTTTGGTGGAATTCTGGCGTTCAATACGACGCTATCAGGCCCGGCAGCACAAGAGATCTCAAAACAATTTGCTGAAGTGATTATTGCGCCCTCGTTTGATCCTGAGGCCATCGATCTATTTTCAACCAAAACAAATCTGCGTCTGCTGCAAGTGCCACTAGGAAGCGATAACGCGACCGCCATTGGTCGAGATATCAAGCGGGTCAGCGGTGGTCTCCTGGTGCAAACACCTGACTGTAATACCCTGACGGCTAACCAGCTGACCGTGGTCACAAAAACTCAGCCTACGGCCGACCAACTCAACGACCTCTTGTTTGCCTGGAAGGTCTGTACCTGGGTGAAAAGCAATGCCATTGTCTTCTGCGCAAATGGGATGACGCTTGGTGTTGGCGCGGGACAAATGAGCCGTATCGACTCTGCACGAATCGCAGCGATTAAGGCGCAGCATGCAGGGCTTCGTCTCGAGGGCTCTGCTGTGGCCTCAGATGCGTTCTTTCCATTCCGTGATGGGCTTGATGCGGTCGCCGATGCGGGTGCAACCTGCGTCATTCAGCCGGGGGGTTCCATGCGCGATGATGAAGTAATCGCCGCAGCTAATGAACGAGGAATTGCAATGGTGGTGACCGGAATGCGGCATTTCCGGCACTAGAAAACATCCGCTTGCTCATGAAAATACTAGGCATTGATCCAGGATTACGCAGAACCGGTTTTGGCGTAATCCAGGTGAGCGGCCAGAAAGTTCAGTATCTCGGAAGTGGTGTCATTCGGCCTGCGATCACAGGAACTGAGCCTGAACGGCTCGCTGAACTTTTCCGCGGCGTCATGACACTGATCGCTCACTACCGACCCGACCAAGCCGTGATTGAACGCGTGTTCGTCAATGTCAACCCCAAGTCCACGCTATCCCTTGGTCAGGCCCGAGGGGTAGCCATCGCTGCCTTGGCGCAAGAAGCACTGCCAATCGGTGAGATCACCCCACTGCGGGTAAAGCAATCGGTTGTGGGCTCCGGCCGCGCGACAAAAGAACAGGTTCAACAGATGGTGCAGCGGCATCTAAGCCTTGCGAAGCCGCCCGGGGCTGATGCCGCAGATGCGCTTGCCTGCGCGCTGGCCTGGTGGCAAACCCTAGGCCACAGCGCCGCGGTGCGCCGCGCCGCCCAGGCCGCCTCAGACCGACAACCTCAGTCGACAGCGCGATTTAACGCACAATAGACCCCATCATGATTGGACGCGTCAGCGGAACACTTATCAGCAAACATCCGCCCCAGGTCTTGGTGGACGTTCAAGGTCTGGGCTATGAGATTGACGTTCCCATGAGCACGTTTTACGACCTCCCTGAGCTGGGCAAGCCCGTCACCCTCCTGACCCATATGGTCGTACGAGAAGATGCACAACTTCTCTATGGATTCATCACGAGCGAGGAGCGCAGCGCATTTCGTGAATTAATTAAAGTCAGTGGTGTCGGTCCGCGAATCGGCTTGGCGGTTCTATCTGGTCTAACGGTCGATCAACTTGTGCAGGCCGTCTCGTTACAAGAATCTGGCTTGCTCACGCGCGTTCCGGGGATTGGCAAAAAAACCGCTGAGCGATTGATTCTTGAGCTCAAAGGCCGACTCGGTCGGTCGGCTGGAACGACGCCTGAGAATCTAATCGGTGGATCCGCGGATATTACAAACGCGCTCTTGGCGCTTGGCTACTCCGAGCGCGAGGCCCTGGCGGCCACCAAGGGTCTAACCAGCGCAACCTCCGTATCAGAGGGCATCAAGCAGGCCCTCAAACATCTCGCCAAATAATCCTCTCAGTGCCGCGCACGCAGGGAAACGGCCGGGCGCAGTAAACTACGGGCATGATTGAACACGATGAACTCGGCCTGCCCGACAGTGAGAACCGCCTCATTTCCGGGCAGTCCAAGACCCCCGCCGAGGAGGCTATCGAGCGCGCGTTACGACCGCAGCAACTTGCGGATTACGTGGGCCAAGACAAGGTTCGTGAACAGCTTGGCTTATTTATTGAGGCAACCCGACAGCGGGCAGAGGCGCTTGACCATGTCCTGCTGTTCGGCCCGCCGGGCCTCGGAAAAACAACATTAGCCCATATTCTTGCTCGCGAGCTCGGCGTCAATCTTCGGCAGACGTCTGGGCCCGTACTGGAGCGGCCCGGCGATCTCGCAGCGCTTCTCACCAATTTAGAACGCAATGACGTCTTGTTTATTGATGAAATCCATAGACTCAGTCCGGTAGTCGAGGAAATTCTCTACCCGGCGCTCGAGGACTACCAGATCGATATCATGATTGGAGAAGGGCCTGCTGCCCGGTCCATCAAGCTTGACCTCCAGCCCTTTACGCTGGTTGGCGCCACCACCCGAGCCGGCATGCTCACCAATCCCCTTCGAGATCGCTTTGGAATCGTTTCACGACTCGAGTTTTACAACGCCGAAGATCTCACGACCATCGTGAAACGCTCGGCCGGATTACTCAATGCCAGGATAGACGAAACTGGCGCCCTCGAAATTGCAAAGCGCTCGCGCGGCACCCCAAGGGTCGCAAACCGATTGTTACGACGAGTCCGAGATTACGCACAGGTAAAACATGATGGGAATATCACTGCCGCGATCGCAGACCAGGCACTCTCCCTCCTTGAGGTTGACCGTCAGGGATTCGATCTGATGGATCGAAAACTACTCGAGGCCATTATTGAGAAGTTTGATGGTGGACCCGTTGGCCTTGATAACCTATCGGCCGCAATTGGCGAGGCAAAAGACACGATTGAAGATGTCCTAGAGCCTTATCTCATTCAACAAGGATTTATGCAGCGTACCCAACGCGGTCGAATTGCGACAGCGGCGGCTTACACCCACTTTGGCAGAATTGCTCCAACTGACCCCACCACCACAAGGCTCTTCTAAGCATGACCCCTACCGCAAATCTCTCCGTTCTGACGCTCGTCATTGACGCAAGCCTTCCTGTTCAATTGATCATGCTGCTCTTGGTCGTGATCTCGGTGCTTTCATGGACGATCATCTTCAAAAAGTGGCAATCGATCGGACGCGCACATCGGGAGACCGAGTCCTTTGAAAAGGCCTTCTGGTCGGGTGGTGAACTAATGGGTCTCTATAAGCAGGCCGAACAGGGAAGTCTGCCAGGCGCGTTACCCAAGATTTTTGAATCCGGAATGCGTGAATTTCTAAAAAGCCGATCGGGTCCGGGGGCCGATGCATCAATCTCGATCGATGGTGCGCGCCGCGCGATGCGCGCCGCATTCCAGCGAGAACTTGATCACCTCGAGCGCAACCTGCCATTTCTCGCTTCGGCGGGATCAGTATCACCCTATATCGGTTTATTTGGCACGGTCTGGGGAATCATGCATGCCTTCACGGGACTCGCCAACGTACAGCAGGCCACACTCGCCAGTGTCGCGCCCGGCATTGCTGAAGCACTGGTTGCAACCGCGATTGGTTTGTTTGCAGCGATCCCTGCAGTCGTCGCCTACAACCGATATGCGACAGACATTGATCACCTGAGTATCCGGTTTGAAGGGTTCATCGAAGAATTCTCCAATATCTTGCAGCGACAGGCGGTTCGATAATGGGCGCACAGGCAAGTCCGCGCAGTCACCGGCGGCGGCGGATGATGAGTGAGATCAATGTCGTGCCCTACATTGATGTGATGCTGGTGCTGCTCATCATTTTCATGGTGACTGCTCCAATGATTGTCACCGGCACGATTGATTTACCTAAAGTCCGACAGGCTTCCCAGGCGCCTGTTGCCGCAGTTAAGGTCACGATTCGGCAAGACGGCTCGATTACCGTGCGCAAGAACGTGGAGGGGCAGAGCGAGCGGTCGATTGCCCGGGATGAACTCGCGAGTTCCGTGAAGGCTCTCTCGCCAGCCCTCGATACGCCCGTGATCATCGCAGCCGAAAAAGCAGTGCGCTATGAGCATGTCATCGGTGCCATGAACGTCTTACAACGCGCTGGACTCTCCCGAGTGGGGCTAGATGTCGGCCTGGAGTAACAACCGAGGGCACCATGCACGCGATTGAAGCACGAGAGACTCGGCACGCAGCGACTGCTGCCGTTCTCATGCATGGCCTGCTTTTGGCGGGGCTTTTGATTTCTCTCAACTGGAGCCGACAGACCCCAAGACCCGTGCAGGCAGAGCTCTGGAGTGGCCTTCCGCGCGACCTTCCTGCTCAGCTTGCGCCAACCCCACCGGCAGCAATTAAGCCAACACCCCCTGTGCCACCTCCCCCGGCCCCGGAGGCAAAAGCCGATATTTCGATGCAGAAGAAAAAGGCAGATCCACCCAAGAAGCCGGAACCTACGAAGGCCGAGATGCAAAAAGAGCGGGATAAACAAGAGGCTCTAAAGAAATCGACGGCGAAGGCCTTGGAGAACCAGCGCGCTGCCGAGCGACTTGAGGCTCAGCGGAAAGCAGAACTTAAACGGCTCGGTATCGATCCCAACGCAAAACCCAGCACGCAGGGGAAGGATGTCGCAACGAAGGCAGGTGTTACATCAGGCGCTGAAATCGGCGCAAAGACGGGTATTGATGCAGACTATGAGGCAAGAATTCAGGCGCGGATCAAAGCGCGAATCAACTGGCCAGACCAATCGCCCGGTAATCCGGAGGCCGTCGTCGAAGTTGAACAGCTGCCCACAGGAGAAGTTACCCAGATCCGTCTGGTGAAGCCCAGCGGGAACCCGGGCTGGGACGCTGCGGTGCAGCGGGCAATCCAAGCTGCCAGCCCCCTACCGAAGCGAAAAGATGGGACCGTTGCGAGAAGACTTGAACTCGGGTTTCGACCAAAAGAATCTCGCTGAAATATCGGCTGTCTATAATGCTGGGCATGGCTTTTAACATGCAATTCCTCGCCACCTTCATGCCTTGGCGCTCCTGGGCGATCAGAGGCCTCCTCTGCGGTGTACTCTGCGTCTCTCAGGCAGTGGCCCAAACGCCCCTTCGGATTGACATCACCGGAGTAGGAACCCGACAGATTCCCGTTGCCGTAGCGCCCTTCGAGAGCGCTGAACCGGCACTGAAGTTTTCCCAAACGATTACCGATGTTATTCGAGCGGATCTCGCACGAAGCGGCGTGATCTCAATCGTCGATGCCGGCACGCCCGTTCCTGCACTCAATGAGCGCACGCCAACTGCGCCACTGTTTATTGAATGGAGGCAAAAGGGCGCTCAGGCCGTTGCGATTGGAAGCGCATCAATCTCTGCCGATGGTCGGGTGGAAACCCGCTTTATTCTCCTCGACACACTGCGTAATGAGAGCCTGGGTGGACTTGCCATTAATGCGCCGAGTTCTGAGCTCGAGGCCCGCCGAACGGGCCACCGCATCGCAGACTTTATTTACGAGAAGCTCACCGGTGAGCCAGGATTTTTTGCAACACGCCTCGGGTTTGTTCGCAAAGACGGTGAGGTTTATAGCCTGGTCGTCTCCGATTCGGATGGCCAGAACACCCAGATTGCGCTGCGGTCAAAAGAGCCCCTAATCTCACTTGCCTGGTCACCCGATGGCACGCAACTCGCGTATGTCTCTTTTGAAGAACGCGGTGGGGTCAATAAACCGGTTGTCTATGTCCATACGCTCGCTTCTGGTAAACGCACAATCGTCGCCAATGAACGGGGGAGTAATAGCGCACCCGCCTGGAATCCTGACGGCAAACGTCTCGCAGTCGTGCTCACCCGAGACGGCAATTCACAGATCTACCTTGTCAATGCCGATGGCAGCGGACTTCGGCGGGTTTCCAGAACCAATGGGATTGATACAGAACCCACATTCTCCCCCGATGGAAAAACCATCTACTTCACCTCCGACCGCGGCGGTGCCGCGCAGATTTATCGTGTTCCGGTAGAGGGAGGAGAGGCGCAACGCGTCACTTTTAATGCCGCATTTAATGCTCGGCCGCAGATTAGCCCTGATGGCAAATACCTGGCCTACATTACGCGCAAAGAAAAACAATTCCGCGTGGGTGTGATGGAGTTATCGTCGCAACAAGAGACGATCGTCAGCGACGGCCCCAAGGATGACTCCCCGAGTTTTGCGCCCAACAGTAAGTGGATTATTTACAGCAGCCAACTCAAGGGTCGTAATGTCCTCTCCGCCGTCTCGCTTGACGGAAAACTCCGCACACGGTTATCCGCGGGCGAGAGTGAGGTCAAAGGGCCCGCCTGGGGTCGTCTGCCCTAAGCGATTCGCTGCCCCCCCCTGCCGCTCGGTGCGACTTCAAGAAACCCCTATTTTTGTGTAACAATAGGAGGTGGAAGCTTAAAACTACAAGGAGAAGCCATGTTTTTCGAAGTCAAGAAATTCGCTCAATTACCCCGGTTAGCCGCTCTAGCCTCGGTCGTTGTGCTTGCCGGCTGTGCCTCACAGGTCCCACTCGACGACAAAAAAGCTGCGGTGTCGTCGGCCTCTGGTGCGTCCGCAGCGGCCGCTGCAACCGCAAGTCAGATTGCCGCGGCGAAAGCTGCCCTAGGCAAGGTGAAACCCAGCATTTACTTTGATTACGATAAATTTGAAATTAAGTCGGAATACCAACCCACGGTTGCCGCCTATGCGAACTATTTGAAGGCAGACGTCAAGGCCCGGCTCGTGATTGAGGGAAATGCCGACGAGCGCGGCACAACCGAGTACAACCTCGCCCTTGGCCAGAAACGCGCTGAGGCCGTGAGCAAGGCTCTCGGGGTGTTAGGGGTCGCCGCAAACCGCGTTGAAGCGGTGAGCAACGGCGAAGAGAAGCCACGCGCTAAAGGGTCAACCGAATCAGCCTGGGCTGAGAACCGTCGTGCGGACCCCTTGTTGAAATAAGTCCTGATGACAGGGTTTTATCGGTCAATGGCCGCCTCACTACCGAGCGCGGCCATTTTTATTTCCTTGCTGTCCGTTGCGGGCCCCTCGCTTGCAATTTTTTCTGACGATGAGGCGCGTCGTGCAATCATCGACCTGAGAGTCCGCGTTGAATCACTTGCCTCAACCATTGAGGAAATGGAGAAACGCTTGCAGTCGAGTGCTCAGGGTCAGCTACAACTGCTCAATGAAAACGAGCGGCTTCGTGGGGAAATCGCGAGGCTACGCGGACTGGTCGAAGAAACGGGCCGTCTCGCCAACACCGGTAAGAACCAACAGAAAGATTTCTATCTTGACCTCGACCAGCGACTCATTCAGATTGATCAGCGTCTCAAGCAAGTCGAGCCTGTAGCGATTGCGGTCGATGGCTTTAACTACCGAGTAAGCGCAGCCGAGAAAGTCCAGTTCGAAGAGCTCCGAGAACTTCTTCGAACGGGTGAGTTTAAAAAAACTGCCCAATCCGCCCAGGCCTTTCATCAGGCATTTCCCAATTCACCTTTATCGGCAAGTGTTCTGCTCACCAAAGGGGCGGCGCTCTATGCGGACAAGGATTACCGAAATTCGATTATCGCGCGGCAGGAATTCATCGAAAAATTTCCAAATCATCCTGCACGGCCGCAGGCGACACTGAATCTTGCAGCGAGCCAAGCCGAATCCGGCAATCCGAATACGGCACGAGGGATTCTTGAAAATCTCATTAAGAATTTTCCCAATTCATCTGCAGCTGCAGAGGCAAAGGATCGACTCAAGGCACTCCCGCGGCCTGCGGCGGTAGCGCCTGCGAAGGCACCCCAGTCGAAGTAACGACGGCTCAATAACCCCGGATCATGATCTCACCCGAGGAAGTCTCCGCGATCGAGTTAGCGGTCATTACCCTAGGGCTCGCTATCGGCCTGTGCCTCGGCTGGGTAGCCCGTTACTGCGGCTTCTGTACCCTTGGAGCGATTTCCGATTGGTATGCCGGCAACGATATCGCACGACTTCGGATGTGGTTATTGGCAATCACAACAGCCCTCGTCATGACCCAGGCACTGCTCCTCGCCGGATTCATCGAAGTTCAAGACTCTTTTTATACAGCCCCCCGGCTCTTCTGGCTCTCCAACATCGGTGGTGGGCTCATATTTGGGTTTGGAATGGTTCTCGCATCAGGCTGTGGCAGCCGAACACTCATTCGAATCGGTGGCGGCAGCCTGAAAGCCCTGGTGGTTTTTCTCGTGATGGCGGTCTTTGCATATATGACAATGCGCGGCATCTTCGCGGTACTCCGGGTGGAGACAATCGAGAAGGTCAGTCTTGGGTTGCCGATTGCCCAGGATCTCCCGAGGCTATTCGGTTTTGATCGCCTTGCAACAACAGCCGTGATTGCAGCCGTATTGCTCGGGGTTATTTTCAAGAGCCGAGAATTTCGATCCCAGCCTCGCCTTATTATCGGCGGAATCTCAATCGGACTGCTGGTGAGCGCCGCCTGGGTCACCACGGGCCATATCGGATTTATCGAAGAAGACCCCAACACACTCGAGGCTAGATTTCTTGCCACCAACACACGAGGTGTCGAGTCCCTCACCTTCGTCGCACCTCTTGCCTACTGGCTTGATCTATTCATGTTCTGGAGTGATGCGTCGAGAACTCTCACCTTCAGCATCATGACGGTAAGTGGTGTGGCCCTTGGCGCATTCGTACATGCCATGTCGAGCAAGAGCTTTCGCCTCGAGGGCTTCCTCGATCGGGATGACCTGATCGTTCACCTCGTGGGTGGCGCCATGATGGGCGTCGGCGGGGTGGTCGCATTCGGTTGCACAATCGGACAGGGAATCTCCGGGCTATCGCTCCTGGCGGTTGGCTCTCTGCTTGCCACGCTCTCCATCGTGGCGGGCGCGTGGCTCGGGCTTCGTTGGACTGAGCGTCGAGCATAGTTTTTACGATTACGTTAAAATCGAGGGCTTCGCAGACCGCCGATCTATGGCGACAACGCGGCTTACTGGGTCGGTAGCTCAGTCGGTAGAGCAGCGGACTTTTAATCCGTTGGTCGCGAGTTCGAGTCTCGCCCGACCCACCATTGACGGGCTCTTGGCCCCCCGCCTGCGGGCCGAAAACCATGTCATTGCCATGGTTTTTAGGTTGGAAACGACCAAAAATCCCGAATACCGGTTAGCCTGCATTGAATAACTATAAATCAGCAAAAAAGGGACCGAGATGCTGACCACTTCGAGAGTCGCATCCGCATGACAGGCCGGCCCACTCCTCGGGCCTCGGCGGCACCCTCTGGCCCGCCGGATGAGGGCTGTCGTCAGCTGATCTCGGCAGTCATCGAGACCCAGATCATCCCCCGGCTCTTGCAGGCACACCCGAATGGGGTGGGGTCATTTTCTCGCGAGACCCCTCAGCGACTCGTGATCCCCGAAAGCGACGTGGTCGAGTTCGCCAATCTCTGCCTACTGAATGATGCAACGCTTGCGAACAACTTTGCCGACCGGCTCGTTCGAGAGGCCATCAGCCATGAAACCATTTTCTTGCAACTCATCACGCCAGCGGCACGCTATCTTGGCGTTGCGTGGGAGACCGATACCGCTGATTTTGTACAGGTGACAAATGGGCTGATGCGGATGCATGAGATTACACACCGTATTGGGTTTGAGTATCAGGCAGGCCCACGTAAGCCCGGCCCCCGCAATCGTATTATGTTGGCCTGTGCGCCGGGATCTCAACATATCCTTGGTCTGACGATCGTCTCTGAATTCTTCAACAAGGAGGGCTGGCAGACGGTCGTCGAGATCGCATCAAGCGCAGAGGGGCTGATTCATGCAGCAGCCAACGAGTGGTTCGATGTGATCGGGATTTCCGTGGCAATCGAGAGCCAACTCGATGACCTAAAAACCCTTGTGGGCGGCATCCGGGCAGCATCGCAGAATCCAAGGATTGCGGTATTGCTGGGAGGCCCTATTTTCACGCTTCGTCATTTTGATGCCTCTGAGTTTGGGGCCTGCGAGATCTGCACCGATCCCAAAGTTGCGGTCAAGCTCGCCCTCGTCATTAAGTCGACGGGGGAATAACCCGCAGGCTCTCACGCCTCATGCCGCACTTGCCCGTAAAATGACGGGATTCCGCTTACTCAAAGGGCAGGTATGTTGACAGGGAAAAAAGGGCTGGTCTTAGGTGTTGCCAACGAACGTAGCATTGCCTATGCGATCGTTAAAAAACTATCCGAATCCGGCTGCACTCTTGTCGCAAGCTGCCTCAATCAGAAGGCTTTCGATGCAGTCCTTCCGGCGATGAGATCGACCTCTGCGACACTGAAGATCTGCAATCTACAAAACCCCGGAGAACTCGAAACACTCGTAGCAGAGAGTGCAACGGCGCTCGGTAGCTTCGACTTTCTCGTGCATTCAGTCGCATTCGCACCCGCAAAAGATTTACACGGAAGTGTCACAGAGAGCTCAAAAGAGGGCTTTTTGCAGGCGATGGACATCAGCTGTCATTCATTTGCCCGCGTCGCCCAGTTGGCCGCCCCTCATATGCCACGTGGCGGAAGTCTCATCACAATGAGTTACCTTGGTGCGGATGAGGTTGTGCCCCACTATGGCCTGATGGGCCCGGTCAAGGCCGCTTTAGAATCCTGTGTTCGCTATATGGCCAGTGAACTCGGAGAGATGAATATCCGAGTTCATGCGGTGTCTCCCGGTCCGATACTCACTCGGGCCGCTTCTGGAATTGAGCACTTTGACGAGCTGATGCAGCGCGCGGTCGAAAAGTCCCCGCTAAGACGCTTAGTGACACAAGACGAGGTCGCTAGCCTTACGGCGTTTCTCTGTAGCGACGAGTCGAACGGGATGACTGGGCAGACGATTTACATCGATGCGGGCTACCACGCGGTCGATTAGGGTCGTGTCAGGCGCTCTACACCATCACGATAGCCAGGATGCCAGTCGTGGTCATGCCCGCGAACGTTCCAACGCTCGTATCCTTGGTATTGCCGTCGGACTAACGCTATCGTTCGCAGCAGTCGAATTGATCGCGTCGATCATGAGTGGGTCAGTCGCGCTCATGGCGGATGCCGGCCATATGGTGACCGACTCGACTGCGCTCTTACTGGCACTGATCGCCCAGATCGTCGCCATGCGCCCCCCAAATGACACAAGTTCTTATGGATTCGGCCGCATTGAAGCGCTCGCGGCATTTGTTAACTCCTTGGTCATGCTCGGTGTTATTGCCTGGATCGTCATGACCGCATTTGATCGTCTACAAAACCCCCGCGATATTGCGGGACAGACAGTGATGGTTGTGGCCGGCATCGGCCTTCTGATCAATCTCTTGGTCGCCTGGTTACTGTCAAAAGATCAAGATAGCATTAACACAAGAGCGGCACTCATCCACGTCATGGGCGATCTATTGGGCTCGATTGCCGCTATTGTCTCTGGGCTCATTATTTTTTTTACCGGGTGGGCAGCAATTGATCCACTACTCTCAATCTTTGTCTGTCTTCTGCTTCTAAAGTCGACGCTTCTAATACTCAAAAACTCTTACCGTATTCTCATGGAGCATGTCCCCGACTCGGTTGACTTCCAAGCGGTAGGCCAAGATCTTCTCGGCCCCGACACAATTCGCTCGGTTCATAATCTTCATGTCTGGGAGATCAGTCCCGGTCATATTGCGCTCAGTGCACATCTCGAAGTCAGCGATCTCGCCGTCTGGCCTTCCGTGTTAAAAGAGCTACAACTTCTTCTGCGGGAAAAACACGGCATTGATCATGCGACGCTTCAACCTGAACTCGAGACAGTGACAACCTAGATTTTGTCTACGTTCCTTTCCCTGGCAATTCCTGATCTCTAAACCCTGGAGACCCTATGAAATCTCGACTCTCACACCAGACCCTCTACCGATCAAAAGCCGTACGACAGCTTCGAGGTGATTTGGCGCTGGCGCTACGCGCCGCCTCAAGGCATGGTCTCGCAGAAGGTGTCTGCAATCACTTTAGTGTTGAACTACCTGGAACCGCCACGGGATTTCTGCTAAATCCGCGCGGACTTTTCTGGAGTGAGGTCGAGGCCGATGACATCGTGTTAGTGGATATTTCCGGGGCAAAGCTTGCGGGACATCGAGATGTCGAGCCTACTGCGCTCAATATCCACGCCGCAATCCACCGAACTGGCAAAAAACGTTGCGTGATGCACACCCATATGCCCTTTGCAACCGCCTTAACACTCACGGCTGATCGCACACTTGATACTGCCCTTTCGCAAAACGCGATGCGTTTTCACGGCCGGGTCGCAGTAGATCGGCATTACAACGGCCTTGCTCTTGATCATCGAGAAGGCGAACGCATTGCATGCGCCATGAATGGCGCCGATATCGTTTTTCTTGGGAACCACGGTGTTATTGTCTGTGGACCAACGATTGCCTACGCCTATGATGATCTGTATTACCTTGAACGCGCCTGCATGATCCAGGTGCTCGCCCAGTCGACCGGCAGACCCCTGGTTCCTGCAAGCCCGTCTCTCGCTCGGGACGTCGCCGCCCAGATGGACGGCGAGCGTCTTCAATCTGACTTATTCTTTGAGGCCCTACGTCGAAACCTTTAGGCGTTCTACAGGATTATTTTTTTAATTTTTTCTTCGTGACGGGTTTGCCGGAACCCTTTGCCTTACCGCTGGTTTTCCGAAACGCACCCTCTTCCTCAAGCACCTGGTTTGCCGCCTTGAACGCATCAAGCCCAGCAGGAATCCCGCAATAAACGGTCGCATGTAACAAAACTTCTTTAATCTCTTCCACGGAAAGCCCGTTATTTAACGCGCCTTTCACATGAAGCTTGATCTCTGCAGAACGATTCAGCGCTGTCAACATCGCGAGATTCAGCATACTGCGAGTCTTACGGGGTAGTCCCGGTCTTGCCCACGCATAACCCCAGCACATTTCAGTCGTGATGTTCTGAAACGCCATCATGAACCCATTCGCCTGATCGAGAGAACGATCCACATACTCCGGCCCAAGGACTTCTCGGCGAATCTTCACCCCTTGTTCAAAGAGCTTCGAGGTTGATCGTTTAGTGGTCATGAGAGAGCTCCTTCAAGTTATGATCTTTATCGTCGTTTAGCCGCTCGGTTACCCAAGCCCAGACTCTACACGATGAGCATGATCAGGCACCAGAGTGTGGCCGCTAATCGTGTCCAAACGTCAGACTCCCGATGCCGGAAAATACAGAGCACCAGAAAAAGGTTATACGGCAGGGGCAGAAAGTGAACGGCAGCCGCCCAATAGCCCGGAAACTTGCCCGCGAGAAGAATAAGCCCTATAAAACTCGCCAAGAGATTTATAAGGCTGCCGACGATGAATATCTCTTTGTGGAGTAGTACCCGGGAATTGATATCCCCTCGCCAGCGGACGCCAACAAATCGGCAAAGAGTCTGCAGCACTAGAGCGGCTCGTAATTCTTACTTGCCGGCGGATTGCGCACGAACCTGATCAATCGCCGATTGAATCGTTTTTGCGTCTTCTGAATCCGGGGGTAGCACCTTAATTAAACGCTTTAAATATTCAAGTGCCTTGGGGCGATCCTGCCCCTGCATTGCAGCGGTTGCGGCAAGCCACAGCGCCATTGGATTTTTGGAGTCGACTTTCAAAGCCCGTTCAATTAACCGCAGCGGCTTACCACTGAAATCACCCTTTGCGTTTGCTGCGGAGACATCAGCGTAATCCGCAAGAAGCTGGGCATCCGTCATCAAGAACGAACCCGCCCGATCGTAAGCTCTCTCTGCCTCGAGGGTATTTCCCATAACCTTGTAAGAGCGGCCTAACATCGCCCACCCCTCCAGATTATCCGGCTCCTGCTCCAGTTTTTTTGCAAGTCCGGCCACCATCTTTGCGATATCGGGCGACTGATCACCCGCTCTTGGAGCGTTAACGGGTGGCGCCAGCATAAGTTCACTTGGAACACCAATGACTCCATAGATCACAAGCGCCGTGAGAGGCGCTGCCAGACAGATGGCGATCACGGTGAACCGAGAGGTGTGCGGCTGGTGAAATACAAATTCTTTTTCGGTGTCATCCAGGAGCCGCTGCTGAATTTCGGTGACACTCTCATTGGCCTGTTCGGGCGCCAGAAGGCCAGCGGCAAGGTCCTGGTCAATCTTTGCAATTTGGTCCTGATAGACCTGCAGATTGAGATCGTCTCGTGAGGCGACGGACTGCGGCATGGTCCGATAGTAAGGCTGCAGAATCCAGAGCAAAAAAAAGGCGATTAATAAAACAGTAGCCAACAAAAACCAGATCATTACTTTTCGCCTTTGAGTAGAGTCTCTGCTCTTTTCATATCCGCGGTCGACAGCACAGTGGTCAGCCTGTTCCTTTTTCGTCGCTGTAACGCCACGATTAGGGCCAAAAAGCCGCCCGCCATCAACACAAACGGACCAATCCACAAGAACAGTGTTGTCGATTTAACTGGGGGGCGATAGAGCACGAAGTCTCCGTAGCGCGCGACCATAAAGTCCCGTATTTGCTGATTGCTCTTGCCCTCTCTAATCAGGGTGCGGATTTCTCGACGTAGATCAAGCGCAAGTTCGGATCGGCTCCCTGCGAGTGATTCATTCTGACAGACGAGGCATCGCATCTCTTCAGCAATCTCGTTGAGACGCTTCTCGACAATCGGATCCTGAGCGAGGGGTAACGCCTCTCTGGCGCCGGTCTGCGCAAAGCCCACGGAGGCGAGAGCCACCCCGATGAGCAGGAGACAGACCTGCCTCATTGCTGACCCAATGCGGCCACAAGCGGCAGGATCTTTTCTTCTAAGACTTTGGGTGTTACCGGACCGATATGTTTATAGCGAATTACTCCTTCGCGATCAATCAGAAAAGTTTCTGGAACACCATAAACACCGTAATCGATCCCCACTCGGCCGCTCTCATCCACAACCGAAAAGCGATACGGGTCACCGCCACGCTGCAGAAATGTGAGCGCTGCATCACGCTGATCTTTGTAATCGAGGCCTACGATCGTGACCTTATTCTGCCGAGCAAGATCCATCAGAACCGGATGCTCTTCTTTACATGCAACACACCAAGAAGCCCAGACATTCAAGAGCCAGACCCTGCCCCTAAAATCTGCCGGGGAGAACGACTTGTTCGGATCTGAGAGCGTGGGCAAGGTAAATGCAGGTGCTGGCTTGCCGACCAAGGGAGATGGCACCTCACTGGGCTTGAGCCGCAGACCGGCCGCAAGAAACCCAACTAAAACCATGAAGATCCCTAGCGGAATTAGAAACTTCGCCCTCATGCGGCAGCCTTTGATCCAAGGACCAGGCTATGTCGCTTAACCTTCGCGGTGCGATAGCGCCGATCCGCGATTGCAAAAAAACCTCCCAGCCCCATTAACACGCAGCCGCCCCAGATCCAATCGACGAAGGGTTTGTAGTAGACGCGAACCGCCCAGGCGGAGCCCTCAAGTGGCTCGCCAAGGGAAACGTAGATATCACGGGTAAGACCGATATCAATCCCGGCCTCTGTCATCGGCATCGACGATGAGAAGTAATTTCTCTTTTCTGGATAGAGTTCTCTGAGGACTCGACCCTCGCGACGCATCTCGAAAGTGCCTCGTGCGGCCATATAGTTCGGGCCTCTGACGGACGCTAGATTTTTAAAAACAAGTTGATGGCCCCCGACCGTGACGCTATCACCGATATCCATCCGGACGTCTTTCTCTTCTTGAAACCCGCCCACCATGGTGACCCCAATCATGAACACCGCGATACCAAAGTGTGCAAACTGCATTCCCCAATAAGAGATCGGAGGAAATCCAGACCGCAGACGTCCCGCCACCTGAATAACAACTGAACCCCCCACCCAGACAGCCAAGAAGCAGCCGAGTGCGACCAATGGTGTCCACTGTCCCATCAGAAGCGGCATGATGACCGCCGCGAGACCCGCGGTAACACCTGCCCACTTAATTCGAAGGACTGCCTCTGGAAGGCGATCTTGCTTCCAACGCATCAGAGGTGTGAACGCCATAAGCAGAGCGACCGGTGTCATCAGAGGGACAAATACGGCATTGAAGTAGGGGGGGCCAACCGAAATTTTGCCCAAGCTCAGCGCATCGATGAGTAAGGGATAGAGCGTGCCCAGCAATACCGAACCTGCGGCCACAACCAAGAACACATTACCCATTAAGATGAAACTCTCCCGCGAGACTATTTCAAAATGGCCGATACTCTTTACCTGGGAGGCCCGCCATGCAAAAAGCGTTAGGGAGGTACCAACAACAATACTGAATAGCAGCAGAATAAAAATACCGCGGGTTGGATCGGTCGCAAAGGCGTGAACCGATGTCAAAACACCTGAACGCACCAGAAAAGTTCCGAGTAGCGACATTGAAAATCCCGCTATCGCGAGCAACACTGTCCAACTCTTAAAACTGCCTCGCTTCTCTGTCATCGCAAGCGAATGGATAAGGGCTGTCGCGATTAACCAGGGTACGAAAGAGGCGTTCTCGACGGGGTCCCAGAACCACCAGCCACCCCAGCCCAATTCGTAATACGCCCACCACGAACCGAGCGCAATTCCAAACGTTAAAAATGCCCAGGCCACCGTTGTCCAAGGCCGAGACCAACGGGCCCAGGCCGCATCCAGTTGCCCGGCAATTAGCGCAGCAATTGCAAACGCAAACGCGACGGACAGCCCGACATAGCCCATGTAGAGCATCGGCGGGTGGAAGATTAGGCCGGGATCCTGGAGCAGCGGATTGAGATCACGGCCCTCGGCAGGCACTGGAAACAAACGATTAAATGGGTTCGACGTGAACAGCACGAAGAGCAACAAACCGAACGTAATCAGGCCAAGGACGGCTAAAACGCGGGCGACCATTGCAGAGTCGAGGGTTTTGGAGAGCTGCGCTACTGAAAACGCCCACGACACCAGCATGAATACCCACAACAACAATGAACCCTCATGACCACCCCAGACGGCACTGAGCCGATACATTATGGGTAATTGCGTGTTCGAATGCCCTGCTACGTAAGCGACAGAGAAATCGTTTACATAGAAACACCAGGTCAGTGCCGCAAAGGAAATACCCACCAAGACGAAGGATGTCTGACAGGTTGGCCGCGCAAGCGCGATCCAATCGGAGCGCCCTCTCTGTGCGCCAATTAGGGGGATAACACCCTGAATGAATGATGCGCATAGCGCGAGAATCAAGGCAAAGTGGCCAATCTCAGCAATCATGGTTTTGCGACCGTTCTCTGCGCCTGATCGACTGCGTGTTGCGCCTCAGGGGGCATATAGTTTTCATCATGTTTTGCGAGCACCTCTGAGGCAAGAAATCGGCCGCTGGCCTCCAGCTTGCCTTGTACAACAGCACCCTTACCCTCTTTAAACAGATCGGGCAGGATGCCGGTGTAGGAGACAGGGATTTCTCTAACGGTATCGGTAATCACAAAACTAACGGTGAGATTGTCACGCTTGATTGAGCCTTCTTTCACCATACCGCCGACGCGAAACGCCTGCGACTTGGGAGCCTTACCCTGCAAGACCTCCGTTGGCGTTACAAAAAAAGCGATATTGCTATTGAGCGCGTTTAAAACAAGACCCGCCGCCACACCGATTGCCAGCACGCCAAATAGAATTACTAGACCCCGTTTACCTCTCGGCTTCATATCTCTCCTCGACCCCTAAACCCCGGCACAGCCCTTCTGCGTAATGCCTCATCGGCTCATTCACGGCCTTCATTGGCAACCATTTCCTGCATCAAGCGGCGCAGAATACGATTGTGACGCCTTCTCACCATGAGGAGTTCCACAAAACCCATGAGAAAACAGGCACCAATACTCGGCCACACGTAGACCGCATAGCCCCCCATCGCCAAGAACTGCTCCAGGGAGTCCCAAATCATCTCGGCACCTTGGTCAACTCAGGCAAGCGCGTTACCCAGTCGGCATGGGCCTCGCGCTCCAAAATAATGGCCCGTAATCGGGTTAATGCCATTGCAATGCTATACATCCAGTAGCCGAGGCTCATCAGCAGCATGCCCCAGAGCATTGTCTGAGCCATTGAGGGCGCCTTCGTGAGAGAGACTGAGGCGCCCTGATGCAGGGTGTTCCACCAGATCACCGAAAAATAAATGATCGGCAGGTTAACGACACCAACCAAGGCAAGAATGGCTGAGGCTTTGTCTGCCCGGCGCGGATCATCAATCGAAGCCTGCAACGCCATAAAACCAAGATACAGAAACAAGAGAATTAATTCCGAAGTCAGTCGTGCATCCCAGACCCACCAGGTGCCCCACATCGGCTTACCCCAGAAGGCCCCTGTCCACAACGACAGAAATGCCATCAACGCGCCAGTTGGCGCGAGGGCCTGCGCCATCATCGATGAGAGCCGCGTATTCAACACGAGGCCAATGCCGGCCCATATCGCCATCACCAGGTAGAGGAACATCGACATCCAGGAGACAGGCACATGAACAAAAATGATTCGGTAGCCTTCCCCCTGGGTGGCATCTGTCGGCGCAATAAAAAATCCGATCCACAAACCGGCCGCCCCAAACAAGGCCGCTAGCACCCAGAACACCGGAATAAGACGCCCAGCGATGGGGTAGAAAGTCGCCGGACTAGAAAACCGAAACCAATGAAGTACTGACCCACTCATTCAAGAGAAATCCTGATCGACACTGCTGCAACCCATGGCGCAAACACAGCAGTAAAAATTAAAAGAGCCGCCAGTAACGAGAGGTGGCCCTCGGCCCCCAGACCCGCAATCTGAGCATTGACTGCACCTGCCCCAAATATCAACACCGGAATATATAACGGAAGCACCAGAAGACTCAGTAAAGCCCCCCCGCCACGAGCGCCCAGTGTGAGTGAGGCGCCAACCGCGCCAATCATCGAGAGCGTCGGCGTCCCCAGCAGGAGCGTCAACATGACGAGACCCACCGCGGAGCCCCCGAGGTCGAACTGAAGGCCGATCACGGGGGCCAAGACCACCAGAGGTAATCCACACACAAGCCAATGCGCCAGAATTTTTCCAGCAACGATCGCCGAGAGTGGGGCCGGCGAGAGGGCCATCTGCTCCAGGGTTCCGTCGGCATAATCGGAGGCGAGGATTCTCTGGAGCCCCAGAAGCGTTGCCAAAAGCGCGGATACCCAGATGACACCGGGCGCGATCTTGCGCAGTAGACCCGGATCGGACCCGATTCCGAGGGGAAACAGACTAGTCACGATCACAAAGAAAAACAGAGCAGTCAGGACCTCACTCTTACGCCTCATCACAAGTAACAAATCGCGATGCAGGCTGGCTATCATGACCGAGATCATAGTGTGAGCACTCTTACATTCGGCAAATCAAGACTCTGATGGCTCGTCATGAATACCATTCCGTCTGCAGCAAGGTGGTCCGATATCATCCGTAATAGAAGTTCTGTCGCACCGACATCAAGTGCATTAAGAGGCTCGTCAAGAACCCAGAGTTTTGCAGACTGAAGTGACAAACGGGCCAACAACACTCGACGTCGCTGCCCGGCCGATAACCACTCAACCGGGAATCGCTCTCGCCCCCAGAGACCAAACTGTCCCAAGACGGCTGTCACAGCGTCCTCCGTCAAGGCAACTCCATCGATCGCCGACAGAAGCCGGAGATTCTCGATTGATGTCAGGTCAGTCTTTAAGGCCGATTGATGACCGAGAAACAAAAGATGTCTGAGGTAGGACTCTCGACAACGAGTAATCGGGACATCATTCCAGAGTATCTCGCCGGCGGCAGGCGTCGAGAGCCCGACCAACAGGCGCAGGAGACTGGTCTTCCCCGCTCCATTTTCACCGCGGAGATGAATAATCTCTCCAGGTTTTAGCTCAGCATGGACATGTGAAAATAGAACCTTGTCACCCCTTGAGCAGGAGAGATTCACGACACGCAGCATGCAACGACCCCCTGACTCAATTTAACGGGGGCAGGACTCGCTCAACGAGACGATTATTTTCCGCCGCGATTAAAGTGGTTTGCCGTCATGACGATTGCAAAGACAAACCAAAGGATCAGGATAATTTGCCAGACTTCCATAGTTGCCGCCCTTCTTGGAATCAATAGAAATAAATCAACGTTTACTTTACCAGTGAACCAACAGATTTTTGATCGCCTCGAGCACGAATTAGCGGGGTCATAACGATCACAGTACAAGCGAGTAAAACAATTTCTATCCCATAGACCACCATATAGGCTCCTGCTGGGCCGCTAAATCCCGGCCAGTCGAGTGCCCGTGCGCCAAACGCGAACACCAGATCCCGAATGAGGCCCCCGAGTGCCATCGCCACACCCGCAGCGGTCGCCTGAACTGCACCCCAGGCCCCAAGCGCAAGACCCACCTGATTCTTCGACGCCGCACGCATGCTTGCCGTTAGCGTTCCATGGCCGAATAGCCCAGCGCCAAATCCAATTAAAAACGTTCCAACAACAAAGAGTTCCGGTGATTGCAGCGGTGAGGCGACAATTACCGCCCCAAACGCGGGTATTCCGCACAAGGCGCCTGACCTCGCCATCCAGAACGGATCGGCGCCTTTGGCTAAAACCCTCGACGCCAGTGCAAATCCCATCAGACTCCCCAAGGCAAGCGTGGCAGTGAGGGATGTCGTTGCGCTGACGCTTAAGCCGAGGACTTCACCGCCGTAGGGTTCGAGCAGAACATCCTCCATCGTGAAGGCCATCGTTCCGAGACCCAAGGCCAGGAGACGTCGAATCGCCGTTGGACTCTCCGTAAAGCTTGACCATGACTGCAAAAACGTTGGATCAGGAATCGGCGAGGATTTACGGCCGCGATCACGCGCCTCCTGTTTCCATAGCGCGATCAGATTCAGAATCACGGTCGTCAGTGCCGCCCCCTGAATCACCTGAATTAAACGGCCAGGACTGTAGGGCGTGAGCAACGCCCCAAAGAGGAGTGCACTGCCGATCATGCCCACCAACAACATGACGTACATCAGGCCCACAACATTTGGTTGTGATTCCTCCGGGACAAGATCCGTTGCAAGCGCGAGGCCCACTGTCTGCGTAATATGAAGTCCAGCACCCACCAGAAGGAATGCAATCGCAGCCCCCAACTGCCCCAACCATGCGGGCGCATTGGCCGCCTGACCCGAGCCTGAAAGTACCAAGAGCGCAAAGGGCATGATGGCAAAGCCACCAAACTGCAGTAGAGTCCCGCGCCACATGTAAGGAACCCGCCGCCAGCCCAATTCACATCGATGAATATCCGATTTAAACCCAACAAGGGCACGAAACGGGGCGAAGAGAAGAGGCAGAGACACCATTACGGCAACAACCGTAGCGGGCACTTTCAGCTCGACAATCATGACGCGATTCAGCGTGCCGATGAGGAGTACTAGGGCCATCCCGACAGAGACCTGAAAGAGGGAGAGCCTTAAAAGACGCGATAACGGAACATCGGGTGTCGCAGCATCTGCAAAAGGAAGGAAACGTGAACCGAGCCCAGCCCACGCCTGAACGAGATTTTTACTAAAGGAGTTCACGATGTCGCCATTCTAAAAACACTCCCCGAGAGGGTGCAACACCGATCGCCAAGCCCAACACATGAATAAAAATGGGTTCCAAAGTCAAAGACTTGGGAACCCATGGAGAGATACGGCTTACTTTTTAACCGCAGGTGCTGACTGGCTCTGGGCCGCAGCAGCTTTTCCACCTTGCAAGAAATCTTTGATCCAGGTGGTGTTAGTCACCAGCGCCACATGAACAGCGAACGAACCAATTGCTACAGCACTCAGGAACAAAGGAATGCCAACTGAGGGCTTGACCACACACCACATTTTTCCGTAGATCATGTTGGGCTCCTTTTAGTGCAACCAGGGTGAATAGATATAAGCCAGCAGATGGGCGAGTACCGCAATCATCCCGAATATCTGCGTGCCCTGAATCAGATTACGGTGGATCTCTTCTGATTCAGCCTCGGTAAGGCCAGTCGGCCATACTTTATTTGGGTCTGCCATCGCATTTCTCCTTTGAAAGACCTCACTGACGTGCTGAACCCGCACGAGGGTTATTCGCAGCACACCACGCCACGAATGAATTGCCGTAAAACGAGTAGGTGTAATTTAACTCTTACACTTTTTGTTGTCAAAAATAATTGACATCTTGTTTAGGACAGTGGTTATTTGCAAATGATAATGATTCGCATTAATATGAGGGTCCCAACAAACTCCTAGAGGACTGTCGCGATGAATATTCACCCCACCCAGGGCCGGGCCCTCCGCCGAATCACGGGATTCGGAATCCTCCTGCTGCTCGGGCTCCCTCTTTATTTCAGCCCCCTGGTTGGAGACGCAAAAGCCCAGAGCCGCGAACTCAATCTCTACTCCGCCCGCCACTACGGCAGCGATAACGCCCTCTATGAGGAGTTCACGAAAAAGACAGGGATTAGGGTGAATCAAATTCAGGCCGGCGACGAGGCCCTTCTTGAGCGACTCAAAAGCGAGGGCAGGGCCTCCCCCGCCGATGTCATTCTCCTGGTTGA
>Ga0172373_10002686_pt1 | contig 26874 bp, 28 predicted proteins | sample Lak10m_2_FD_114546 | JGI IMG/M metagenome (GOLD analysis project Ga0172373, IMG submission 114546) | Freshwater microbial communities from Kabuno Bay, South-Kivu, Congo - kab_092012_10m | ecosystem: Environmental > Aquatic > Freshwater > Lake | place: Democratic Republic of the Congo...
CGCCCAAGGTTCTGACCTTGCTCGATCTTCGGATTCTTTTCCTTCAGACCGTTGAGAAACTGGGTGGCTTCCGAGGTGTAGTAGGGGCGGTGAAAAATGTTCATGGTGTTGACCTTTCGGGTGCATTTTAGCGAGCACGGCAGGCCGTTTGACCAAGGTGATGAAAACCCGTTTCCAGGCACGCGAGTACGGAGTTGCTGCGACTATGATGCGGCGTCATGGCACGCCCCAAAGCCGCCCCTCCACCGCCTGAATCGCCCGCCCTGATGCAGGGTGCCGATGGCGTTGAACTGGCCCCGCGCGACTGGATTGCGGGCCTGGACAAAGGGCTTGCGGTGCTGGAGTCTTTTGACGAACAGCATTCGCGCATGACGGTCAGCCAGGTCAGTGTGCGTTGCGGCCTGACGCGCACTGCTGCGCGCCGCTATCTGCTGACCCTGCTCTACAAGGGCTACATGGGCAGCGACGGCAAACTGTTCTGGCTAACGCCACGTGTGCTGCGCCTGGGGCATTGCTACCTGGAGTCGGCGCGATTGCCGCGCATCGTCCAGCCCTTTTTACAACGTGTGACGGCGGGCACCAATGAAATTGCTTTCTTGAGCGTGATGGACGGCGACGACGTGGTGTACATCGCGCGCAACGGCTCCACCCGTGCCATGAACACCGGCATCGTGCTGGGCTCGCGCGTGCAGGCGCAGGTGACAGCGGCCGGGCTGGTGATGCTGTCACTGCGCGATCCGGAGCACATTGAGCGTTGGCTGCAGACGCACCCACTCAAGGCCTACACCAGCTTCAGCGTTCAGAGCATGGACGCGCTGCGCACTGAGTTGACGATCATCCGCCAGCGCGGCTGGGCGGTGATCGAACAACAGCTGGAACTGGGCTACCGCGGGGTGGCCGTGCCACTGATGGATCACCGCGGGGACTTGGTGGGGGCCCTTAACGTCACCATGCCGATGGGGCACGAAAGCGCAGACTTTGCCGTGCAACGGGTGTTGCCGGTGCTGCAGGAAACGGCCCGTGCCCTACGCAATTTGCTCTGAGCCGGACACCGATTCAGCGCGGCCCCATGGCACGTTGCAGCACGCTCAGCACGGCGTTGAGATCGGCAATCGCCATCTGACCCGGCGCCGAACTGGCCGCACCCACCGCAAAGCTCAGTGACGAGCCGAACATCCAGCCCGCGGCGCGGGTGATGGCACCCATCGGCCCCATGGCCATCGAAATCAACGGCACCCGCGCCTTGGCGCTGGCGGCCTGGGTGGCCCGCAGCAGCGTCAACACGTCGTCCATGTCGCGCGGCATCACCGCCACTTTGGCGACGTCGGCACCCTGTTGCTCGGCGCTCAGGAATTTGTCCACCAGGGCTTCGAAGCCCGGGGTGTACGAGAAGTTGTGAAACGACAGCACCAGCTGCACGCCGTGCGCCTTGGCGCTGGCGCGCACCTGCGCCACGTGGGTGGCGTCGTTGGCCAGTTCGTAGTCGATCAGGTCGATCTGGCCGCTGGCGCAGACCGCCGCGTACAGCGCCAGTACCTGGGTTTCGTTGAGCGCAATCGTTTCGCCGCCTTCGATGGTGGAGCGCCGGGTAAACAGCAGCGGTGTGGCGGGTGCGCGCTGGCGAATCTGCGCCAGCGCCGCCAGCACCGCCGCCGTGTCGGCGATGGCGTCGAAGAAATCGATGCGCCACTCCAGCACGTCGGGCTGCTTGGGCAAGATGGCGTCCAGCTCGGCCAGCAACTGCGCGGGCGTGCGTCCGACCAGCGGCGTGCAGATCAGCGGGGTTTTGCCATTGGCAATGACGCCGCCTCGGGTGGTGATGGGTTTGGGGGTGGTCATGGTGAACCGTCCTGGTCAGGGGTGGAAGAAAACGGCCGGGTGGGCCGCGTGGTGAAACTGTAAACGAATGGCCGCGCTCTCAAGGTGGTCATCCTGCACGGTGGTGAGGGCCGCACGGTTAGCGCCGCGTTGGGTGGCTTTGCCCCACGGGGCCTGCGGGGTCAGCTTGTCCATTGGGGTAACCAGGCCAGCAGCGCGTTCAGGCTGAAGAAAGAGACCAGCGTGGTCGCCAACAGGGCGCCTGCGGCCAGACCGGCGTGGCCCAGCGATTGCGCCAGGATTGGATACACGCCCAGCATCGGCACCGCTGCCAGCACGATAGCCGCTTGGGTCAACGTGGCCTCCAGCGGCGCCAACCCCAGCAGCGGCAAGGCACTGATGGCCAGCGCCACCGCCAGCGGGTGCAGTACCAGCTTGCCCAGCACCACCGGGGCCACCCGCTGTCCCAGCCCGCGCAGCGGCAGCCCGACCAGACTGCCGCCAATGACAAACAGCGACAAGCCGGTGCTGGCCAAGGCAAACAGATGCACCGTGCGTTGCACCGCGCCAGGTAGGCTCACGCCGGTGATGGCCAGCGCCAGCCCGGCGGCCATGGCCAGGGTGAGCGGGTTGCGCGCCACGCGCGCCGCAGCGTGCGCCATGCCTTCGCGCCAGGCCAGATCGGGCCGCTGGCCACGTTCGCCCAGCCACAGCAGCAGGGGCAGCATCAACAGGTTTTCGACCATCATGCTCAGCGCCAGCGCGGTGCCCGCCACCTGCGGCAGCACCAGCATCAGCACCGGGTAGCCCACGTAGCCGCTGTTGGAGCAGCTCACCCCCATCATGCGCACCACGCGTTCGCCGCTGCTCAAACCTTGCCGCAGGGTCCACAACGCCATCACGCCCATGCTGGCCAGCGAACCGGCGGCGTAGGCCAGCAAATAGCCGGGTTGCAGCAACTCGGCCAGCGCACGCGTGGTCAGCGCTTCGAACAGCAGCGCCGGCAGGGCCAGCCGCAACACGAACTGGCCCAGGCTGCGCAGGTCCGGTGGGGCAAACACACCGCTGCGCACGCAGCCCCAACCCAGCGCAATGGCCAGATAGATCGGCGCGGTGATTGCCAGCACGGCGCCCATTAGCCTCAAGCGTCCACGTCAAACAAGGCGCGACCGTTGCGGCCCAGGCTGCGCGCCAGCACGGTGCGGTGAATTTCAGATGTGCCGTCGAAGATGCGGTAGACACGGGCGTCGCGGTAATAGCGCTCGATCGGCAGCTCTTTGCAAAAGCCCATGCCGCCAAACACCTGCACCGCGCGGTCCACCACCCGGCCCAGCGTCTCGGCGGCGTGCACCTTGACCATGGCGATCCAGTCGCGGGCGTCCTGGCCCTGGTCGATCATCCACGCCGCGCGCCAGACCATCAGGCGCGCCGCGTTGACTTCGATCACGCTGTCGGCCAGCATCTGCTGCACCAACTGAAAGTTGGCGATGGGTTGACCAAACTGCTTGCGCTGTTGCGCGTAGTCGCGCATCAGGTCGAGCACATGGCTGGCCTTGCCCACTGCGCGAGCGCCCACCTGCGCCAGCCGCACCCGGCCCAGCACCCCCAGCGCCTGCGCCAGGCCCTTGCCTTCGTCGCCCAGCATGGCCACCGCTTCCAGCGGCACGTCGTCAAACCACAGCTCCAGGTGGCTGGTGCCGCGCAGGCCCATCATCTTTTGGTCTTTGCCCAGGGTGAAACCGGGCAGACCTTTGTCCACCAGAAACAGCGATATCTGTTTTTTGCCACCCGCCTCGCCGGTGATGGCCGAGACCACAAAGAAGTCGGATACCGTGCCGTCGCTGATGAATTGTTTGCTGCCGGTCAGGCGCCAGCTGCCGTCGGCCTGCTTGACCGCCCGGGTGGCGATGCCGCCAGCGTCCGAGCCCGCGCCGGCTTCGGTGATGGCGATCGAACACACGCGCTCACCGGCCACGCTGGGCTTGAGCCAGCGCTCGACTTGTTCCCCCTTGCAGGCCAACAGCACTTCATAGACGTTGCCAAAGGCGCGCCGGATCAGGATGTCGGTGGTGTGGCCAAACTGCTCTTCCAGCAGCATCATGTCCACCGCGCCCAGGCCCATGCCACCCAACGCCTCGGGCATGTTCATGCCGTACAGGCCCAGCGCACGTGATTTTTCAAAAATGGCTTTGGCTTTTTCTGGTGCCAGGAAACCCTGGTCTTCCACCTCCTGCTCCAGGGGGTGGAGTTCTTCGGCGATGAAGCGGCGCACCGTGGCCACCATCATCTTCTGTTCGTCGCTGAGTGCAAAGTCCATCTCGGATTCCTTTCAAAGGCAAGACAAAAAACGGGCTGTGGCGCCCGTCCAAAGCGTTGGCGGCGTCCATGGGAGTAGGGTGGGATTCGGTGCGAATTGCAGAGATTCAGAGCCGGTCTGATCAGGCTTTACGCTCGCGCCAGCGCTTGTAGATCGGCGTCTGGCTGAACACGGTGAACGCCAGCGCCGCCAGAATGATGGCCGACAGTGGCGAGGTGAAAAACTCGCCGACGAACGCCCCCACGTTGCCCTCCACCGAAATCATGGCCTGGCGGTACGACTTGTCCATCAGCGGGCCCAGAATCATGCCCAGAATCACCGGTCCCACCGGATAGCCGTACATCTTCAGGAAGTAGCCGGCCACGCCAAAACCCAGCATCCAGTACACGTCCACCGGGTTGTTGTTGATGGCGTAAGCGCCCACCGCCGACAGCAACAGAATCAGCGGCAGCAGGATCGGCTTGGGCGTTTCGACGATCTTGGCAAAGATGCGGATGCCGGTCAGGCCGAACACCAGCAAGAAGCAGTTGGCCAGCACCAGCGCGCCCACCTGAAACCAGAATAAGTGCGGCGTTTCGATCATCAGCATGGGGCCGGGTTTGAGGCCGTGGATGTACATCGCACCGATGATCACGGCCGTCACCGCGTCACCGGGGATGCCCAGCGTCAGCATAGGGATGTAGGCACCCCCCACGGCCGCGTTGTTGGCCGACTCGGGCGCCACCAGGCCTTCGTAAGCGCCTTGGCCGAACGGTGCCGAAGGTTCCTTGACGCTGCGCTTGGCGTGGTCGTAGGCCATCAGCGCAGCAATGTCGCCGCCGGCGCCAGGCAGGGCCCCTACCACCGTGCCGATGGCCGAGGTGCGCGTGGCCAGCGGCAGATAGCGCCGCACCAGCGCCCACGGCGGCACGATGCGCGACACGTTTTGCTTGACCGCCTTGAGGTGCAACTCGTGCAATTGCACCAGCACTTCGGCCACACCAAAAAAGCCGATCATGGCGGCCACATACGAAATGCCGGCGGTCAGTTGCAGGCTGCCGAAGGTGAAACGCGGCTCGGCCGTCATCGGGTCCAGCCCCACCGAGCCGATGATGACGCCTAAAGCGCCGGCAAAGATGCCCTTGGCCAGTGAACCCCCGGCCAGGCTGCCCACCAGCAATATCCCCCAGATGGCCAGCATCAGGTAGTCGCGCGGGGCAAACTTCAGCGCCAGCTCAGACACCGCTGGCGCGGCCAGCGCCAGCGCGCCGATGCCGATGAAGCCGCCAAAGACCGACATCACGGTGGTCAGTCCGATGGCCGCACCCGCCTCGCCGCGTTTGGCCAGCGGGTAGCCGTCCAGCCCGGTGGCAATGGCCGACGGCGCCCCCGGAATGTTGAGCAGGATGGAGCTGCGCGAACCGCCGTACACCCCGCCCAGAAAGATGCCCGAAATCACCGCCAGCGCGGCATTCATGTCCCACTTGAAGGTGAACGAGATCAGGATCGACACCGCCATCGTGACCGAAAGGCCCGGAATGGCGCCGATGTAGATGCCGCAAAAGGTGCCGCCTGCGATCAAGCCCAACAGCTTGAGATCGACCCACGACATGAAGAAGTAGCTCAGCGCTTCGCTCATTTCAGCACCCCTTGCCACCAGGTGCCGGTGGGCAGCACGACCGAGAACACGGTTTGAAAAACGGCATAGACCAGCGCCAGACTCAGGGCGCTGACCCATAGGTTCAGAACCCAGCGGCGGCTGCCCAGAATCGCCATTGACGCCACCAGAAACAAGTACGAGCTGACGATGAAACCGGCACGCTCCATCAAGCCCATGTACAGCGCAATGGCCACCACAAACTGCACCAGCACGCCGGGCAGGATGCTGCGCAAGAAATGTCCCCAATGGCTCTCATTGCTTTGGGCGGGCTGCGCGGCGCTGTCCCAGGTGCTGCGCACGACGCTGAGCGCGCACACCAGCATGACGGCTGCCGCCACCATGGGGTAGGCACCGGCGGACGTGATCGAGGTAAAGCCCGCAATGCTCCAGGCTTGCCACAACAAAAATGCACTCAAGCCCACCAGCGCCAGGGCAAAGACCCGTTCACCCGGCAGACGCGCACGCGACTCGGACATGGTTGCCACCTTTCAGGTTGGTCGGCGCGCACCGCAGCGCGCCCAGTGTTCAGTGTGCCGGGGCTGCGCACGCAGACCCCGGCAGGTCACCCTGTGATCAGGGCTTGGCAATCCCCAGATCAGCCGGGTTCTTTTTGGCTACGCCCACTTCCTGGTAGGTCCAGGCGGTCACCGATTGCCACTTCTTGAGGAAGCTCTCCGCCTCGGCACCGTTCAAGTTCATGGTGACGTTGCCGCGCCCGTTCATGAATTCGACAAACTTGGGGTGGCTGGCGGCGGTCTTGAACGCAGCGGTGAGCTTTTGCTTGGCGGCATCGGGCGTGTCCTTGCGCACAAACACGCCGTAGAACGGGCCCCACGGCAAATACTTGGCAATGCCCGGCAGGTCTTTGGTGATGGGCTCAATGCCGTTGAAGGGCTCGGTGCTGAGCACGCCCAACGCTTTCAGGCGACCGGCCTTGATGTGCTCGGCGGCCGCGCCCACGCCCACAAACATGAAGTCCACGTGCCCGCCCAACAGCGCCGTCACGCCCGGGCCGTCGCCGTCAAACGGCACTGAGGTCGCCGGGAACTTGGTCACGGTCGAGACCATCGAGCTCACCGTAAAAGGCAGGCCGCCGGTGCCGGTGGAACCTTGCTTGATCTTGCCCGGGTTGGCTTGCACGTCGGCCAGCAGGTCTTTGAACGACTTCCACGGCTTGCTCGGGTGCGTCACCAGCAACACGCTGGCGCGGCCCACCACGTTGACCGGGTAGAACTTGCTGTAGTCCAGCTCGCTCAGACCCAGCACCGGGTGCAGTTGCGGGTTTTCAGCGCCCAGCAGCACGGTGTAACCGTCGCCGGCTTGCTGATAGACGAAGTTGGTGGCGATGGCCCCCACGCCGCCCGGCTTGTTCTGTAACACGATCTTTTTGCCCAGCGCTTCTTCGGCGTAGGGCACGAGGGCGCGCATCACCACGTCGGTGGCGCCACCGGCGCCCCACTGGATGATGCCCGAGAGCTCGCGGTCGGGGTAAGCCTGCGCTTGCGCCAGCGGGGCAAGGGCGGCCAGCGCAGCGGCGGCGAGAAGTTGACGGCGTGTGTTCATGGGTTGGTCTCCTGGTTGTTGAACGAGTCACGAATCCCCGGACTCATGGGGTTGAAATCGGAGTATCTACTGAAGTGGCGCAGTTGCAGCGGTCGTCGATGGCCGCGCGCAACGGTGCCAGGTCGGCGGCCACGCGTTGGGCAGCCGACGCGTAGCCAAAAAAGTCAAGGTACAGCGGTGCCTGTTGCACCAGCATCTCGAAACCGGGTTCGGCGCGACGACCCAAAGCGCGCACCGCCCGCACCAGCGGGGTGGGCTGGTTTTTCATGAGGATGTCAAACAGCGCGGCGCCGGGTTCCATGTGTGCGGGATCGAACGGCAACGGGTCGTCAAGCCGCATGCCCAGGGGCGAGGCGTGGACGATCAGGTCGAACCCGGTGGGGTCAGGGGTGTCCAGCACGCGCAGTCGGGTGGTGGTGTGCGGCGCCAGCCGTTCCACCAGGGCTTGGGCGCGCGCGCGTTGCAATTCGGACATGGCCAGTTCAGCCGGGGGCTGCTCAGCACAGACCAGCGCAGCGGCAATGGCCGCCGCAGCGCCACCGGCACCCACCAGCCAGACCCGGCGGTCGGCGTAGGGCAAGCCAAAGTGCGCCAGCGCACGCAACAGACCCAGCCCGTCGAACAGGTCGCCTTCCAGCGCGCCGTCAGCGCGCCGGCGCACCGCATTGACCGCTCCGGCCAGTTGGGCGCGTGCGCTCAGGTGCGGCACGGCAGCGGTCAGCGCGGTTTTGTGCGGCACCGTCACCCACAGCCCGCCCAGGTTGCCCATGCGCATCACGCCGTCCAGCCACGCTGGCAGATCGGCGGCGTGCACCTGTGCCGGCACCAACACGGCGGCCAGTTGCTCGCGGGCCAGCACCGGGTTGAACAGGGCCGGCGCGCGCACCTGATCGATCGGGTCACCCAGCACGAAATAGACCTGGGTGCGACCGTCGATGGTCGGGGTGCGGGCGGCGGACATGGTATGGACGCGAGTGGCGTGGGTGGGTCGGTGGCGGGCAGTGACCTTCAGCACGCGCCCGTCATCTCGGCTTCGGAGCTGTAGTCGCCTTCTTCCCAAGCCGGGTCGTAGAAGTCGCCAAACAGTTCACGGTCTGAAGGTTTGTCTTCCTTGATCGGCACACTCACCCAGGTGGTGTTCATGTAGTGCTTGAGGCTCACGTTTTCGCTGATGATGTTGCCACCCCAGGTGCCGCAGCCCAGGCTGCTGGTCATGGGCATGCCGTTGTTGAAGGCACCGGCGTTGGCCTTGCTTTGCGGCTGGCGCACCATCATGCGGCTGACCGGCGCGGCCAGCGCCAGCTGGTGGATGTGATCTTGGTTGAACGAATACACGCCGCAGCTGTGGCCTTTGCCACCCACTTCGTAAATGGCGCGCATCATGCGCAGGGCTTCGTCAAACGGGCCGTATTTGTACACTGCCAGCAGCGTGGTGAGCTTTTCACGCGAGAACGGGTACTCTTTGCCGATGCCGTCACCGCGCACGATGATGAACTTGCGGTCAGCCGGGATGCTGAATCCAGCGGCCTGCGCCACCTTTTGCGGGGCAATCGCCACGGTGTCGGCCAAGCGGTGGCCTTCGTCGTCCCACATGGCTTTACGCAGGGCTTGCTTCTCGGTCTCGTTGGCCAGGTAGCCGCCTTCTTTTTGCAAGGCTTCGAGCATGGCGTCAAACACGCTTTCCTGGATGATCAGGTTGCCGTCGGCCGAGCAGCCGGAACCAAAGTCAGAGGTTTTGGAAACGCGCGTGTTGTACGCGGCTTCGGCAATGTTGGCGGTCTCGTCGATCACCATGGTGCTGTTGCCCGCACCCACACCATAGGCGGGCGTGCCCGAACTGTAGGCGGCGCGCACCATGGGTTGGCCACCGGTGGCGATGACCAGGTCGGCCTCGGCCATCAGCGCTTGCGACATCGGGATGTTGACCTTGGTCAGGCATTGCAGCAGGTCGGCCGGGGCGCCTTCTTTTTCCAGCGCTTCGCGCATCAGGCGCACGGTCTCGAAGCTGGTTTTCTTGGCGCGTGGGTGCGGCGAGAAGATCACCGCGTCACGCGCCTTGATGCCGTAAATGGCGTTGCCTGCCGGGGTCAGGTCGGGGTTGGTGGTGGGCACGATGCACGCTACCACACCGGCGGGTTTGCCGTATTTGACGATGCCTTTTTCAGGCAGTTCTTCAATGATGCCCACGCTTTTCTGGCGCAGCGCGTCACGCAAGATGCCGCGAATCTTCATGCGCTTGCCCATGCGGCTGTCGGGGTCGCCCAGGCGGCTTTCAGCAATGCCTTCAGCCACCAGACGGGTGAAGGTTTTTTTGTTGGACACGGCCCAGGCCACGGCCTGGCACAGACGGTCCACGCGCGCCTGGTCGTAGGTTTCGATGATGGCCAGCGCGGCGCGCGCCTTGGCAAACGCCGTGTCGAGCTCTTGGCGTTGCTCGGCGTTGATGTCGGTCTTTTTCAATTCGGGGGGGATGGTGCTCATGACAAAGTCTCCGTAAGGCGAGGGTTGGGGGTGGTAACGGGGGTGGATGCGGTGGCGGGGCCGTCGAGGTGCGCGCGCGCGGTGGTCAGGATGTGGCGCGCCCAGGCTTCGAAACCGATCTCGGCGCAGCGCGCGTCGTTGGGAATTTCCAGCACGTAGGTCATCTCCGGCGGCATCGCCGCCAGAATGGCCTTGACGCCAAAATCACCTTCCGACGGTGCCACGCGCTGGCTGCGCGCTTCAAACAAAATGGCCTCTTGCGTGCTGGGCATGGCCGCTGGGCCGTCGCACAGGTGGGCGTAGTGAAACCAATCGCGCGGCAGCGCGGCCAGTTCGGTCAGGCTGGAGTGCGAGCGAAAAAAGTGCAGCATGTCCACCAGAATGCCGGCGTTGGGCTGGGCGGTGGTGCGCAGCACCTCCACGGCGGTGCGCAGGTTGCCGGTCTCGGTCCACCACGGAAACTCCAGGCTGATCGTCAGCCCCAGGCTGGCGGCGCGCTCGCACAGACGGGCAAAGCGGTCGTGCGCGCGGCTGCGGTCCGGGTCGGGCAACTGCGCAATGACGTGGCGCGCACCCAGTTCGGCGGTAGCGTCCAGCAGCGCAAAGTGTTGCTCGGGTTCGGTGCGCGGGTCCATGCGGGCGAGCTCCACATCCCACACGCGCACGCCAGTGGCAGCCAGCGCGGCGCGCGCGGCGGCCATGGCCTGGCGGCTGTGGGCGATGGGGTAGAGCGGCTCGGCGTCGGTGACGCGGTTCAGGCGCAGGCCCACGTACTCGTAACCGGTGCGGGCAGCCACTTCGATCAGGTCCACTGGCGGCAGGTGAATGGCGCTCAGATGCGCCAGCGAATAAGCGTGTTGCATGCTGCGCTCCTGTTCAAGACCGGGCTGCGCCTTGCAGCGCGCTGGTGTCGGCGTGGTGCACCTTCTTGCCGGGCGAGTAGATGTCCATGATGTTCCAGTGGCCGGCGGTTTCCACCGGTGCGTTTTGCATGCGCACGTCGATCACAAACGGCTGGTTGGCCGCCACGGCTGCTTCCAGCGCGGGCTTGAATTCGGCGGCGCTGCGCACCGTCACGCCCTGGGCGCCGTAAGCGCGGGCGATGGCCGCAAAGTCGGCTTGGAACGGTTCGCCGTCTTTCATGAACAGCGTGCCAGTGGTGGTGCCGTAATGCGCCAGTTGCAAGCCGGCGATGGTGCCGAAGGCGCAGTTGTTCATCACCACCCAGATCACCGGCACACCGCTTTCCACCGCAGTGGCCAGCATGGCCGGGTTTTGACCGAAGCCGCCGTCGCCCACCAGCGACACCACCACGCGATCCGGGCATGCCAGCTTGGCGCCGATGGCCGCAGGCGCGCCAAAACCCATGGTGGCGTAACCGCCGGGGGTCAGGATGCTGCCCGGCGTATAGACCGGAAACTGCTGGCCCACGCCGTTTTTGTTCCAGCCCACGTCGGTGGTCAGGATCACATCGCGCGGCAGCACGGCACGCGCGTCGGCCAGGATGCGCTCAGGCCGCATCGGGAAGGCGTCGCTGGCGCGTGCGTCAGCCAGTTTGGTGGCCATGCTGGCGCGGTATTGCGCAATGGCCGCTTGCATGGCGGGGTTGCGGCGGCCTTGCGGCAACAGCTTGCGCGCCACGCGGTTGAGCACGGTGAGCGCGGCTTTCAGGTCGGCCACCGCGCCCAGCTCTACCGGGTAATTGCGGCCGATTTCGCTGGGGTCGATGTCGATGTGGATCAACCGGGTTTTGCTGAAGTCAAAGGTGTATTCCTTTTCCCACGAGCTGCAATCGGCTTCGGCAAAGCGCGTGCCCAAGGCCAGGATCAGGTCGGCGTTCAGGCAGGTGGTGTTGATGAACTCGGTGCCCCAGAAGCCGGTCATGCCCAGCGTGAACGGGTGATCGTCAGGCAGCACGCCCTTGCCCATCAGGCTGTGCGACACCGGCAGGCCCAGGTGGTCGACCAGCGCGCGCAACTCATCACACGCATCGGCCAGCGCCACGCCGCCGCCCACGTGCAGTTGCGGGCGCTCGGCGGCCAGCAGGGCGGTGACGATGCGCTCGGCGGTGGCGTCGTCCAGCGACGGCTTGTGCACGCTGCGGGTGTGGCGTTGCAGTCGCTCAAACAGGGCGGTGTCGACCTTGGCCGAGAAGATGTCCATCGGCACCGACACCAGCACCGGGCCGGGGCGGCCAGTTTCGGCGGTCTGGAACGCCTTGTCCAGAATCTCGGGGAACAGGTCGGGGCGCTCCACGCGCCAGACGCGCTTGCAAAACGGGCGGTAGATTTCGCTTTGTGCGGCGTCGGCGTGCAGGTTGATTTCCTGGTGCGGGTGCTTGCCGTAGTAGTGGCTGGGCACGTCACCGGCAATCACCACCAGCGGCACCGAATCGAGCGCGGCGTTGGCCACACCGGTGGCGGCGTTGGTCAGGCCGGGGCCGAGGTGGCTGAGCACCACGGCAGTGGTTTTCTTGGCGCGGGCGTAGCCGTCGGCGGCATGCGCGGCCACTTGTTCGTGGCGGGTGTTGATGAAGCGGATGCGGCTGTCTTCCAGCGCGGTCAGCACGGCGATGTTGGTGTGGCCGCACAGGCCGAACAGTGTGTTAACGCCCCGCTGCTCCAGGTAGCGCACCAACTGGTGCGAGATCAGTTCCTGCATGTCGTCCATCTCCTCGTTTGGGTGATCGTGACCCGACTTCCGGGCCCGTGGACGAACTGTAGGGAGCAAGCGCTTGGCGTGCGCACCGGTTAGTACAAAAGTGCGCGATTAACGTAAATTTATTTATGACAATCGAACGTTATGCGGGTTTCCTCTAGGAAGCTGTCGGGTGACTGCCTCAGAGCCGCAAGGCCAGTGCCAGCGGCACAAAGATCACCGCCGCGGCGTTGCCGATCAGTACCATGCTGGCCACTTGGTCGGCCTCTTGCCCATAGCGCTCGGCAAAGATGAAGTTCGACACCGCTGGCGGCAGCGCGCCAAAAATCACCAGCATGTCCAGCTCACGCCCACCCAGCCCCACGGCGCTGCCCCAGGCCCAAGCCACCGCCATACCGGTGAGCGGTGTGGCCACCGCCGCCACCACACCAATGCCCACGCTGCCCAGCTTGGCCGTGGCCAGGCGCACGCCCAGCGCAAAGATCATCAGGCCCACCGAGATGTCGCCCAGCAGCCGGACTGCGGCCATGGCCGGCGGCCACACCGCCCAGCCGCTCAGCGCCACCGCCAGCCCGGCGATGGCCGCCACGATCAACGGGTCGCGCCACAACAGGCTGGGGCGCAAGTGGCCTTCCAGCAGCCAGGGTGTCAGGACAAATTGCAACAGCGTTTCAACCAACAGCAGCACCACCGCTGCGCCCAGCGCCTCGGGACCGAAGGCCAGCGCCATCAGCGGCAAGCCCATGTTGCCCGCGTTGTTGAACATCACCGGCGGCACAAAGGTTTTAGGGGCGTAGCCCAGCAGGCGTGCCAGTGGCCAGGCCAGCAGCCCCGAGCCAAGCACGACCACCACCGCCCCCAGCGCCAGCGCGGCGTGGTCGGCCAGGTGAAAGCTCTTGCCCGCCAGCGCCGAGAAGATCAGCGCGGGCAGAAACACCGCCATGTTCAGGCCGTTGGCCGCAGTCATGTCAGGCCGGCGCTTGCGGCCATACGCAAAGCCGATCATCACGATGATGAAGATCGGGAAAACAATGCCCAGAATACGCAACGCCATCAAGTCCCCATCGAATCAGCCTGAAGTCGCCATGTTTCAATCGTAAGCAGCTCTAATTATCAGAGCGCTTCACCCTGCCGCCCGGGCCCGTGCGGCCGACACCCCGGCGCGCAGAGCCAGCAAATAGCTGTCCACGCCAAAGCCGCAAATCTGCCCCATGACCACCTCGCCAAACACCGAGTGGTGGCGAAACGCCTCGCGGGCGTGGATGTTGGACATGTGCAGCTCGACGATCGGGCAGGTCAGTATGGCCAGCGCGTCGCGCAGTCCGTAGCTGTAGTGCGTCCAGGCCCCGGCGTTGATCAGCACCGCGTCCACGTTGTCGGCGTAGGCCTGGTGGATGCGTTCGCACATCTGGCCTTCACAGTTGGTCTGGTAGGCCTGCACCGTCACGCCCAGCTCGGCCCCCAGCGCGCTCAGGCGGGCGTTGATCTCGTCGAGCGTGATGGTGCCGTATTGCTTGGGGTCGCGCTTGCCAAACATGTTGTGGTTGATGCCGTGCAGCATGAGGATGTTCATGGGTACTCCTTTGAAGTTTGAAATTAAACCAGCGCGACGGTCAGGGTGGCGATGACGGCCTGCGTGTCGGGGCGCACGCCGCGCCACCAGGCAAAGGCCTCGGCCGCCTGCTCGGCCAACATGCCCACCCCGTCGGCCAGCTGGGTTGCGCCCGCGCCTTGCGCCAGCCGCAAAAACGGGGTCAAGCCTTTGCCGTAAGCGAACTCATAGGCCAGCTTGGCCTGCGCCAACGCGCCGCTGGGCACGGGCGGCAGCTCACCGCGCAAGCTGGCCGAGGTGGCGTTGAGCACCACGTCAAAGTGCTGCCCGGCCAGCTCGGCGTAGCTGCTGGCCTGCATCCGCCCATGCGGTGCACCGACGGCGGCTAGCGCCTGCGCTTTGTGCAGGGTGCGGTTGGCAATCACCAGCTCAGCTGGCTGCTGCGCCAGCAGGGGCAGCAGGGCCCCGCGCGCTGCGCCACCCGCACCCAGCAGCAGCACGCGCTGGCCGTGCAGCGCCAGCCCCAGGTTGTGGGTGATGTCGCGCACCAGACCGATGCCGTCAAAGTTGTCGGCCTGCACGTGCGGGCCGTCAAAGCGCAGGGCGTTGGCGGCCCCCGCCAGCCGCACACGCTCGGACGCATCGGTGGCGTAAGCGGCGGCCTCCAGCTTGAAGGGCGCGGTGACGTTCAGCCCCTTGCCGCCCGCTGCGCGAAACGCATCCACGGCGGCGGCAAAACCATCCAGTGGGGCCTCAAGCTTGGTGTAGTGGAGCCGCTGCCCGGTGGCCAGGGCGAACTGGGTGTGGATCATGGGCGACTTGCTTTGCGCAATGGGGTTGCCGATGACGGCGTAGGCATCCACCGCCCGCAAGTCCATCTCCTTTTGAGATGTGTTTTGAATCATGTGAACCTTCCTTTTCCAGGCAAAGCGCGTACGAGGGCTGCGATTGACGCATCAAGCCGCCGGCGCGTACAGCACGCCGTCGTGCACCAGCGCGTCGATGTCGGCCTCGCTCAGGCCCAGGCCTTGCGCAATCTCGCGGTTGTGCTGGCCCATCTCAGGGGCCACGCTGGTGGGCGAGGTGTCGCTGTCGGAAAACCGGAACGGCAGGTTGGGCAGGCGGATTTTGCCCAGCACCGGGTGGTCTTGCTCCAGCACCATGCCGCGCGCGATGATTTGCGGGTCGGCCAGCACCTCGGCAATGTTTTGCACTTTGGCGCTGGGCACGTCGATGGCATCCAGCGCCGCCAGGCACTGCGCCACGGTGCGCGCGCCGACCCAGGCGCGGGCCACGGCCAGCACCTCCAGTCGGTGGGCGTTGCGCCCGGCGCTGGTGTGCAAGCGGGTGTCGGCGGCAAAGGCCTCGCCCCCGGCCAGCAGGGCAAAGCGCTTCCAGGCATCGTCCACCTGCGCGGCAATCACCAGGTCGCCATCCTGCGCTGAAAACACGCCGTACAGCGTGGAGTTGGGCATGTCGTGCCCGGTTTGCACCGGGATCTCTTGGCCGCCCGACAAGGTGTAGCACTGCACCGCGTAGTCGTGCATGGAGACCAGACAGTCGTACAGCGACAAGTCGATGTGCTGGCCCCGGCCGGACTTGACCCGCCCCAGCAAGGCCGCGCAAATGCTGGCTACACCATGGATGCCGGTGTACATGTCACCCAGCGAGATGCGCAGCAGCGGCGGCGCTTCGCCGGGGTTGCCCACCATGGCCATGATGCCGCTCTTGGCTTCGGCAATCAGGCCAAAACCGGCGCGGTGCGCGTCCGGCCCGGTGTGGCCGTAGGCCGAGATCGAGCAGTACACCAGGCCGGGGTTGCGTGCGGCCAAATCGTCATAGCCCAGGCCGAGTTTTTTCAGCGCGCCGGGGCGGTAGTTCTCCACAAACACGTCGGCGGTGTCGGTGAGTTTGTGCATCAGCGCCAGACCGCGCGGGTCTTTCAGGTTCAGGCACAGGCCTTTTTTGCCCATGTTTTGCTGCAAGAAGTAGCCGCTGTAGTCACCGATGAAATAGGCATGGTGGCGGCCCGCGTCGCCCTCGGTGGGGCGCTCGACCTTGATCACCTCCGCGCCCAGCGCGGCCAGGCAGCGCGACAAATAGGGCCCGGCCAGAAAGTGGCTGTAGTCGATGACCCGAAACCCCTCCAGCGGTCTGGCTTGTGAAAATGTTGGCATAAAAAGACCTCTAGCGTTGATGAATGTTGCGTAAGTTGCTATAAAAAAAGGAACAACTTAAGCCCCTGTGGTAGGGCGGCGCGGCACCATCAGGCGGTGTTCGCCGCGCTGCACCACCTCGCCACGCTGGTTGAACAGCTCGGTGGGGATGACCACAATGCCCCAATCGGGTTTGGATTTGGAGGGCCGCATGGCCCCGATGACAAAGCGGATGTGCAGCTCGTCGCCTATGGCGATGGGGCGCACAAAGTCCCAGGTCCAGCCCAGCGACATGCCCGGTACAAAACGGTAGTCGCTCTGGGTTTTCAGGCCATCGGCTACTGCCAGACCCATCAGCCCGTGCGCCACCCGCTGGCCGAAATGGCTGGCGCGGGCGTAGGCCTCGTCCACGTGCACCGGGGTGAAGTCGCCAGTGAGCTCGGCATACGCGTCGATGCGCTCGGCCGTCACCCGATAGCGCGGGCTGGTGCAGGTGTCGCCCACTTGGGCATCGTCCCAATATTTTTCGGGGATGGTGTGTTGCGGTGCGGGCATGGTGATCCTGGCTTGTGTCTGTATCAGGGGCGCGACTTGACGGCCAGCGCTTGTGCCACGCCGTCGCCGTAGGCTTGTATCAATTCCAGCGCCAGGCCGTCGGGCAGTTGCAGCCAGTTGCGCCCCTGGGGCAAGGCGCTCACGCCCCAGGGCTGCGCGTCGCGCAGCGCTTGCTCCAGGTCGTGCACCATGATGCCCAGGTGCGCCAGCCAGCCCGCTTGCGCGCTGGGCTCGGCAGCCAAGTAAGGCGTGCTGATGAGCTGCAAGCCCCCGATGGTCCAGACCTGTTGCGGGGCCTCGGGCGGGCCGGCCAGCTCGCGCAGTGTCATGCCCAGCACCTCCTGAAAAAAGCGCATGTGCCAAGCGATGTCGCGCACCCGCAGCGCCACGTGTTCGATATAAGCGGTGTTGTGGGTCATGGCATTACCCCTGGGTTTGCGCCGTCAGGCCGCGTTCGATGCCTTTGACTCCGGCCACCAGCGTCTGGTTGACCGGCGTCGGCACACCTACCCGTGCGCCCTGGCGCACCACGGCCCCGTTGATGAAGTCGATTTCGGTCAGCGCGCCTTTTTCCAGGCTTTGCAGCATCGAGGCCTTGAACGCCGCAGGCAAGCCGTCGGCGGCCTTGTGCCAAGGCGCGTGGGGGTCGGTGGTGGCAAAGGCAATGCCGCTGGCGCACGCCACCGCCATGGCTTCGGCCACGGCGGCCACCGCACAGGTCTCGACCTCTGGAACCTGATACAGATCGCCATAGGGCAGGCGGGTGATGGCGCTCAAGGCCCCGGTGGCCACGTTGACCAGCAGCTTGTCCCACATCACCCCCAGCATGTTCGGGCTGACCTGAGTCAACAGCCCGGCGGCGTTGAAGGCTGCCGCGATGCGCTGCACGCGTGCGCTAACCGTGCCGTCCAGCTCGCCGATCAGCGTTTCCTTGCCCGCCGTGCCCGCCAGGATGTGGCCCGGGGCCAGCAGCACGCCGCCGGTGTAGGTTTTGCCTGCCAGCACATGGCTGCGTCCCACCACCTCGGCCAGCACCTCCTCGTGCCCCAGGCCGTTTTGCAGCGACAGCACCACCGTGTCTGCACCCACCAGGGGCAGGGCGGCGCGGATCACCTCACGCGTGTGCATCGACTTCACCAGCACCAGCATCAAGTCCATGTCCCCGCTGGATGCGGCCACCTCACCGCAGTCGGTGCTGGCACGCACCGGCACGGTGTGGTCTACGCCGTCCACCCGCATCACCAACCCGCGGCTGCGCAGGGCGTTCACCTGCGCAGCGTTGCGGTTGACCAGCCAGACCTCATGCCCGGCCTGCGTCAGCACGCCACCGATGGCACACCCCAAGGCCCCTGCACCCAATACGGCAATCTTCAAATGCGTCTCCTGATCGTGGTGGCCTGCGTACAGGCCGTGGGGAGGCATGTTAGAAATCGACTTGTATTCTGTAAATGCAATAAACAAAATACACTGTATTGACTATTTTTATAAAGCTACCCATGACCACCCCGCCTGACCTGGATGCCACGCTGATCGACCCCAAGCTGCTGCGCCTGCTGGACGTGCTGTACCGCACCCGCAGCGTCACCCGCGCGGCGGAGCTGCTGGCGCAAAGCCAGCCCACCGTCAGCATCTGGCTGGGCAAGCTGCGCCAGCAGCTGCAAGACCCGTTGTTTGTGCGCACCCCCGAGGGCATGGTGCCCACGCCGCGCACCGATGCGCTCATCGCCACCGTGCGCGAGGTGCTGGACGGCCTGCAGCGCCTGGGCCGTGCGGCGCAGCCGTTTGATGCTGCACAGGCGCAGCGGCGCTTTGCCATCTGCATGACCGATGCCAGCCACATCACCCTGCTGCCCGAGCTGCTGGCCCACGTGCGCGCGCTGGCCCCGGGCGTGGTTCTGAGCGCCAACCGCATCGACGCGCAGCTGGCCCAAACCCTGCAAAACGGCGACGCCGATCTGGCGCTGGGCTTTCTGCCCGGGCTGGAGGCGGGCTTTTACCAGCAGGCGCTGTTTGACCAGGACTGGATTTGCCTGGCCAACGCCCGCCACCCGCGCCTGGCCGGTCTGGACGACAGCCATTGGAATCTGGCCGTGTACGAGTCGGAGGCGCACGTGGGCATCACGCCCGGCACCAGCTACCAGCTGCTGGACCGCACCGTGGCCGAGCTGGGCATTCGCCGGGCCATCCGGCTGGAGCTGCCGGGCTTTCTGGGCTTGTCGGCCATCTTGTCTGGCAGCGACCTGATTGCCACGCTGCCGCGCCACATCGGCGAGACGCTGGCGCGCGCCGCTGGCCTGCGGGTGCTGCCGTGCCCGTTTGCAGTGACCGGCTTTACGGTCAAGCAATACTGGCACACCCGCTACCACCACGACAGCGCCAACCGCTGGCTGCGCGGCGTGTGCAGCCAATTGTTTGGGCACGGGGAAACGGGCGAAGTCGGTTTCCCCTAAACGGCGCAGACACCCGCGCAGCGAGAAGGAACGTGTCTTCAACGGCTCGCTGGGGCCGTAATCATGAAGCGTTTTGAGTCTTTCCCCACCCCTTGGGCAGTCCCGCCAGCGGGGTCATGCCGTAGATCGGTTCACCCGGCAGGCCGGCTTGCAGCGGGGCGCGGGCGGCGATGAGTTTGTCGATGTCCACGCCGGTGCGCACGCCCATGGCTTCGAACATGAACACCAGGTCTTCGGTGACCACGTTGCCCGACGCACCGGGCGCATAGGGGCAGCCGCCCAGGCCGCCCAACGAGCTGTCAAAGGTGCGCACGCCCACGTCATAGGCGGCCAGGCAGTTGGCCAGGCCCAGGCCGCGCGTGTTGTGCAGGTGCGCCGCGCCGGTTTTGTTGCCAATGGCGGCGCGCACCTTGTTGAACAGGCGGCGCACTTGGGCCGGGTTGGCCATGCCGGTGGTGTCGGACAGCCCGGCTTCGTCCACACCGGCGGCCACCACCTGCTCGGCCATCCAGACCACGTCGTCGTCGGTGACGATGCCCTGGATGGTGCAGCCAAAGGCAGTGGACAAACCCGCTTCGATCTTCACGCCAGGGGCGATGTCGTTGCGCAACTGCACGATGGCGCGTACCTCTTGCACCATGTCTTTGCGGCTCTTGCGCACGTTGGCCAGGCTGTGCGCCTCGCTGGCGCTGCACGGAATGGTGAGCTTGTGCACGCCAGACTTGAGTGCCGCCTCGGCCCCGCGCAGGTTGGGCACCAGCGCCATCACGGTCACGCCGGGGTATTGCAGCGTGTGCTGCACCAGTTGTGCGCAGTCGGCCATTTGCGGCAGCAGCTTGGCAGGTACAAAAGAGCCGACCTCGATCTCGCGCAGACCGGCGGCCACCAGCGCGTCGATCCATTTGAATTTGTCAGCCGTGGGCATGGTGGCTTGGACCGATTGCAGGCCGTCGCGTGGGCCCACTTCAGAGATCAAAACTTCGGCAGGGGTGGCAGTCATGGCGGGGTTCCTTGGGGTGATCGGGTCAAACGGCCGCGGCGGCAGCGCGCAATTCGTCAGGGCTGGGCACGGGGTAGCCAAAAAATTCCAGGTAGGCGGGGATTTGCTCGTACAGCATGTCCGAGCCAATCTGGATGCGGCAACCGCGCTGTTGGGCGGCTTTCAAAAACGCCGTCATGTCGGTCTTCATGACCACTTCGCCGACAAAGGTGCTGGGGTCTACCCGGTTCATGTCCACGGGCAGCGGGTCGCCGTCTTTCATGCCCATGGGCGTGGCGTTCACCAGCAGCTCGTAGCCCGCCGGGTCGTTGGAGCCGGTGCGGATGGTCATGGCCGGGTAATGCTGCAACAGGCGCGAGGCCAGTGCCTTGGCCACGGCGTCGTTCACGTCGTACAAGTCCATCTCCAGCACGCCTGCTGCCGCCAGCGATGCCGCGATGGCGCTGCCGACCCCGCCTGCGCCGACCACCAGCACGCGCCGTCCCTTGGGCGCAAACCCTTTGCGCTTGATGCCGCGAACAAAGCCTTCGCCATCAAACATGTCGCCCTGCAGCTGTCCGTTGGGCAGGCGGCGCACGGCGTTGCAACTGCCGGCAATGGCGGCGGTGGGCAACACGTCGTCGAGCAGGCCCACGGTGGCCACCTTGTGTGGCATGGTGATGAGCGCCCCGCGGATGTTGCCGAGCGTGAAGATGGTGCGCAGAAAGCGCGGATACGGCTCGCTTTGGCACGACATCGGCACCACGATGGCGTTGATGCCGACCTGGGCAAACCAGGGGTTGTAGATCAGCGGGGCGCGAAACGCATAGGTGGGAAAACCAATGTGCGCAATGAGCTCGGTGTTGCCGTCGATGTTCATGATGAATTCAAGAAAATTGAAAAAACGAGACCCTGAGCCGCGTGCCCATGTTGGTCGCGGCGTTGCACTTCTGCACTGAGGTCATGGCCAGCACGTGGCCATGAGCGCAGCACAGGCACGCACTCGGGTGAGCGTGTGCCTGGGTCGACCGGTTTACTGGCGCACTTTGGCCAGCACGTCTTGCACGGCCTTCACCGTTTCTTGACCGACGTTGACCGAGTACTTGGCCACCACGGGGGTCATCTTGTTGCGCAACTTGGCCATTTCAGCGGTCGGCAATTCGGTGACTTGCATGCCGTTTTTCTTCAGGTTGTCCAGAATGGCGGCGGCTTGGCTGCGCGACTGTTCGCGCTGGTACTTGGCCGATTCGGTGGCGGCGTCTTGCAGAATTTTTTGTTCTGCTGCCGAGAGCTTGTCCCAGAACTTCTTGCTGATCACCACCGATTGCGGGTTGTACTGGTGGTTGGTCAGCACCAGGTGCTTTTGCACTTCGTACAGCTTGGCCGAGTTGATGGTGGCCACCGGGTTTTCCTGGCCGTCTACCGCGTGCTGTTCCAGCGCGGCATAGACTTCAGGCCACGGCAGCGGGGTGGGGTTGGCACCCAGCGCCTTGACCCAGTCCACGTTGATCGGGTTGGGGATCACGCGCAGCTTCAGGCCGTCCAGGTCTTCCACCTTGGTGATGGGGCGCTTGCCGTTGGTGATGTTTCTGAAGCCCAATTCGTAATACGCCAGACCGACCACGCCTTTTTCAGCCAACTTGGCGTGCAGGTCCTTGCCCACCGCGCCGTCCACCACCGCATCGGCCTCCTTGGTGTTGGCGAACATGAATGGGAAGTCAAAAATGGCGAATTCCTTGGCCAGGCTGGCAAAAATGCCCGAGTTCATCGAGGCCATTTCCAGCGTGCCACCTTGCAGCGCCGACACGTTGGCCTGGTCGCTGCCCAGCGTGCCGCCCGGGAATACTTTCACCGTCATCTTGCCACCCGACTTGGCCGCGACCAGTTCGGCAAATTTTTCCATGCCCATGACGATGGGGTGCCCCTTGTTGTTCTGGTTGGCAAACTTGATGACTTTTTCTTGCGCGGCGGCCATGCCCACCGCCGCCATGGCCGCCACGGCCAACACGGATTTGATCAACAAACGTTTCATTTCAGAGTCTCCAAAAGGTAATGATCGGGACGCTTGTTCACAAAAGCCATGGTGGTGGCGTGCCCTAAGCACCCCCATGGCAAGGAAAAGTTACTTGTAGAAAAACTTCAGCGGCTCCAACACCAGTTGCGGGAACATCACCAGCAACAGCAGCACCGCCAGTTGCGCCACCATGAACGGGAATACGCCTCGGGCAACCTGGTCGATCTTCATCTTGCCCACGCCCGCCACCACGTTGAGCACCGTGCCCACCGGCGGGGTCACCAGACCGATGGCGCCATTCATGACAAACAGCACGCCAAAGTAGATCGGGTCGATGCCTGCGGCTTTCACCACCGGCACCAGCACCGGGGCCAGAATCAGAATGGTGGGCGTCAGGTCCATCGCCATGCCGATCAGCAATACCAGCAGCATGATGATCAGCAGCAGTGTGGTCGGGCTGTCCATGAAGGGCTGCAGCAGCGTGATCAACTGACCCGGCAGGTCAGCCACGGTGATCAGCCAGGCGCTGACCGAGGCAGCGGCCACCAGCAACATGATGACCGAGGTGGTGCGCGCGGCGGCGTTGAACACTTCAAACAATTGGCGCCATTTGAGCTCGCGGTAAATCACGGTGGCCACAAACAGCGCGTACACCGCTGCGACCACGGCCGCTTCGGTTGGGGTGAAGACACCCATCTTCAGCCCCACCAGCACGATCACCGGCAGCACCATGGCCCAGGTGGACTCACGCAGCGCTTTGAGCAATTCTGCCCGCGAGGCCTTGGGTGGGCGATGCGCCCCTTCCTTGCGCGCTACCAGCCACCAAGTGAAGGCAATCGAGATGCCCATCAGGATGCCCGGCACGATCCCGGCCATGAACAGCTTGCCGATCGACAAGTTGGCAGCCACTCCGAAAATCACGAACGGAATGGAGGGCGGGATGATGGGGGCAATGATGCCGGCCGAGGCAATCAACCCGCCCGAGCGCGCCTTGTCGTGCCCGGCCTTGACCATCATCGGCAGCAGCAACGCAGCCAGTGCCGCCGTGTCAGCCACCGCCGAGCCGGACAGCGAAGCCATCAAACACGCCGCGATGATGGTCACAAAACCCAAGCCGCCCTGCACATGGCCCACCATGGTCAGCGCCAGGTTCACGATGCGCTTGGACAGGCCGCCGACGTTCATGATTTCGCCAGCCAGCATGAAGAAGGGCACGGCCAGCAGCGGGAAGCTGTTGGCGCCTTCGATTACGTTTTGCGCCAGGATTTGCGCGTCGAACAAATCCATGTGGACCATCAGCGCGGCGCCGGCCAGCAGCAGTGAATAGGCAATCGGGATGCCCAGCGCAATGGCGCCGATCAACGCCAGCAGAAAGACAGTCAGGGTCATGCGGCGCTCCCGCTGGATTGAGTTTTGAGCGCTACCAGCGAGGCCCACAAATCGGCCAGCAGCATGAGGCCGGTGGAGGCCGCAAACACAAGGCCACTGACGTACATCCACGCCATCGAGACTTCGGTCACCGGCGCCAGCACATCCCAGTTGATGCGCGTTTGCGCCAGGCTGCCGGTAAACATCAGCCAGGTGACAAACAGCATCAGCAGGTCGGAGATCACGCGCACAAAACGTTGCAGGGCGGCCGGCAGCAGCAGCACCAGCATGTCGGTGCCCATGTGGGTTTTTTCGAACACGGCCACCGTGGCACCCATGAAGATCACCCACAGAAACAACCAGCGGGACACTTCCTCAGAGACGGCAATGCCTGAGTTGAATCCGTAGCGCAACACCACGTTGCCAAATACCATGACAACCATCACGGCCAGACAGGCCACCATCAACACCGACAGCAGTCGGCAGTAGTGGTGTAACAGGTTCCTCAACATCGGCGTGTCTCCAGAATTTGGGTGACGATGTTGATAATGTACGAACTGGTTAGTTTTTTGTGACTAGGATAAACCCTAGGTTTTAAGGATTTTGATGTTGCATTGAAGCAATTCGAAGTTCATGCCTTCACGTAACGTACCACCATCTCGACGATGTTCTGGCGGCGCTGGGCTTGCGCTTCGGGGGCCACCACCCCGTCTTTGAAAATCAGGCCGAAGGTGTGGCGGTTGGAGACATTGAAAAAGGTCAGCGCAGAAATCGACGCGTGGATGTCGATGGCGTCCAGCCCGGGGCGAAACACGCCTTGCGCCACGCCCCGGTCGTACAAGTCCTGAATGGCGGCAATGGCCGGCACGTTGAGCTCTTTCATGCGCTTGCTCTGCGCCATGTAGGCGCCACGGGCCATGTTTTCGTTCATCACCAGGCGCACGTAGTCTTCGTTGCCGCTGTGGTGATCGAAGGTGAATTCCACCAGTTGGCGCAAAGCCGCTTCGGGTTCCAGGTCTTTCAGGTGCAAGCCCGCTTCGATCGCCCGCACACGCCGGTAAGCTTCTTCCAGTACCGCAATATACAGGCCTTCTTTGCTTCCAAAGTAGTAGTAGATCATGCGCTTGCTGGTGAGCGTGGCCGCCGCGATGGCGTCGATGCGCGCGCCACTCAAGCCCTTTTCGGCAAACTCGGCCGTGGCCACTTCCAGAATCCCGGCCATGGTGCGCGCCGGGTCGTTGGTGCGTCCGGTTTCACGCGGTGCGGATGCAGGTTTGGCTTCTTCAAAATGGACTGGTTCGTTCATTTTGTAAAGTATAGACCTGCGTTCTTGTGCAGACCCACAGCCAGCCAGTGCCGGGAAGTAGGCGGGCGCGCTTCAGGCGGGGCGACGCAGCCGCAGGTGGCGCGGCAAGGGTACGGAGCGCTTGAGCACGTCGTTGCCCAGCCACTGTGCCGCTTGCATGGCGCGTTGCGCGCAAGTGGCCGGTGCCAGCAGACGCGTGCAGGGGTCGTCACTGCCCAGGCTGTAGTGGCCGCGGTAGCCAAGTGCATGCAGGGCACTGAGCGCTGCCGCCAGTGTGGGCGTATGCGCGCCGTAGCCCGGCCAGACGCTGGCTGCCTCGGCCCCGTCAGCGGGCAACAGGTCGGCCACCCCAACCCAATAGAGCCAGTCGGGATCGAGCATTTCCAGATCCTCCACAGGTTGGCCGACGCGCAACCAGTTGGCCAGATTCAGCGCCAGCCCCAGGTTGGGCATTTCGGCGTCGCAGACGCGCTCCCACACCTGCAACTCGTCCGCGCACGACGGGCTGGCTGCATACGCAATGCGCAGGCGCAGCGGCACCGCCAGCAAGGCCAGGCGGCGCAGGTCGCGTCGCACGGCCTCTGGTTCAACCTGCGCTGCGTACGGGCTGGCAGGTACGATCAAGGTACTGGACCCCAGCGCCCGACACAGGGTGAGGGTGTCTTTGGCGTTGTCAAGCCGATAGCGCTGCGCAGACGGCGGCGCCCCTTCAAAGTCCAACGGGGCCAGCAAGGCGTTGCCGCGCAAGCCGTGACTGCGCAATTGCGCCGCGCATACTTCAGCGCCCCCCTGCGGGATCACGTCGTCCAGCCGCAGGGTAACCTGGACAAAGCCGGCCTGTTGGGCTGCCCGCAGTCGCTGCGCCCACGGTCCGCCCAGGGCGTGCAGTTCCAGGCCGACGTCGTGAACCAGTGCCGGCTTCATGGGATCAGCCCCGCGGGTCATGAACCAGCTCGAAACTGACCGAGCCGAAGTAGGTGCGGGTCAGAGCACCGCGTTCGCAGCTACGAACTTTTTCGGTCTCCACAAACTCCACCCCACGCTGCGTCAGGGCCTGCACGGTGGCCAACACATCGGGCGTGCCCAGACCGATGCGGCGCAGCACTTCGTCGTCACCGACGTCCAGCACGCTCGGTTCGGGCTCGATCAGCTGAATGTAAAAGCGGCTGTCGGGTGGGCAGGGGCTGCGCAGGATGCGCCCTTTGGGCAGGATGCCAAAGCGTTGCTCGGCCGACAGTGCGGTGAAGCCGAACAGTTCGCGGTAAAACTCGGTCCAGTCTTCGGTGCGGTCGTTGCCGATATATTGCACGATACCGAAAAAGTGCATGCCGCTGAGTGCCGGTGGGTGCGGGTTGGCACCCGGAATCGGAGAAAAATCCACGTCGTAAATGGAAAACTCTCGGTAGCGGTCCACAAAGTAGATGCGACTGCCGCCGACGCCGTGAATGGCCGGAATGTTGAGCTCCATCACCTCCACGTGGGTGGGCACGCTCCAGGCGCCACGCTCCAGCGCACGCCGGTAGGCCGCCGCCGCGTCGCGCACACGCAGTGCGACCGCCACCATTTGCGGATGCTCGCTCAACGGCGCGCCGTCGCTGTGGGCGTTGACGATCAGATTGAGCGCGCCTTGCCGGTACAGAACCACCTCACGGGAGCGGTGCCGCGCCACCGGCATGAAGCCCAGGGTCTCCAGCACCTGCCCCAGCACCTGGGGCCGAGAGGTGGCGTATTCGATGAATTCGATGCCGTCCAGGCCCAGCGGATTGGGCGCTTCGTGCACGTCATCACGGTCCTGCGGGGGCGTGGAGGCGGGTAGTGATTCGGACATGGTGTTCTCCTGGCCGGGCATTCTAAGCAGGAGTGGCTGCACCGCGCAGCGTGGCTCAGGTGCCGTGGCGCACGGCAATGGCTTGCAAAATGCCGCGCATCAGCGCCAGCGGTGTGGGCGGGCAACCGGGGATGACGGCGTCCACCGGAATCACGTTGGAGACCGCGCCGCAGCTGGCGTAACTGGTGCC
>Ga0172373_10002687_pt1 | contig 26871 bp, 24 predicted proteins | sample Lak10m_2_FD_114546 | JGI IMG/M metagenome (GOLD analysis project Ga0172373, IMG submission 114546) | Freshwater microbial communities from Kabuno Bay, South-Kivu, Congo - kab_092012_10m | ecosystem: Environmental > Aquatic > Freshwater > Lake | place: Democratic Republic of the Congo...
TTCACACAGGCTAAAGTTTCCAATTGAGGTCGTGTTTGGGTAGTTTTGGTTGTGTTCATACTCCCAATCCTACCCCACGTCCTCACCTTTGCCCGGTACGAGATAATCTCACTGCACTACCCCTCTACCGGCTGTTCACAGAATAACCCGTTCTTGAGGGGAGTGGGTGGCAGGCTTCACCACACAGAATCTACCAGCGATCTTTGAAATGATCGAACAAATAGAACCATCTGATGAAATTATCATGTGTATGAAGGGGGATAACAAAAACCTCACCCCTCAGTCCCCTCAAACCATTCGGAGGAGGGAAGCGAAACGGTGAGGCCAAATCCATCAGCCCAAACCTTCAAAACCGGCACTTGTAAGGGGGCATCTCGTCCCCTGTGCTGTTTATGCCTGTCGCAGCGCGTATTGCACGATCAGGTACTTGGCATGTGTCCACAACAGCGGTTGGGCAATCTCGCCCCGCAACACCACCCACCCGTCATAGTAGGGCGGCGCGAGCATCGCATCCTTCACCTGTTCCGGCAGGTTGCCCTGCGCGTCGGCATGTGCTTCCGCCCATGCCACCAGTTCGCGGGCGCGGTCAGCATCGCCACACCGCGCCTTATGCCACGCCAGCCACAACCCCAGCAGCACCCACGCGCCGCCGCCATAATACGTGTCATCCAGATGACGGTGTACGCCATGCCCTTCCGCCAGCAAATCAGCCTCAATCCGCGCCAGTGTGCGCTGCATTAGCGGATCGTCAGGCGTGAGCAGGCCATGTTCGGGCAGCGCCGCCATTAACAAATTGGCGTCCACCATATCCTTGCCCACTGATTTCGCCAGTTCTCCGCTTGGCGTCAGCCCCTGCGTGAAAATAAACTGCCGGATTTCGGCGCGTACCGATTCCAGTTTTAAACGGGGCAACAGCCGTTCGGCGGCATTCAGTCCGGCATAAATCGCAGCCAATGTGCTGATATGGACATCACTGCCGCGTTCTTCCCAGCAGTCGTAACAGGGCATCCGCCAGACAGCAGACAGGTAGCGTACCGTCAATTCAATCGCTGCTTCCCAGTCTACCGGCAGCGGCAACATCCGGCACACTTCCACATATTTCGCCAGCGACCATAACCACAGCGCCGGGCCATCCAGTTGAAATTCCGGCCAATCGGAAGGGCCAGCCATCCCGTCATCCGAATAGCGGGCGTTGAGCGTATCGCCCACTTCCACCGGCTCGCCCCGTTCAACACGGGCGATCGTCCGTTCCAGCGCATCGCCACGCGACCGGATCACATTCGCGCACCACTGATGGAACTTGAGGGCACTGTCCCATTGTCCGGCAATCCCCGCACGATGCGGAATGGCCGACCCCACGCCTTCCAGCGTCAGCGCGTAGGCGATAAATGCCCCATCGCGGAACCATGAGAAGTGGTAATCCGGCATGTGAGGGCAGGCCAGATAGCCCCCTTGAGGTTGTTGATGATCGAGAATCACTTGCAGGCTGTGATGATGCAAACTGTCACGGCTAAAACGATCAGCATTAATGACCATCTTCAATCTCCACCTCAATCATGTTCCAGTAGTTCAGGTGCGGTAGTTGGAAGCTCAAGATACCGTCCGCAACGGTGAACGGAACAGAAGCCGCGTTCATCGTCTGCGGGTCATCGGGCGAGGCGATCCAAACGTTTTTCACCGGACGGCTGATTGTGATCTGTACAGGTAAATCGATCAATGGTCTAGGCGCAGCAGTTGTGGGCGCGTTCCAGTCCGAACCCTCGATATCGAGGAAGTTAATCAGGTTGAATGTCTCAAAATTTGCGCCGGAACGCACAATCGCCACCACGCGGTTTTGCGCCCGAATCCCGCGCATCCGCACATCACCAACGCGAATCGCCGCATGACGGTCTGAATCCGCCGCTGTAGTGCCCACCGACAACACGTTCTCGTACCGCACCACAAAATCGTAAAAGCGCCTGAAGGCCGCTTGATCGCCCTCCGCAATATGCCCGAAACGCGGGAAGTAGGGATCAGCCAGCATCGTTCCCGGTTCGCCAGTCTCCAGATGAAATGCGCCGCTGGCGGCAATCACCGCATTCGCCAGTCGCCAGTTAATGACTCGCTCCGGCGGAATATAGGCCGCTAGAATAACCGGTTTTTCGCCGCCCAAACGCTGTGCATTCGTGATAATGCGATTCAGGTCGAGATAATCGTTGTAGGGCGACCACACTTCGATATACGAGGCATCCTGCGGCGCGGGCGCAACCGTTTCAATCGGCCAGTTGCCCACGCAGTTAAACAGCGTCACACCTGCGTCGCCCCGCCGATTCTGCACCAGTTCTGCCGTCTGCTGAATAAACTGTGGCATCACTTCGTCCAAGCGGGTTGGGTTCCCCGCGCTGTCAAAGCCGGTTTTAGGCGATCCATACTGGTCAACATGAATGCCATCAAAAACCGTATGATCCAGCACATCCGCAAACTCGCCCAACAAATGCGTATTCCATGCAGAGCCGGGTGTCGGGTCCATAATCCCGATCAGGTTATCCCCGAAGGTGTAGGCTTCGCCGCGTGCATCGAACATCGCCCAGTTTTCATGCTGCCGGTAGAAGGCATACGACGCGCCGTAAATCGCGGTATAGGGCATCGCCGCAATATTGCCCGTATGCAGCAGATCAATCAAACGACGAACGGTTGCCATAGACTGAGGACGCCCTAGCCCGTCCTCAAAACGGTCTGTATCCGGCAGCAGGTCTTCCCACCGATACTGCCAGTCGTAGAACTGCACCCCGTTGATGTGATGGCGCAGCATCCAATCCAGCGTCGGAGCCAGCGTCAGATGCGCGGGGCTGAAGTCGGTCAGGAAACCATAGCGAGGCGCTTCAATCCAGCGGTTCAACACATCGAACGCGCTGCTGTCGGTTGCCAGCACCTGCCCGTTCTCGTTCAGCACATCCACGCTCAACCCGTAACCGCGTGGGGCCTCCGGCGGCGGCGTCCAGCGCAGCACAGCCTGTCCTTCCGACAGAACGGCGCTGAACGTGGTCACGGCGGTGTTTAGCGATAGCACCCGTGCTTCCACACGCGCTCCGGATCCCGCATGAACGGTGATTTGGACATCTTCACCGGGATGATAGAAACCCTTGTCCAGCAAAATTTGAATGGTCATGGCATCAGCGGAGAACACAATTCCCTCTCCCCCGTTCAAGAACAGCAACACGATAATGCAAAGAACAGCGACCCGCCCCGTCATCCCCGCACGGCTCCCGTCGTGATTCCCTGTATGAAATACCGCTGGAAAAATACGAACAGCAGAACCGTAGGCACAACAGCCGTCAGTGACCCCGCAAAGACCAGCCCCCAGTTGGTACTGTGCTGACCGCGAAAATTCGCAATGGCGATAGGCAGGGTGCGCAGGGTTTCGTCGGTCAGGAAATTGAGCGCCATCACATATTCATCCCACGCGCCCAGAAAACTAAAGATCGCAACGGTGCTGATGGCAGGGGCGGCCAGCGGCATCAACACCCGCCAGAACACCGTGAACGGACTCGCGCCGTCAATGATGGCGGACTCCTCCAGTTCGCTCGGAAGGCTTTCAAAGAAGCCGCGCAGCAAGAAGGTATCGAAGGCCAGCGGCCCCGCGCTATACACTAGCACAAGCCCCGGCAGGCTGTTCATCAATCCGAGGTTCTTGGCGAGAATAAACTGCGGAATGAGCAGCACCACGCCCGGAATCATCAGCATGGTCAGCAATCCCGCGTACAGGATGCGCTTGCCGCGAAACTCAAACCGTGCAAAAGCGTAAGCCATCGTGGAAGCCAGCGCCGTCACCATGACCGAGGTAGCGATGGCAACAAGGGCACTGTTCAAGAAGGCACGCCCGAAGTTGCGGCTGCTGAACGCGGTCTGAAAGTTCTCAAGCGTAAGCGTTTCTGGAATGAATCGCGGCGGGTATTCCTGCACAAAGGACGCGCCCTTGAAGGCAGTGGAAACCATATACATCAGCGGAGCAACCGCCACAATCACGCCCAAACACAGGACAAGGAAAATGACCACATTGAACAAACGCTGCTGACTGCGCGTGGTATCAAGCATAATTAATACTCCACATCTTGACCACGACGGCCAAACAAGCGCGTTTGCGTGACGCTGACAACCACAATCACAACGGCGAGGATATAGCTGAGTGCCGCGCCATAGCCGAATTTCAACTGTCCGAACGAGCGATCAAACATATAGGTGAGCGCGACTTCGGTACGGTGCAGCGGCCCGCCGCCCGTGATGAGCAGCACCGACAGGAACACCTGAAACCCGCCGATCATCAGCGCCACAAATACAAATAAAATGGTGCGGCGAATCAGCGGCATGGTGATGTGCAACAATCGCTGCCATTCGTTCGTGCCATCAATCGCGGCAGCCTCGTAAAGCTCGGCGGGGATGCCCTGTAAAGCGGCTAGAAAAATAACCATTGACCAGCCGAGTCCCTTCCAGATGCCCAGACTGTAAATAGCGACCCATGCGGTGCTGCTGTTCGCCATCCACGAAATCGGTTCCTTTATCACGCCAATCTGCGTCAGGATATAGTTAATCAGGCCAGAATTGCCGGGGCTGAACAGGTAGATAAACAGAAAACTAACCACCACCCACGAGGTCACAACCGGCAGGTAATACACGGTGCGAAAGAATCGCCGTCCCACCAGTACACGGTTCACAAGGACAGCCACCGCGAAGCCGGCAATCATCTGACCGATGACGGTGATAATGGCGTAAGTAACGGTGTTGCTCATCGCCAACCAGAAAGTCTTATCGGCAAACGCGGTCTGATAATTGGCGAACCCCACGAACGTACTCTCTTGACCGGGGATGATCTTCCAGTCAAAAAAACTGATATACAGTTGATAAAATAGCGGGTAAACCGTCCACAACAGGTAGAGAACCAGCCCCGGAATCAGGAACACGTAAGGCACATACCAGCGGTAGTAGGGCTTCGCACGATCCCGCGATGGCGTGCGCTGACGGCGGGCGGCGGCAATCGTCGTGTTAGTCCCCATAGTGGTTTGAACCTTTCTCCAGCGAGACAAAACAGGGTGGTCTATGCCTGAGCATAAACCACCCTGCATACAACCGTCTAGCTGCCAGCCAGCAGCGCGTCAATTTCTTCTGCCGCCGCGTCCATCGCTTCCTGTGCGCTCATCTCACCGCGCAGGACGAGCTGTGCCGCGTCGCCCAGAACCGTTTCGATTTGCGTGTAAGCGGGGTGCGGAGTACGGGCTTTCGCCGTTTGCAGTTGCTCGAGGAAAATACCGTAGTAGGGGTGGTTGACGAAGTATTCATTCTTGAGCAGGCTGCTCAACACCGTGAGCTGTCCCACCTTCGACATTTCCAACTGGTATTCTTCGCTCTGCGTGAAGCGCACAAATTCCATCGCCTCGTCCGGGTGTGCCGAACTAGCCGATACGACGATGTTCTCGCCGCCCACCACCGACACCGGCCCGCCCTCGCCAGCCGGCATCAGCGCCGCGCCAACCTTGAAATCAGGGTACTGGCTTTCCTGCGTCGGGTAGAACCAGGGGCCTTCCAGCATCGAGTAAATGGTGCCGCCGAAGTAACCGCCCCATGTATCCAGACCGCTGCCGATGAAGCCATCCGAGAAGCAACCGTCCTTCACCATGTCCGCAATGAACTGTACGGCAGCAACCGTCTTTTCACCGTTGACATAGCCCGTCGCCATTGCGATTTCGGGGTCGGTCACATCGCCACCGAAGCTCCAAATCCAGGGCAGAATCGCCCAACCGTATGTGCCGCCATCACTGAACAGGAAGCTACCTTCTGGCAGGTCTGCACACATCGCCGCCAGTTCGTCAATCGTTTTCGGGGGTTCGGGCATCACAGCCGGATTGTAAACCAGCACGCGGGTGTTGGTATCCAGCGGCAGGCCGTAGTACGCGCCATCATAGGCATTGGTGGACAGCGGGCCGGGGAATACCGCATCGGCATACTGCTGGAAATCCGACATCTTCTCGCTCAGGTTCATCAGGATGCCCTGCGCCGCAAATTCCGGCGACCAGATAATATCCAGACGCACCACATCCGCACCCTCGCCACCGGCTGCGGCGGTCAAAAGCGCCTGACGGAAGCCATCATACGGATACGGAACCGACTCGACCTTGATATTCGGATGAGCCGCTTCAAACATCGGGATCAGAGTGTCGGTCAGGGTTTGATTTTCCGGCGACACTTCGTTATAGGTGTGCCAGAATTTGATCGTGACCACATCCTGCGCCAGCGTAGCGGGAACAACGATGAATAGAAGGACGATAACAGACAGAACCAACTTTGTTTTCATGACCATGCTCCTGAATTCAGTTTCACTAATTCACAAATCGAACGGCGAAAAATGATTATGACACCTCCCTTTTTGAACCGTTTCAATTTCGAGCGAAATTTAACGTGGTATGCCGGTGGAATGGCGAACCACCAGTTCAGGCTTGAACAGGATGCCGCCAAGTGAATCGACCGGTTTCCGGTTGATAAGCGCAATCAAGAGCGCATAGAGCGCACGGCCTATGGCATGGATGGGCTGGCTAAGGGTGGTCAGCGGCGGGTGGCTATAACGCGCCAGCGCAATATCGTCAAACCCGATGACCGAAATATCCTGCCCCACAACCATCCCCCGCGCCTGTATAGATCGCATCGCACCGAAGGCCATGCGGTCGTTATTGCAGATGATAGCCGTCGGGGGCTGAGGATGATCCAGAAACACATGCGTGCCGATTTGACCGGACTTCTCGCTAAAATCCCCCTCATAGACCAGATGGCTGTCAATCGGCAGGTCAGCCGCGTGCATCGCGTTCACAAACCCCTGCCACCGCTGCTGGGCGAGATATTGCTCGTGCGGCGGCGAAATGTACCCGATGCGCCGGTGTCCTAGCTCAATCAGGTGGCGCACCGCCAGTTCAATACCATACGCGCCATCCAGATCAACCCAGTTCAGCCCTTCCTGCGGGTCAAGGCGGCCAAACGTGACAAACGGGAATTCGTATTCCTGTAGGAAGGCGATCCGGGGGTCTTGCTCCCGCAGCGCGAACAGAATTAATCCGTCAATCTGTCGGCTGTTCACCAACCGCTTGTAGAGTTCCATTTCACGCCGACCAACGGGAATCGTCCAGAACGTCAGGCCGATGCTGCTCTCGATGGCCGCGTTGGTGATGCCATCAATCAAATCCAGCACGATCGGGTCGCTCTCAATACGGTTGCTGTGGGGGCGCAATTCGCTGCGGATCATGCCGATGGTGTTTGTCCGCTGCGTACTCAAGCTGCGGGCGGCAGCGGTGGGGTGAAAATCCAGTTCACGGATGGCGACCAGAACACGCTGGCGAGTTTCTTCTTTGACCAGCGAACTTCCGTTAAGAACGTTGGAAACCGTTCCTACCGATACTTTTGCATATCGAGCCACATCACGAATAGTTGTCATAAAAAACCACTATTGAACCGGTTCAATATAGTAAAACATGAATAGCCCTCTTTGTCAACACATTCCTGTTGAACGGTTCAGGGCAATTGCATTCAATTTTTCATGGGTTCTTAAATGGTCATCACAGCGGCGCACGCACCCTGCGCTAGGCGGCACTACAGGCCACCCTTTGCGCCCGGCCGGTCAATTCAGCGCCCTATCAAGATTCAAGAATCGAAGGCTGGAGATTGGTCACAGGAGGAGAAACCACCACACAAGGCAAAATCACTGCCCTATCGAGAGTACCCTTCAGGAACGCGGGGGGAACTCCGTCCGCGTTCCTGTCGGCCTATGTCTCGTTACTCTTTGCCGCCGTAGTTGGAATACATGCGACCATCGCGTCCCCGATTGGTACCCGAATCCGTGTTGTTCGCATCCTCAGCAACAACAACGGGTTCGACTGCCGGAACAGACCGCCCGCGCAGCGTCGCCAACCAGCGATGCCCCGTCGCCCGCGAAATATAGAACAGGCCGCCCACCAGCACCAAAGCCGCGATAATCAGCACTGTTCGAGATTCACTATCGCTCAACGACTGAATCGTGGCTGCAAGGCGCGTTTCGGTAGTGGCGCTAAACTGCACGTTGGTTCCGCGTGACACCGTGAAATCGCTCGTGCCTGCCGGGATCGAAATATCGAACACCTGCTTGATAGACGATCCACTGTCATCGCGGACAGAAGCGCCCGCCGCCCCTTCGACACTGCTCACCACATTAAATGTGCGCGAGCCGGTGCCAATCAGATGTGCCGCGACGGCTTCTGTGCCGGGGTTGGTCATGGTGATCTTGCCATTAACCACATTAAACGTGAGGTTCTTTCCGCTGGCAGAACCCGGCATTAAGGAACTCAACGCCCATGCGACCACCACCACCATGACAATAGCTACTGCAATCGGTTTCCAATTGGCTTTCATGATCGTTTGACTCCCGTCCGGACAAATCCGAATATTGAATGAGGCGCAGCGTGTAAGCAAAAATCAGCCCTGTGTGGATCACGCGGGATCACACGCAGAACAGTAAGAAACCGGGATAGCAATGCCTTCGGCGCTGCACGGTGCGCCGCATCGTTCCGGTAAAGTATCCAGATGTCTTGCGAAGTGGTGTTTGGTGAGCGAGTAGAGCCTAAACCCGGCTAAGACAAAAGCCAGATTTAACAGGCAACAACAAACCCGGATGGAAGGAAAGCCATAGGGGAGCAGGTGGTCGGATGTTCGGGTTGAACGATGGCAAAAGTTCGACACACCCATTTAATAGACTATAGCACAATTTTGTGCAGATGTACAGCAAACCGGAGCGCACGGGAACGAACTTCGCACGAGTGATTGACAAGCGTTTGCTTTTAGGCGTATGCTGACTCCAACATGTTCAAGTAATAAATGCAGTCCAATTGCATTTTTTGCAAGTTCACACCGTTAATCTATTTGTGAGTGCTGATGATGATTGAGATTCCCAAAAACGTTTGGATTGAAATGCACCGTGATATGCCGACGCCAGACTCGTGCGATGTCATTGTTGAAACCGATACCGGCAAAATGTACACGGCGCAGTTCATCACCCCGCCTTACGTGCAGCGTCAGATGCAGTTGAGCTATACGGTCAGCAAACAGCTTCCCGATACGCCGCCGGTGCGTTATGTCGCTCTCGAAACCCCGCATGTCGTGGTGGAATCGCTGGATCGGGATGTGATCGAAGACATTCTGGACAATCTCCTCGCGCTGGATGTATTCCAGAGCGTGTTCACCCTCGTCACCGAACACGAAGATGAGCAACCCGCTCGAACTAGCACCGTTGGCAAACGGGCCACAACCGAGGTTGCGGCAGTCGTTTTGTCGGATGTTCTGGTAGTGGAAGGGTAAAGCGCGAAAAACTCTAACGAATTCGCGTTCATCCGTCTATAATACGCCAGAGCATTCCACTCTGGCGTTTTTGTTTGTGAATCACGCGCAGAAATGCGTTCTAGACATCATTTCGTGGAGTAAACATGGCTAAGTCCAAGCAGCAAGTTCAGGATAGTCTGCTGTATCGCATCCGGCACTCGTCGGCGCACATCATGGCTGAAGCCATGCTGGAACGCTTTCCAGAAGCGCATATCGCCATCGGCCCCCCCATCGAGGACGGTTTCTACTACGATTTCGCCCTGCCCCGTCCGGTGAATGACGAGGACATGGCGTGGGTCGAAAACCGCATGAAGGAGATCATTCGCGGCGGGTTCGCCTTCACGGTGAAAGAAGTGTCGCCGGACGAAGCCCGCGCCTTCTTCGCCAAGCAACCGTACAAGATAGAACTGATTAACGATCTGGTGGAAGGTCGCGTGGACGAAAACGGCGCGGAAATTGCCGCCCCTGCCGAAAAACTCACCTTCTGGACGCAGGACACCTTCACCGATTTGTGCCGGGGGCCGCACGTCGAAAACACGCGCCAGATTAACCCGGACGCGATCAGCGTGACGTTCAAGCCGCCTGCGGGCGCATACTGGCGTGGCGACGAGAAGCGCGAACAACTCACCCGTATCTACGGCACGGCATGGGAAACGCCCGAACAGATGCAGGAATACCTGCACCTGCTGGAAGAAGCCAAAAAGCGCGATCACCGCATCCTCGGCGAACGACTGGGGCTGTTCACCATCAGCCAGTTGGTCGGCAAAGGGCTGCCGCTGTGGAAGCCTTACGGCGCGATCCTGCGCGACACGCTCGAACGCTGGTTGCGGCAGACGCAGATTGACAACGGCTACCTGCCCGTCGTCACGCCGCACATCGCCAAGCTCGACCTGTACAAAACGTCCGGTCACTACCCGTACTACAAAGACAGCCAGTACGCGCCGATCAAGGTAGATGACGACGAGTTCCTGCTCAAGCCGATGAACTGCCCGCACCACATCATGATCTACAAGAGCGAGATGCGCTCCTACCGCGATCTGCCGCTGCGTCTTGCGGAGTTCGGCACGGTCTACCGCTACGAACAATCGGGCGAACTGAACGGCCTCACCCGCGTGCGTGGTTTCACGGTGGATGATGCCCATCTGTTCGTCGCGCCCAACCAACTGCTAGAGGAATTCAAGAAGGTTGTCAGCCTGATCCAGAACATATTCAACTCGCTCGGCCTGACCGACTTCCGCGCCCGCGTCGGAACCCGCGACCCCGAAAGCGACAAGTACGTGGGCAGTGATGTGCTGTGGGAACGCGCCACCGCCGCCATCATTCAGGCTTGCGAAGACCTGAAACTCCCCTACACCATCGAATCCGGTGAAGCCGCCTTCTACGGCCCCAAGCTGGATTTCATGGTGCGCGACGTGCTAAAGCGCGAATGGCAGTTGGGCACGGTGCAGGTGGACTACAACCTGCCCGAACGTTTCGACATCGAGTATGTGGCGGAGGACAACACCCGTCCGCGTCCGGTGATGATCCACCGCGCCCCGTTCGGCAGTATGGAACGCTTCATCGGCATCCTGATCGAACATTTTGCCGGTGTGTTCCCGGTGTGGCTGGCTCCGGTGCAGGTGATGATGGTTCCCATCGCTGACCGCCACTACGAATATGCCGACGGCGTGGCGGCGCAGTTACGCGCTGCCGGTGTGCGCGTGGAAGTGGACAAGGGCAAGGGGCGCATGGGCGGCAAAATCCGCGAAGCCCGCGAACGCCACATTCCCTACATGCTCATCGTGGGCGACAAAGACATGGAAGCGCAGACGGTCAGCGTCCGTATGCGGACGGATGAAGACCTCGGTGCGCTGCCGCTGACCGATTTCCAGAAAATGATCGTCGGCCTGATCGAATCGCACTCGCTTGAGTTGAAGTAGTTTGAATCAAAAAGATTGGGGGGCGCACTGCCCCCCAATCTTTTTTCTCACCCCGAAACTGTAATCGTCACTAACTGATAAGCGCCATCCGCTTGCGTAGCAAGGCGCTCACCCGTCACGAAATTATACAACCCCACATACACCGGATACTCGCCAGTCGGCAAATCCGCTGGCAGCGTCAGACTCAATTCGCGGCTGATGAGCGTTTCAGCCGGATCATCCCATGTCAGGGTCGGACGTTCCGGCGCAACCGGCGCGCCGTCGGCCTGCGTGAGTACCTGATCGTCCGTTTCGGGCGTCAGATGGATGAACAGCGAGTAATTATCATCAGGCGATTGAGATGCGTTCCAGTAAAACCGGAAATTCAGCACATCACCCGCCTTCGCCCTATCCGTATTCAGGTCATACCCTATCAGGTGAATAGCCTCACCAAACGGCACAGCCGTCTCGTGCTGCATCCGCCACAACCGGAACACCGCCATCTGCGGGCCGCGCATCGCCGCGCCGCCAAAATCGCGCAGGCGCAGCATTTGTTCCAGATACGCATGTCCTTCCGGGGATTGGTCTAGCTTCTGAATGGCATCTACCGACAGCACGGCATACGACATGCCGCGTTGCGTGCGCCACTCCTCCAGCGAGTAGTCCAGCAGGGTGTTGCCCTGCCACCAATCCACCCACTGACGAGAAGGTATCCCGCCCCAGATCGGGTTGAAAGTCTTATGATTCTCGTCATCCACAATCACGGTGCCGGATTCAAGGCTGGCATCGAACCATTGGCGCATTTGAACGCGACTGTCTGGCAAACGGCGATTTTGCACCAGTTTCCAGTCCGCGCTCACTTGCGGCAGCCATGCGAAGCAGACCAGTAGGCCGACAGCCAGCAACCCGCGCCAGCGCAGCACAAGCCAACGGGGCGAAAAATGCCCCACCGCCTGAACCACCTGCCAGACCGACAGCCCTAGAAACACGCAAACGATAGCCGTTGCAGGCAGAACGTAGCGGACAGTACTCGGCGTGACTTCGTTATACGAGCTAACCAACCAAGGGAACGCGATCACCACTGACAAGCCCATCCCGACCATCGGCGCGGACACCGTTGGCAAAGCGCGGCGGCGGGCATACCCGTAAGCGAGTATCCCCAGCCCCAAGCTGACCGCGCACAAGCCCAGCCCCAGCGGTTCAACCGTCTGGATGAGGTTGTGAATTATCCTGCCGATGTCCAGAATATTTCGCATTCCCTCGGTCTGCACAATCGCGCCCTCGCGCTGGAGGTTGCTGAAATCCACCCTGTAGATGAACACCAACCACAATCCGGTCAGGCCGATGAGGGCTATCTGCGTCGCCAGTATGCGCCACCGTCGCGGCAGGCGCACAACCCCATACAGCCCGACCAGCCCCCCCGGTAACAGGGCGGGCAAGGCGGGATACTTCATCAACACCGCGCCAAGCCCCGCGACCACGCTCCACACAGCCAGCCCCCGCCGCTTCGGGTTCAGCCATGCCAGCGCCGCCAACCAGAAAGCCAGCACCGTGAAAAAGTAGATGAACGGGTCAGGTAGGGCATACACGCCATTGTCCAGCACCAGCGGCGCGACTCCCCACGCAGCCCCCGCCACAATCCCCGCCAGCGCCCCACCCGCCAAGCGTGCCGAAAGCGCAACGACGACCAGCGTAGCCAGATTCACAAGGGCGGCGACCACACGAAAGAAACCAGTCGTTGCCGCCAATCCGCTTTGGCCGGCAGCCTCCAGAATGGGCTGTACAACCGCGTGCAGCGCCACATAAGCCGGAGGGATGCCGTCATAGTAGCCACTAGGCTGAATGAGGCCGCGCCATTCCTGCCCCCCCACAAAGTAAGCCGGTTCGTCTGGATGATCCACATACGGCAGGCTGAATGCGTAGCTCAAGACGCGCAGGCCACCGGCGACAATCAGCACGAACAGGATACACAGCCAGAACAACCGGTTCTCGTTATTCAACAGAATCTACCTTTGCACACACAACCCTCTGTGATGGACACCCCACGCCGCATAGCGCTCAATGCGGACGCAACAACTCCATCAATTCGGCGGCAGGCGGCAGCACAAGCCCCGTCACCGACTGAACACGCACCAACGCCCGTTCCATGCGCGGCAATAGCGCAGCGCGAGCCGCAGCGCCAGCGCCATTTTGCAGCACGCGGTTCACGCGCAAACTCTGTGACAGTTCCACCAGCCAACGCAGATGCGCCATCACGGTGAAATAATCCAGTTCTTCCAGCCGGGTTTCGCTCAGTCGTTCATATTCAGCGACAGTGAAGGCACTCATAGATGACTGCCCTTCGCGTTCCAGCAACGCCAGCAACCACCCCACATCTGCCCGTGCATCCCCGATCTGCCAGCCCCAATCAATCACCGTCAGCCGACCATCGTCGCCGCGCAGCACATTCCCCGGATGAAAATCGCGGTGGTTGATGCGCGGGCGATCACACGGGACGCGCTCGCGGTGTTCATGCAACCATGCCTGCACCGCTGCCAGCGCCGGAACTGGTGCAGTCAGCGATTTCAGTTGATACAACTCACGCTTAATCAGCGTAAGCTCGTCTTTGACCATCAGGTTTTCGACCAGCGCCTTCGCGTTCATGGTGTGCAAATCCACCAGCAAGCGAACGAACGGCGTCAGCAGCGCCCGCTGCTCGGACTCGTCCACCGCGTTCAGCAGATCGTGCAACGGCTGACCGGGAGCGCGTTCCATCAAAATGAACGGCTGTCCCACAAATTCCGGTTCGGTCTCGTGAATGATCGGGCGCGGCACCGGATACCCCCGGTAATGGAGTTGGTTCAGCGCGTGGCGCTCTTTTAAGGTTCGATCTTTGCCGTTAATATCATCGGTAAAGACCTTCAGTACCAGCGATTCCTGTTGCGCCGCGTCCCCGTCACCGTACTGGAACACCAGTCCGTACACGCTACTTTCCGGTTTGGCGGCTAAAAGAGTAAAATCGGTGATCTTCAAGTTCGGGTACTGTTCAAAGTGGTTGAGGCTGTACAATTGCAGGCGGGATTGAAGTTCGCTTGTCATACTCAATTCTCTCTGCTTGTTAGACTCTCGCATCCTATCAAACCCGGACAGGGTGGACAAGAGGGGTATTACGTCATGGAAACGCAGGCGTTGACATTCATGCTCACAAAGGTTCTCGGTGGGCGTGTGCGTGAGTTGACTGGCCTTTCCGGGGGTTCGATCAGTCAGGTTTTCCAAGTCCAGATGACCGATGGGCGAGTAGCTGTCGCCAAATGGGCGCAAGACAACCCCGGCGCGATGCTGACCATCGAAGCCAACATGCTGCGCTACCTGCGAACAAACACCGTTCTGCCCATCCCCGAAGTGTTACATGCCACGCCGGATTTGCTCATCATGAGCCACATCGAGGGCAGCAGTTTCCTGAGCGCCGCTGCACAGGCACACGCCGCCGAACTCATCGCAGGGCTACACACTATTCGTGGGCAATCTTTTGGCTTTCAGTACACCACCCTGATCGGCGGCCTGCCACAGCCCAACCCGCAAACCGCCTACTGGATTCCGTTCTTCCGCGAACATCGCCTGCTTTATATGGCGCGGGAAGCCCATCATGCCGAAAAACTACCCCAATGGCTGCGCACGCGCATCGAAAAAATGGCCGGTAGTCTGGAACGCTGGCTGACCGAACCGGAGTATCCCGCCCTGATTCATGGCGACCTGTGGACAACCAACATCCTCGCACAGGGCAAAGTCATAACCGGATTCATTGATCCCGCCATTTACTTCGCGCACCCCGAAATCGAGTTGGCCTTCAGCACCTTGTTCGACACCTTCGACGAGTCCTTTTTTGACCGCTACAACGAAATACGCCCGATTCAACCCGGTTTCTTCGAGGAACGGCGCGACATCTATAATCTCTATCCGCTGCTGGTGCATGTGAGGTTGTTCGGCGGGGGTTATGTGAACGCGCTGGATCGAATTGTGACCCGTTTCGGCTTCTAAGGGGAATGTGGGCAGCCTGTGACAGCCGCCCACCAGCCATACAGGGAAAAACCTAGCTCACCAGTGTGGCGTTCAGTTCCAGCGGAACGGCAGCCAGCGCCCGCGAAATCGGGCAACCGACCTTGGATTTCTGCGCCAGTTCATCAAACTGCGCCTGACCCACACCCGGCACTTGCGCTTCCACGACCAGTTCGATCTTTTCGATCACCGGCCCCTTGTCATCGCGCCCGAAGTGTACCTTAGCCGAAGCCTGCACCTGCACCGGCGGGAAGCCCGCGTTGGTGAGCTGTGCCGCGAGGAACATCGCGTAGCAGCTGGCATGAGCCGCGCCAATCAGTTCTTCAGGATTGGTCATGCTCATATCATCTTCAAAGCGCGATTTGAATGTATATGGCGCTTGCAGCGTACCCGTACCCACCGAGAACGATCCCGAACCCTCTTTAAGCGTGCCTAGCCACACCGCTGCTGCTGTTTTAACGGCCATACCCGTATCCTCCAATAAACCCCCGCGACCCTGCGCGAGATGCCCAACAACCATTTACGATACCACAAGCAAAGCGCACTTCAACCTAATGTTCAATGAGAATAACCAACCACCTTTCGCCACGCCGCCGCTTTTGTGTTAGTTTCTACAGTTGAGGCAGTTCTCCGAAATGAGGTCACTATGCGTCTGGCTGTTTTATCGGATATTCACGGCAATCTCGCCGCGCTGGAGGCAGTGCTGGCGGATTTGAGCGCGGCAGGCGGCGCGGATGCGACATGGTGCTTGGGCGATCTGGCGGCTTTCGGCCCCCGCCCTACCGAGTGCATCCGCCGCATCCGGTCACTGGCTGAAATGGACGAAGGCAAACGGTTCAAGGTGATCGGCGGCAATACCGATCGCTATCTCGTCACCGGGGAACGCCTAAAAACCCCCGCCGCCAAAGACGAGGAGTCACTCCGCGCCCTATCCGCCATTTGGCAAGCCCGCGATAGCGCCTTGAACTGGGCAACAGCACAGCTTTCGTGGGACGACTACGAATACCTGAAAAAGATCAACCATCAGGAACTGTCCAAGAGCATCCCCGGCTACGGGACGGTGATCGGCTACCACGCCATCCCCGGTAATGACGAGGCCATCCTCGCGCCGGACACGCCGGACGAAGAAGCCCGCGATTTCCTGCTAGACCGCGAAGGCCGCCTCGCCATCGGTGGGCATACGCACCTGCAAATGGATCGCACCCTCAAAGGCTGGCACGTGGTCAATGTGGGCAGCATCGGCATGCCGTTCGACCAACCGGGCAGCGCGGCCTATGGCCTGTTCACCTTCGACGGCGACTCGCTGACAGTTGACCTGCGCCGCGTGCCGTTCGATATCGAAGCCGTGATTGCCGACCTGAACGCAGTGGGCTATCCGGCGGTCAACTGGACAGCAGCGCGGCTGCGCCCGAAGGTGGGGTAATCACGATGGAAGGTGACAAGACCGAAAAGCTACTAAGCGAACTGCAAGGCGAACAGGATTACGGCATTTTTCTGGCGGCGCAGATGAGTGGCGTCCCCGGCGAAATTCAGCTCATGGTGCAAACCGCCCGCTTCGATGAAGCGCAGCAAGGGCTGAAGCCCCGCGCACAGTACATCATCCGGGCGCTGAACGTGGTTGAACAGCGCATGAGCCTCGGCGTGTTCGGGCGGATGTTCATCGCCCCCGAACATCCCCTGCTCTATCACTACAACGAACCTCGTTTTGCCGTCCATTTTGAAGGCCAGCCCAAAGACGTGTTTGAGCTTGTCCTCGATATTCAACAGGGCTACCTCAGCACCTTTGGCCCGTGGCGCGAAATCGCCCGCGATCTGAACCGGCAGCAACCGCTGGTCAACCTGCTTCAATCCGGCGGCGGCGTACTGGGGACGATGCCCAAACCGGCAGCGGAACGCATGACGCGCATTTTCGCCCATCACGGCATGGCGGCGCATCTGGAAGAGGAAGAAACGTATGATAAAGATGATGAGCATGGTCGTTCGCGCCGCATGAAACTGATGGGCATTGACGACTCGTACTTCATCGCGCTCGATTTCAGCGTGGACGAGATGGGCAAAATATAAATTTTGAAAAGATGTGTGCGTGAAAGGATTGTGACATGGAACTCCAAAACAATGTGGCACTGGTGACGGGTGGCGCGTCCGGCTTAGGTGAAGCCTGTGTCCGCCGTTTCGCGGCAGCGGGCGCGAATGTCGTGATTCTGGATCGGGACGGTGAACGCGGCAAGGCGCTGGAAAGCGAACTGGGCGCGGCGGTGCGTTTCGCGCAGGCCGATGTCACCAGCGAAGCCGATGTGACCGCCGCGATCCAACTAGCCTACGACACCTTCGGGACGCTCGGCGTGGTGGTGAACTGTGCCGGCGTGGGCTGGGCCAGTCGCACCGTGAGCAAAGAGGGGCCGCATCCGCTAGACTTGTTTGAAACCGTCATCAAGATCAACCTGATCGGCACGTTCAACGTCATCCGGTTGGCGGCGGCACGCATGGGACAGAACGCGCCCAACGGCGAAGGCGAGCGCGGGGTCATCATCAACACCGCCTCGGTAGCGGCCTACGATGGGCAAATCGGGCAGGCGGCCTATTCCGCCTCCAAAGGCGGCATCGTCGGCATGACGCTGCCCATCGCCCGCGACCTGTCGCGCATGGGGATTCGCGTGATAACCATCGCCCCCGGCATCTTTGAAACGCCGATGGTGGCGATGATGACGCCGGAAGTCCGCGCTTCGCTCGGCGCACAGGTTCCGTTCCCCGCCCGTCTGGGGCGACCTGCCGAATACGCACAGCTTGCACAGAGCATCCTTGAGAATCCGTTCCTGAACGGCGAAGTCATCCGGCTGGATGGCGCGGTACGCCTTTCGCCCAAGTAATCATCATTCATATGGGGAGTTGGGAATATGTCGAAATGGGAATATCTGGTGATCTTCATTCAAGCGCAGCAAGCCAACGCCGCCGCGCAAGAGATGGGCGCGGTGCCACACCTCAACGCCGATAAATTCACCGAAGAATTGAACCGCCATGCGACGGCGGGATGGGAACTCATGCAGTTCGAGTGGGTCGGGGATGACGGCGCTCGCGCCATCTTCAAGCGCCCACGCGGATAGCACACACAGCGCAGGCGGCTTCCGTTCCAACAGCAGAAGCCGCCCGCGCACACGCGCCTACTTGCCGTCCACCCACACCGGCAGATGACCGAGCGCCACGATATTTGACCATGCGGCGCGGTCGCCTTCGGTGAAGATGGCCGCTTCCGCCACCACATGCGCTCCAGCTTTGCTCAGGATAAGCCGCATCCCTTGCAGCGTGCTGCCGGTCGAAATCACATCATCCAGCAGCACCACGCGCTTACCCGCCACCAGTTCACGATCTTTTTCATCGAGGAACAGCGTTTGCGGCGCACCGGTGGTGATACTCAGCGTTTCGGATTGCAGCGCGTCGCCCATATACGGTTTGTAGGCTTTGCGCAGCACTACGTAGGGCAAACGATTCATCTTGGTCGAAAGCCCGTGTGCCAGCGGGATGCTCTTGGCTTCGGCAGTCACCAGCACATCCGGCTTATACTCCCACAACCGTTTCGCCAGTTCAACGCTGGCAGCCTCCACCAGTTCGGTGTCGCCCAGAATGTTCAGAATGGCGATCCGCACCCCCGGCTTAATATCGAACAGGCGCAAATCGCGCTTCACCCCGGCAACTTCAACAGTATAGGTTTCGTACTGAGCCATCATTAGAACCTTTGCGATTGACCTTGAATAGAAGAACAGACGATTAGCCGTGATCGTGGAATACGATCTGCTCGTGCCCCACGCGGGCAATATCCCCCACGTTGAGGGGCATTGCTTCCCTCAAGAGAACATCATTCAAGAACGTTCCGTTGGTGCTGCCGAGGTCTTCCAGCAGCAGGCGTTCGCCCTCCCGCTTGATCTGACAGTGAAAACGCGAAACATTCTTCGCCACAAGCACAATTTCGTTCTGCGGCGCACGCCCGATGCGAATCAGGTCACTCTGGATCGGATAGGTGTGTTCGCCCCATGTCAAATGCGTGGGGTTCGTGCCTTCCTTGCGCTCGATCTCTGGAACACGCGAACGTTCGCTCTCCCGCGACCGGAAGAACTGCGTGCTTTCATGGCGATCCGTCATGGTATAGATAGCCTGCGTCGCCATAGACTTGCGGCTGTATTTATCATAGAACTCGGCGCCGCGTTTCATTTCTTCCGACTGTTTGACCAGCGCCTCATGTTCTTCGACCAGCGGCTTGCTATCCAGCTTGGCATCTTCGATCACGCCGGCAGCCTGCCGCAGCGTTTGCGAAGCGCGTTCATAATCGCCCTTGTCCGCCGCCGACACCGCCTCGCGCCGCGCTTTCGCGGCTTGCAGCAGCAGCACCGACTCGCGCACAGCCGCGTTAGCCTCGCCAGCGCCTTCTTGATCGCTCACATGCACCACAACGGGCAGTTCCAACGTCTGATGCTGGACGCCGGATTCCGTCACTTCATCGAACGAGAAACGCAGCAACGCAATCTGGCGCTGCCCGATTTCATGCAGCGCAGGCACGCTAATTTCCAGTATCAGCGTCTTGACCTCATCCCCGAACACATCGCCCAGACTAAACGAGATCGAACGCCCGTCGCTGTGCATGTTGTAAGCGTTCAACTGGTTGACGTTGGAAATATCGTCGCTGGGGACGAGCGTCACCGTCAGGTTTTGCCCGACCACGTTCAGCAAGCCGCGCAGTTCTTCCTGAAAGATCAGCGGCGCGACTTCCGGGCTTTCGATGAAATAGAATGCCCCGCCGCCCGCGTCGGCCATCGCCATCATCAAATCTTCGTTGAAATCCTCGCCCAAGCCCATTGTACTCGTTGTCACGCGGCTCGTTCGCTTCTGTTGCGCCAGCGCGACCAGCTTCTCCGGTTGGGTAATCCCCCGGTTCGCCAGCCCATCGCTCATCAGGATCACACGGTTCAGGGCATCGTGGCGCAGATTTTGCTCGACCAGCGAACACCCCTGAAGCCAACCGCCGCTGAGGTTAGTCATCCCGCCGGCCTTAATCTGGCTCAAACGCTGATTGACGGCATCCTTATGCACAATACGTTCCGGCGGCAGCAGCACTTCCACATTTTCGTTGTACAACACGATAGAGAGCAGGTCGTTCACGCCCAGATTTTGCACGAGGAACTGCGCCGCCTGCCGAGTGAACGACAGCTTATCGCCCGCCATTGACCCGCTACGATCCAGCACAAGGCTTAAGTTGAGAGGTCGGCGCTGTTCAGCCCCCGGCGCAGCGCCAGCCACCAGACGCGCCATCAAATAGAGCTTCCGCTCGCGCTCCACCGTGACCACATCATAATCCAGCGCGAAATCGGCCTTCATGAAACTGCTTTCACTAGATGGATATTCATCTAGTATTGTACTCTGATTTCATATTGCCAAAGCTAAACACATCCAGCACGGGACGGTACCACCACGCATGAACCGGTCGCAGGCAATCCTACCGGCTGACATGTCGTATGCAGACTATCCGGCGTGCATCACGCCATCTATCAGCTTGAGAACGCGGTCTGTCCGTTTCGCCAATAGGCTGTCGTGCGTCACGATCACCACCGTCGTTCCGGCCTCGCGCCGGATTTGTTGCAGCGCGTCCAGCACCAGCGCCCCGGACTCGCTATCGAGGTTGCCGGTTGGCTCGTCTGCCAGCAGTAACGGCGGATTGTTCGCCAGCGCCCGCGCAATCGCCACGCGCTGCTGTTGCCCGCCCGACAGCTCGGACGGACGGTGACGCAACCGATCTTCCAGCCCCAGCGCGGTCAGCAATTGCTTGGCGCGTTGTTCCGGCTTGAAGCGCGGCTTAGCGGCGAAATGGATGGGCAGCGCCACATTTTCCAGCGCCGTCAACGTGGGAATCAGGTTGAAAAACTGGAAGATAAACCCGATCTTCTCGTTGCGCACCTCGGTCAGTTGGTCTTCGTTCATGCGGGAAATATCCACGCCGTCAATCTCAATCGTGCCGCGTGTGGGCGTATCCAGCCCGCCGATTAAGCCGAGCAGCGTACTCTTGCCGCTGCCCGAAGGCCCCACCACACAGACCATCTCGCCCGCGTAAACCTGCATATCCACCCCGCGCAGCGCCCGGACAACCGTATGCCCTAGCGGGAGTTCTTTTTCGAGACCTTGCGCCCGGATCACAGCGTGACCAAGTACCATATCTGCTCCTGATTGCAAAAGGGTATATGCCACTTTTGTAATAGGTATTATAGGCTTACAAAAAAAGGGCTTCAATCCTCTACCGGAATGCGCCGCCGCGCCGCCATAAAAGCACATCAGGTCGGGTGGCCTGATCGTGTCCTAACGATGTCTATTTTGAAAAAGCGGCTTCGCCTGTCGGGGTTATTTAGGAGTGCATCCCCCTGCGCGATGCGAGGTTCATGAACGCTGCCACAATATCGGTGCGGGTGACGATGCCCACCAGCGTCTCGTCGCGCATGACGGGTAGGCAGCTAATCCGGTTTTGCAGCATGAGCCGTGCCGCTTCTTCGGCGGGCGCTTCCGGCGGCACCACAATCGGCGCGGGCGTCATGAAGTTGCGCGCCTGCAAGCGGTTAATCAGTTCTTCATCCTGCCAGCGTTCGCGCATAATATGCGGGGAATTCAAGGCTGTACGGCAGTCGCGGTCACTGACCACACCGATCAAATGACCGTCTGAACTCAGAACCGGCAAATGATGGCAGCCAACCTTATCCATCGTCTCCAACGCTTCGCGCAGCGAGCTTTGAAGCCGGATGGTGGCTGGCTTTTTCGTCATAATGTCGGATACATTCATTCCGCTGCTCCCACAATACCGCCCCCGTATACACCCCTAAACATAACGGCCTGTCGAACCGCCGATACGGTGGCAGGCCGCTAAACGGGCGCATCCGTCACGCCCTATGAAGTCTAATCCGCTTATCCAGCACTATTCGTTTTGCCGCGAGACTTGACCAGCATCCGAAACACGTCAGACTCGGTAATCATGCCGATCAGCTTGCCCGCATCATCCACCACCGGAATGCCGCTGATTTTCAGTTCCAGCATTTTCTCAGCCGCATCCAGAATAGACTGATTCGCGCCAATCGTGATGACTTTATGCGTCATCACCTTCTCCACCGTCAACTGCGCCCACAGGTAATTCAGTTCCCAGATGCTCAGAGTCGTCGCATCCGAAGGGCTGGCTTCGCGCACATCGCCAATCGTGACAATGCCCACGAGATGCTCATTTTCGAGGACGGGCAAACGCCGAATACCACGCTCTTTCATGATCTGATGGGCGCTGCTAATTGAGGTCGCTGGCGAAACGGTCATGACAGGTGTCGTCATCCATTCGCGTACCATCACGTTTTCGAGCATGTTGGACTCCTTATACCGAATTCCGCAGCGTTCAGGCAGGCTACGATGAATTTGCCTTCACTATAAGGGTCATTGAGGGTTATGTGGTACTGAAAAAGGTAATGCAATTGACATGATAATCGTATCGAGACTTATCCGATAAAACGATCACAGGGCATACAAGGCGACACGGCTACCTTACGCCTAGGCAGCCATCAGCCATTTTTACGGGGAAAACAAGCAAATAACCAGCTTACAGGCGCAGGAAGCGATCAAACAGGCGCGAGCGCCACACGAAGCGTAATAGCAACGCCCATCCTGCTGTAGCAGCGATACACACGACCCAATCGCGCAGTTCCAGCGGGGTCAATTCAAAGAAATCGCGCAATCCCGGCACGAGCGAGATCACGATGAACACGCCGGCTAGACCGAGCGCCATCCACGTAGGCCGCCAATCGCCCGCCAGATCGTCCCCACCCGTCCAGAACAACGTGGGCGGTTCGGCGAACACAATCAGCAGCAGGCCAGCGAACGTGGTGAGCGTGGTCAGCACGGTACGCGCCAGCGGCAGCGCGTCCGCCTGCGCCTGTGCCGCAATCGCGGAAATCGTCATCCCCCGCGCCGCTTCGAGGGCGCTAATCTGCTCGGCGGGCAGCGCCGCGAGGTTGAGCGTGTTCGCGCCCGCGCTGGCAGTAAACAGCGCCACATAGTACACGCCATAGACGATGATGCTCACCAGCGCCAGCAACAATCCGGCGGGCAGCACGAAACGCAGCACCGACGCGATCAACCGCCCTTTGGGAACGCCGGGGCGTGACCATGCCGCCAGCGCCATCGTGGGCAACCCCACCGCGAACAACGACAACAGCGACATATGGACGGGCGTGATCGGGAAGCCCAAGCCCATCAAACTCGCCCCGACAATAATCAACGTCTGAAACACCACCCGGCTGAGGAACAAACCCATGATGTCCACCATGCCGTTGATGATGCGCTGGCCTTCCTGAAAGGCGGGCGGCAGCGCAGCGAACGAATCGCCCATCAGCACAATGTCCGCCACGCCGCGAGTGGCCTGACTGCCGCTTTGCATGGCGATCCCGATGTGCGCCTTCTTCAGCGACAGCACATCGTTCACGCCGTCACCGATCATGGCGACATAATGCCCGCTGGCACGCAGGCTATCCACCAAGCGTTCCTTCTGCTGCGGCGTGATGCGCCCGAAAATGGTGGCCGTGTCGGCGGCCTCGGCAAACTGCGCGGGGGTCATGGCCTCCAGTTCCGGCCCTGTCACCAGTTGAATATCGCCCTGCAAACCGGCCTGCCGCGCCAGCGCCGCCACCGTCTGCGGGTTGTCACCGGAGATGATCTTCAGGCGAATCCCCGCCGCCGCAAAGCCTTGCAGCGTGGCCTGCGCTTCCGGGCGCAACTCGTCGCTGAAGCTCAACAGCCCCAACGGACGCAATCCAGCGGGCAGAATCGGCTGATCTTGCGCGTCCAGCAGCGCCGCCCCACCGGGGCATTCGCAGAACAGCAGCGCCCGCAGCCCTTGCGTCGTCCACTCGTCCAGTTGCGCCAGCCAACCGCCTTCGGCATCCATGAACGGCAGCAGGATTTCCGGCGCGCCGAGGACATAGGTGCCATGCAGTTCCGCCCCGTCGAAACCGATGGCGCTCCACTTGCGTTCGGACGAGAACGGCACTTCCGCCGCCGCCGCCAGCGCCGCCCCCTGCAACGCCGTGTGCAGCGCCTCCGAGGTGCGGTTGGGTGCGCCCGTGCTGGCTGCATAGGCCGCCAGAATGCGCCGCAGATCGGCTTCGGGCATCTCTAGCGGCACAATGTCGCACAGCAGGATGCGGTTGGCGGTCAGTGTGCCAGTTTTATCCAGACACAGCACGTTCACGTTGCTCATGGACTCCACCGCGTTCGCCTGCTGGATGAGCGCCCCGCGCCCCGCCATCCGCACCGCGCCCATGCTGTAGGCAATCGTAATCATGAAGAACAGGCCGTTGGGGATCAACCCCGTCACCACCGCCGCGATCTTGGCGGTTTCGGTGGCGGGCAAACTCATCACGAAGGCGTTCACGCCATACACGAACGCCAGCCCGCTACACAGCGCCAGCAGCAGGCGCACCACCAGTTCAATATCGGTTTGCAGCGGCGTTTTGATCTGCCGAAACGCCCGCGCCCCCGCCGTCAGTTGGTTGGCGACGCTGCCCGCGCCCACCTTCTCCGTCTCAAACAGCCCGCCGCCGTTCACACAATAGCTGCCGGAATACACCGCGTCCCCGGCCTGCTTGGGAATCAGGTCGGATTCGCCCGTGAGCAGCGACTCGTCCACATCCATCCGGCCTTCCAGCATCCGGCCATCCACCACAATCTGATCGCCCGCCCCCACCCGCAACATATCCCCCATCACGATTTCTGTCGGGTCGGCCTCGCGCTCCTGCCCCTCGCGGCGCAACGTGGCACGCGGACGGGTGAGCAGCGCGATCTTATCCAACGCACGCTTGGCGCGAATCTCCTGAAACAGCCCCACCACCACGTTCATGAAGGCGATACCCACCGTCAGCAGCGCGTCGGTGGAAAGCCCCAGCAGCAGCAGCGCCACGCCGATGCCAAACAGCACCAGATTGATGAAGGTGATGAGGTTGGCGCGGACAATCTGGACATACGAACGGCTGGTTTCGAGGCGCACATTGTTGCCCATGCCGCGTGCGCGGCGTTCGGCGGCCTCGCGCTCGGTCAGGCCAGCGGGGGTGGAATAATCGCTCACGGGGACTCCTCACGCGGCAGGTGGATGATACGCCTATTGTAACACCGACAGATGCAGCCCCTATCGAACAACCTCACCCCTCAATTCCCTCTCCGGGCTGAGTACAGCTTTGGAGAGGGGAAGCCAGACGCATCTCTTTCCCTCTTTCTCCCCTCTCCAGCGGTACTCCGCGCTACGGAGAGGGGCCGGGGGTGAGGTTCTTGCGGGAGTGAGATCGTACTATCGCCTCACCAATCTCGATTACAACAGATTCAATCGCTCGTAAAACGTCCGCATTTGTGAAGCGAAGCACACAAAACCCGCATGATTCGAGCAGGCTCTGGCGCTGCTGGTCATAAACTTGCTGATCAGGTTGATCGTGAATCTCTCCATCCACTTCAATAATCAACCGCTGTTCGATGCACACAAAATCAACAATGAAACCTTCTACAGCATGTTGCCTGCGAAACTTAGCATCGCCAATGCGCCGATTGCGAATGTGTTGCCACAGTATATCCTCCGCCGGTGTAGGTTCATGGCGCATGTGCCGCGCCAGTGGCTTGAGATTCTCCCACTGTTCCTGCGAAGACGTGAACTGCGGAGGTCTATCATCCGTCATCATGCGTGTCGCCTCGTTAAGAACCTCACCCCTCAGTCCCCTCTCCGTGCTGAGTACAGCTTTGGAGAGGGGAAGCCAGACGCTTCTCTTTCCCTCTTTCTCCCCTCCCCAGCGGTACTCCGCGCTACGGAGAGGGGTCGGGGGTGAGGTTCTTCGGGGGCTGCGCCCCCGCACCCCCGCCCCAGAGTCAGAAAAACAGAAATTCAGAAATCAGAATATCAGTTCTAAATCAAGAGAGGGCAAGACGAAAACACCAGGTGTCAGACCCTGTCTGAGGATTGTTCCAACTGCGGTAATCGCAGCGAAAGTCATCGGTACTGTCGTCGATCCAAGAACCACCTCGCAGCACCCGAGCACCCGTTCCATTCACATCCATACTGCCCGTGTCATAGGTCGTCAAACACCATTCCGACACATTCCCTACCATATCCACCACTCCGAACGGGCTGTCCCCTTTGCCCTCATAAGCACGTACAGGCGTGGTCAGTGTCAGAGTCTGACGAATGCCTTTGCCGTTATTGCAGCGATTGCCATTCCAATCATTCCCCCATGGAAAAACACGGTGATCATCCCCCTGCGCCGCACGCTGCCATTGCTGCTCCGTTGGCAAGCTGATACGCTCTCCGCTGGCCTCTCTCAGCCACAAACAGAAGGTCACCGCTTCATACCACGACACGTCCACTACAGGTTGCTCTGCCCCGTTCCATTTCGAGCCTTTCCAGCAGCGTGGTAGTGAGATGAGATTATCTCGCACCTCCCGACAAGAACACCGGAGTGAGGAGAATCTCCCGAACTGACCAGCGGTGGTCGGTAAGGTTGAGTGCCATCGCCGGGGTGCGCGGCTCGAA
>Ga0172373_10002689_pt1 | contig 26866 bp, 23 predicted proteins | sample Lak10m_2_FD_114546 | JGI IMG/M metagenome (GOLD analysis project Ga0172373, IMG submission 114546) | Freshwater microbial communities from Kabuno Bay, South-Kivu, Congo - kab_092012_10m | ecosystem: Environmental > Aquatic > Freshwater > Lake | place: Democratic Republic of the Congo...
CCCTGGGGGTCAAACCCTCACCCAAATCCCATGAGAGGTCTGTTTTCGTGCTTTCCACTTTTTTTCACACGGAGAGGGCCGAAAGAGGCGGGCTGAAGAAGCCGCAAGCCGTTATGGGACAATGGATTGAGTCGTTTCCAAGAGCGATGGAAGCCGTGTCGAAGAGGTGACATCCAGGTGGGAAATCGGTGACATCTCGCCCGTTTTCGGAATGGCGGCTCGGCGGGCGGATCGGGGCCACGTCCGTCGGCCGAGGCGGCATTTTCCGGCAAATTCCGCCGCCGGAGCCATCGGAAACCCCGTTTTGGTGATGCAACAAACGCCCCGCCGCCGACGATTCGGGCCAATCGTGGCGTCACGGATCCTCCGCGGGAAGCCGGTTCACGAGGGCCACGAGCCGCTCGACCAAGGCGAACTGGATCTGGTCCGGCCCGAGGCGAAAGACCCGCCAGCCGGCCAGGCCCGCCTCGAGATACTTTTGACTCGCGGCCCGCCTCACGGGCCGCAAGCCCTCCGGGTTCCGCTGCGCGGAATCCATCTCGCCTCCCGCCAGTCGGCTCGGTTCCAAATCGGCGTTGAACCCGGCGGCCCGGTTGTGGCGGCCGTTGATCCAGATGCCGCCCTCCACCTCGATGAGGCAACGGGTCCGCAAATGGGCAAAATCGGCCCTCCAACGCCGCTTGAGGTCGAAGCGGTATTCCTTCTCCAGCTCGGGGCCTCCGGCCAATCTCCAGAGCTTCAGGAAGCGATCTTCCAGGCGGGAGGGCGGCTTCGAGGCGCGGTAACGGGCGCGGTTCATGTGCCGCCCCCGATCACAGCAACCGCGGCTGCCCCGGATCATCCACCGTGCTCTCGATTTGCCAGCGCCTTCCCCCGGCGCTGCCCTTCGGGCTGCCTTTGGCAGGCTGACTCGCTCCGCTCGGCGCGTCGGTGACGGTGCGGGAGATCCGGCTCGTCACCTTCACCCTGGCAGGAGCGCCGTCGGTGACCGCCACCTTGAAGCCGATGGCGAACCTGCCGTCCTCGTCGGCGCTGTCCCAGGCTTCCCGCCAGTGGAGGTCGAGGAGTTCGCGCAGGTGACCGAGGGCCTGGATCTTGAGGGCCTCGTCGAGGGTGTCCGGGGTGGCGGGGAGGAGCGGGTCCATGGAAGGTTCGGGGGTTGCCGGTTCAGAGTTCGCGGTAGATGCGGACGATCGGTTCGAGGTCGCGCTTGAGGGCGGCGCGTTGCTCGGAGGAGGCGTCGTCGGTCCAGCCCTGGTCCCGCATCCGCGACCACCAGGAGACGAGGCGGTTCACGAAGGGGATATGGTTCTCGATGCCCTTGTCGTTCTCGGGCAGGCTCACCTCCTCGGTGTCGAGGAGGCGGCCCGCCGAGATCGAGCGGCGCAGGCGGCGGGTCGAGACGGGACGGCCCTTGGCGAGTTGGTCGGAGGCCAGCCGCAGCCAGAGCTGCTGGTCGACCGGCGGGAGCTTGGCCACGATCTTGTGGTGCTCCCAGGAGAGGTCCTTGTTGCGCAACAAAGGCGGCACTTTCCGCGAGACGTGCGCGTAGGTGTGGAGGGTGGCCCGGTCGAGGCCGGTGAGACGAATGGCGGCCTCGTAGTCCTCGGAGCGGACGCGGGCGCCGGGCTTGTTGGCCGCCTCCTCCTCCGTGCGGCCGAAGCGGTCGTGGCCGTAGAGGAGCCAGTCGCCGATGACGAAGGCCACGCCGCGCGCCGCCTCGTTGAGGAGCGGGGCGAGGGACGACCATTCCTCGAAGGAGAGATGGTCGTGAACCTCCAGCCCGGTGCGGCTGATGGTGAACTTGCGGGTGTGACCCGCGCCCTAAACCTCAACCCCAGCCGGGCGATGCGCTCGGTCTGTGAGCGCGACTGAGGCCAGGGTGGATCCAGCCGACGCCCTCCCCTTCCGTTTGACCCGCGACCCGGCTCGCCGTAGCTTGCATCAGCATGCTCCTCGTCATCGACAACTACGATTCCTTCACCTACAACCTCGTCCAGTATTTCGGGGAGTTGGGGGCCGATCTCGTCGTCCATCGCAACGATCAGATCACGATCGACGAGATCCGTGCCATGGCTCCCGAACGCATCTGCGTCTCGCCAGGCCCCTGCACGCCAACCGAGGCAGGGATCAGCTGCGAGGTCATCCGCACCTTCGGCGGTGAGATTCCGATCTTCGGCGTCTGCCTTGGACACCAGTGCCTGGGCGAGGTCTACGGCGGCGACGTGGTGAGAGCCGACCGACTCATGCACGGAAAAACCTCGCCGATCTTCCACCATGGCGAAGATCTTTTCAAAGGGATTGAGTCACCTTTCGAAGCGACGCGCTACCACTCCCTGATCGTGAAGCGCGACACCCTGCCCGACTGCCTCGAGATCACCGCGGAGACGGCCGAAGGCGAGATCATGGGGCTGCGCCACAAGCAGAAAAAGGTCTACGGTGTCCAGTTCCATCCCGAATCGATCCTCACGGCATCGGGGAAAACCATTCTGCGAAATTTCCTGGAGCTTTAATGTTGGGGCCGGGCGATTCTACTTCAGAGGATTCCCATACCAAGCAACGTTCCCACTGGCGCGACCGGCATTGAGCAGGTCGAGATCTCCATCGCCATCCATATCGAGAGAACGAAGGTCGTAGGACTCCTGATTTACATCAAGGACGTGTTTGGTGAAACTTCCCTTTCCGTCATTCGTGTAAATCGCCAGCACCTTGCTCTCATACCCGCAGGTGGCGCCATCGAGATCACCATCACCATCGAGGTCGGCGAGGACGAGACTATGCGGCGACCTCATCTCGGAGTCGATCTCGTGGGGCTTCCAGTCGGGCGCCTCGAACCAGAGCACGCCCTGACTGTGCCCACGCGAGGCGAGGAAGTCGACCCGTCCGTCGCGGTTGAGATCCCCCGGGAGGATATTCGTCGCAGCGAGCTGGTTTTCGGCGAGGATCGTTTTCTTCCAAGGTTTCGTGATGCCTTCGGCTCCGGGACTGCTCCAAAAAGCAAACCAGTTGCCGTCCGCAAAGGGCGCTCCCTTGGATCCGACGCAAATGTCTCCCCACCCGTCGCCGTTCACGTCTCCAAATCCGAAATAGTGGCTACCACCTCGGGCATCGCGGTCGGCAAAAACGAAGCGCTCCCACCGCTCGGCTTTCTTCAGGTCCCGCGGCGCACGGAACCAAGCAATCGAGTCCGCGAGAACCCCTTCGGGCTCGAAGTTGTTGATGATGACGTCGAGCACTCCATCCTGATCGACGTCGGCCTTGAGAAGGCAATGAATCCCCTTGATCTCGTGATCGACGATACGGGCCGTCCACGCGCCCGAACCGTCGCCCGGATTCTCAAGCCAGAAGGGTTTTCCCCACGCCTCACTGCCGATCCAGTCGACATCGCCGTCCGCGTCGATGTCCCAGGATTCACTGTGGATGCAGTTGGCCCCTAGCCCGGGAAACCGGTGCAGCACGACCTCGCCCCAGCCAGGGGCCACGTAGAGGCTCACCTTGCCGGCCGAGCTGCTGATCACGTCGACCTTTCCATCTCCGGTATAGTCGGCGGCGACAGCGGTGTTGGTGTGACCCGCCGCGACGACGGAATGCTTTACCCATTCCGCCGAGGCGATCGGGAATGACGAGAAGTTGAGAAGGCTGGCGAAAAGGACGACACGTTTCATTTCAGACTGGTGAGGCGGGGACCGATCGGCTTCAATGCAATCACTTCCTCGACCGCTTGTCACGCCGCCTTCGGTCACGCGATCACTGCCCATGAAATCTTTCCCCTCCGCCATCTTCGTCGCGCTAGCCCTCGGTCCCGGAGGATGCCTAGACGCCAGCGAGAAGAAGGTCATGGCACCGATCTGGAGGGTATCGGATGGCGACTCCACGGTCTTTCTGGCGGGATCAGTCCATCTCCTTCGCGAGGGAGATCTTCCTTTGCCCGCGGCCTTCGACCGGGTTTACGCCCGGTCGGAGGAGCTCGTCTTCGAAATCGACATGGCAAGGATGTCACTTCCCGAAACCGCCTCGCAAATGCGCGAGCTCGGTTCGTTGCCCGAGGGCGAGTCGCTCTCCGACCGACTCACCGAAAAAACCGTCGACCGCCTCGGCGCCTACCTGAGACGGCAGGGCATCCATGAAGACTTTTTCGAGACCTATGCGCCGGGGATGATCTTTCTTCTGATCTCCTCCTTTGAAGCGAAGCGGCACGGAGCCAAGCCCGAACTCGGTCTCGAGGCAACCTTCTACACCAAGAGCGTGAAGGACGGCAAGCCAAGCCGCGGCCTCGAGACAATCGCCTTCCAGCTCTCCCGCTTCGACGATTTCGAACCGGCGAAAGTGGAGGAGCTCATCAACCGCGCACTCGATGAGACCGCCAACAGTGGCGAGACGCTCGACGAGATGACCGCGGCATGGAAAACCGGCAACGCCGTCGAACTTGCCCGGGTCATCAGGGAGGAAGAAACCTTTTCCCCCGAGCTACGCGAAGTGCTCTTGATTGAACGCAATCGCAACTGGATCCCGGAAATCGAGAAAGCCCTGGCGAAGGAGCACGACGTGATGTTTCTGGTGGGGGCCGCCCACCTCGTCGGGAAGGAAAGCGTCGTCGATCTACTCCGAAGAAAAGGCCTTGAAGTGACGCAATTGGCAGCCGGTGACCGCTGACTTGCGAAAGGCAGCCGGTGATCGATGCTGTCGGATGTCCGATCACCCCATCCTCAAGGTCTACATCAAGCCCGGCTGCCCCTGGTGCGTCGAAGCGGTCGCCTGGCTCAAGAAAAACGGCTACACCTTCGAGTCGCTCGACGTCTATGCCGATCCGGCGCTCTACGACGAGATGCGCGAGATTTCCGGCCAAGGAAAGGCGCCCACGCTGACCTACGGCGCTCTCCTACTCGCCGACTTCGGCGTCGAAGAACTCGTGCCCTTCCTGAAGGAGCACGAGATCGAGCCGTGACCGGAAGATCACCGCATTCCCACCGCACCGCCAGCTTCTTCGGCCTCCTTCAGGAAGCCTTCGATGGTGGCGTCGCGGGGAATCCCGAGGTGCAGGGCACGGAAGTAGTGCTTGCCGGCCTCAGTCGGATCGGGTTGATCCTTGGTGGCGTGCAGGACGGCGAGATTGAAATGCGCATCGCCGAAATCAGGATCGATTGAAACGGCATTGACGAAGGCGCGCTGCGCCCGATCCACCCAGCCCTTGCGGGTCGAGATGACGCCGACACAGTTGTGGGCCTTGGCGTTCTGAGGATCAAAGGTGAGGCCGCTCTCGAGTTTCTCAAGGGCTTCGTCGAGATTGTCCTGCAGAAAGTAAGTGCGTCCCAGGAGGTAGTAGGCGAGGCCGCTCTTGCCATCAATCGCGATCGCCTTCTCGAGAAAATACTCCGCTTCGGAGTAGTTCTTCATCGAGATCTTGAGAACGCCGAGATTGCAGAGGCACGGCACGTTCGTGGGCAGATAGCGGAGATACTCGAGGAAACCGGCCTCGGCCTCGGCATAACGGCCCTCCTTGAAGTCGAGCCGAGCGGCCTTGTCGATCTGGGCAAGTTCGACGGAGAGTTTCTGATTCTCGATGACGCCGTCGGGCGAAATCCCTTCGGGAGCCCTGCCGGCGGCGACGAGGGTGGCGGTCATCATGGGTCCTTCGCCACCTTTGACGGCACTGCCTTCACTTGCGGCTGGTTCGTCGGCTCCGGGGGAGGACTCCTCAGGGGCCCCGGCCGCAGCGGCGATGATCTCCTCGAACTGCGGTGCACGGAACAGCGCCTTTTCCTCCTCGCTCAGCTTCGACCCGCGCGCCATGTCCTCGATCAGGCCGAGGAGGACGTCGGAGCGGGATCCGAGACGGTCGAGCTGAGACAAGAGCAGTTCTTTGGCCTGCTTCATCTGCGCCTGGCGGCGGAGCTGCTTCAGCACCATGGACCGCAGGAGCTCGTTCTCCTGACGCTCCACCGGCGTGGCGCTGGCGAGAGCCTGCTTGTCTTCGGCGGTAAGCCCGTCGGAGAGCAACTCGAGTTTTTTCTGGAGATCTTCGATGCTCTGCTGGTGACGCTCGTTCTCGGTGAGGAGCTGATCCCGCTCGAGCTTGATCCGGGTGATCTCGGATTTGAGGAGGGCAATGTCGTCATCCTTCTCCTTGTTTAGCTCGGAGAGGCTCTCTGCGAGTTGCTCGGCGCGATCCAGTTGCTCCGCGAGTCCACGGTTGCGATCCATCAATTCCTTGAGCGCCTTGCCGCCGTTGCCGCCCCCCTGGACGACTTCGAGGAGGTTGTCGCGCTCGCGTTCGAGTTCGCCCATGCGGGCGCGCATTTTCTGCATCTCCTGCTGCGACTGCTCCATCGCGGCAACGAGCTGTTCGTTGCGCTGAGTCGCCGTCTCGAGCTGCGTCGTGGCATCGCGAAGGAGAGTCTTGAGCTGATCGATCTTCTGACGAGCCCCCATGCCACCCCCACCAGCCTCGGCGGCGGCAATCCGATGCATCAACTCCTCCCGACTGGCCCGGGCCCTGACGAGCTCGCCGTTCACCTGTTGGAGGAGCTGCTCACGCTGTTTCACCTCGGTGCGGAGCTTCTGATTTTCGTCGTTGAGCCAACTGATGAGGGCGTCCTTGCTGGATAGGTCACTGTGAAGTGAGTTGGCGATCGCACCGACGGCGGCGCTCCGGTTCTCGACGCGGGGCATCCCCGGGGCGGCGCCGTCACGGGGCAGGGCCTGGCTGGCACCCTCGTTCCAGGTCGGAAGAGCGAACTCCCCCTCCTCTCCGGCGATCTCGAAACTGCCGCCGCGGGGATGGCCTCCAAAGTCTCCTGGCGCATGGCCAAGTTCACCGCCCGGGAGCGGAGGGGGAGCGATCGCGGGAGAGCGTGGGGATTCGCCCGCGCCTGACGAGGCCGGGGAGCCGTTCGCGCTTGAAGGCGGGAACTCAGAGCCCGCCGCGGTGGCCATGGGGTTGGGCCGCATCGCCGACTTGAGCTCGTCCCGCTTCTCCGCGATCAGGTGCCGACGCTCGCGGACGATCTCGGGCTGGAAGTCAGGGAACTGCTGCGCCAAGTGATCATACAGAGGCTTCGCCTCGGTCAGCTTGTTCAAGGCATCGAGCGTCTTCCCCTTCGACTCGAGATCCTGGGCAGCTTGAACAAGCAGGAAGCCGCGATACCAGATCTCGGAGGGATCCAGCCCTTCCTGGGCAGTGGCGCACGATGGCGAGGCGGACGCGAGGAGGAAGAAGGCAGACGCAATCAGAGACGCGAGCAAGCTCGCGCACGGTCTTTGGAGAAGGCCGTTCGTTTGTCTCATGTAGCTGTCCTGTATGGGTGCGCGTTCCGCGGAAAAACCAGACGAAACGATGCAACGAATCCACTGATCCGCCAAGGGGAAAATAAAGGGACGCTGGGCCCGCCTTCCTCTTCGGGGCTACCCGAGCCCATGATCGGCGGCGGAGACAGAGGAGTTTATCAAAAAAGCCACCGGGCGCACTCCTTTTTTCCGTGAACGTTCCATCCTCTTCCACTGCGAGAAAAAACGGTCTTGCCCGGCCCGCGAAGAGAGACCCGCGGGATCGCGATGACGCAAGCGTTTTCTCTCCTTCCGAAAGAAAAGCGACCGGTTGACGGGCTTCACCGCGTGGGCCAAGTTACCCGCCCGCTTTTGCAGCGCTCCGGTCTTTTCGGCGACCTTCTCCGCTCCTTCTTCAACCGTCTGCAGGGCATGACCCTGCATCGATTCCACCCCTCTCCGCCTTGCTTGCCACCCCCGTATGAACGTAGACCGTGCGACGCTCGACTTTCTCAATTCATTCTCCAACGACGAAAAAAAAGAGGGCCAACGCCTCCACAAAGAGGGAGCGGTCACCCAGATTTTTGGCAACCATCTTCTCATTCAAGGACGCGTCGAGGACGACGATTGGGCTTGCCGCACCCGCATCCAGCTCCAGGGCAATGAATGGGTTGGCGAATCCGATGAAAAGAGCGACTCCGGCCGGGCCGCCCTCTATGCGACGATGCTGGAAAAGGTGGCACGCAAGGGCGACCTCCCCGAGGCCCCGAACGAGGTCGGCGAAAAGACCCTCACCGAGGTGATCGAGGAGAAGCTCGGACGCGGGCTGACCGGGGAGGAAGACGAATACCTCGGCAAGATCGAGCGCCGTTTCCGTCGTTTCGAGCTCGAACGCGAAATCTTCGACTCCGACCTCGTTCGTTTGAATCCCAGATGGCCGGTCGATTCCTTCGATCCTCTGATCCTTTGGCCAAGCCCGCCAAAGGACATCGCCGAGTTTTGGAACTACGTTGCCTATGCCTTCGAGAAGGGTAACTACCCCATCCCCGGCTTCCTCGAGGTGATCACCGACCGCGACTGGACCCGCGAGAAGATGGCCTCTTGGGAAAAGCGCCGCGAAGAGAGCGAATGGCGCTATCAGGTGGAGGTCTTCGAGAAACGACCGCCGGAAGAGTCCGTCGAAACGGTCGAATTCCGCCTTCGTATCAGCACCCGCGAAGCCCGCCTGATGGTGCGCACGGGAAACGACGCGGTCTTCGAGCGGATCTCCGATACCGAACATTTTGCCCGGCTCGAAGAACGTTACTCGAACGGAGGTCTTCGCATGGGGGCCGCCTCTGAGATTCTCTGGAGCAAATTCCTCCACGCCGCCGCCAAAGAAGACTCGAAAGAGGGCGGTCTCAGCCTTGAGCGCGTTGAGAATTGCCGGCTTCTCAATCGTCTTTTTCACCAGCGCGAACTCGAGGGACTCATCGTGAATCTCGACGAACTGCCCTTCCGTCTCAGTAAGGAACCCTTGCGCTGGGCCTGCCGCCCCGATGCGATGGGATCGGAGGATTACGAACTGCAACTCGTGACTGGATCGGGGGAGGATATCTCGCACACCGTGCGCCTCCTGCCCGGGGATGAGGCCCTCTACCTGAGCGACGAGTGGGTCTTCCGCGGTCCCGAGCATTGGGCTCGCGGGGAAACCCTCATCGATCCGAGGGTCGTCATCCCCTGCAGTGTCATTGAGAGCGAGTCGGGCGTGGCGTTCCTCTTCCGTCTTGGCGCCGCACTTCCCGCCGCCCTCGGACAGAAAATACGCGAGGAACCGCTCCGGGTCATTTTCAATCTCGGCATCTCCGCCGGGTCCACCGCCGCCTCGAGCGAGCACATGCTGATGAAGATCAGCGCGGTCAATGCCGACGAAAGCCGCGAGGAAGTGCTCGGTCGCGAAGGATGGGAAATCGTGAGGCATCCCAAGGGCGACGCCGAGCACATCTTCCGCTACGATCGCAGCCTGCAGCGCCGGGTCGGGCGGCTGATCGCTTCGATGCAGCCGACCTTCGACGGCAATCTCGGCTGCTACCGCGCCCGGGTGACAAAGAATTTCCCGGAGAAGTATGCCGAATGGCTCGATTCCCTCCCCGAAGGCATAGAAATCATCGCCGATGCCGATCTCGCGACGCTCCAAGCGGACCCGGTCGAGGCCCAGGTCTCCTTTGAGGTCGTGGATCAGGAGATCGACTGGTTCGATCTGAAAATCGTGGTCAAGGTCGAAGGAATGGACCTCTCGCAGGAGGAAATCCGCGCTCTCGTTCACGCCCGTGGGCAATTTGTCAGGATGGAGCGGGGCGGCTGGCTGCGCCTGAAGATGAACCTGAGTCAGGAGCAAGCCGAAGCCGTCTCCCGCATCGGGCTCGACCCCTTCGATCTCAGTGGCGAGGTGCACCGTCTCCACGCCCTCCAGCTCGCCGACCCCGGGGCGAAGGAGGTCTTCGACGCGACCGCGTGGGAGCGCATTTCGACCCGCGCCCGCAGCCTCAAGCTCCAGGTCCGTCCCGAGATTCCACCGGGCCTCAACGTGAATCTCCGCCCCTACCAAATCGAGGGTTTCCACTTCCTCGCCTACCTCGCGACGAACCGTTTCGGCGGCATTCTCGCCGACGACATGGGTCTCGGAAAAACGATCCAGGCCCTCACCTGGCTGCTCTGGCTGCGGGAGGAAAGCGGCGACCAGGCCCCGCCCAGCCTCGTGGTTTGCCCGAAGTCCGTCCTCGACGTCTGGGCCGATGAGGTGAAGAAGGCCTCGCCCTCGATCCGCGTGCAGGTCCTGCGCAACAAGGTCGAGCTTGAGGTGGATCGTCTCGGCAGGGACATCGACCTGCTCGTGCTGAACTACAGCCAGCTCCGCACCTGTGCGGACGAGCTGAAGGGCATCAATTGGCTCGGCATGATCCTCGACGAAGGGCAGCAGATCAAGAACCCAGACTCCAAGGCCGCCAAGGCCGCGCGGGCCCTCGCCGGAAGCAACCGCCTTGTCCTTACCGGGACCCCGATCGAGAACCGCCTCCTCGACGTCTGGAGCCTCATGAGTTTCGCGATGCCCGGGATCCTGGGTGATCGCAAGTATTTCCGCGACAATTTCGACAAGCGGAAGGACGGCCATTCCCAAACGCGCCTTACCGCCCGCCTCCGCCCCTTCCTCCTGCGCCGCACCAAGGGCGAGGTCGCCCTCGACCTGCCGCCGAAAATCGAGGAGGACGTCTTCAGTGAGATGGAAGACACCCAGCAGAAGCTTTATCGCGCCGAACTCGAGCGTATCCAGAAGGTTCTCCTCGGAATCGAGAACGATGAGAGCCTCCGCAAGAACAGCTTCGTCATCCTCCAAGGACTGATGCGCCTGCGACAAATTTGCTGTCATCCGGGCCTCATCGACGCGAAATACCGCTACGAGGAAAGCGCCAAGCTCAACGCCCTCTTCTACCTGCTCGACCAGCTCCACGAAGAAGGACACAAGGTGCTCGTCTTCTCGCAGTTCGTCTCCATGCTCGACATCATCAAGGAAGAGCTCGAAGACCGCGAGCGTCCCTACAGCTACCTCACCGGACAGACGAAGAACCGCCACGAGGTCATTAGCGATTTCCAGGAATCAAAGGAAGCAAAGGTCTTCCTCCTTTCCCTGAAAGCCGGCGGCAGCGGTCTCAACCTCACTTCGGCGAGTTACGTCATCCTCTACGATCCCTGGTGGAACCCCGCCGTGGAAAACCAGGCGATCGACCGTTGTCACCGGATCGGACAGGAGAGCCGCGTCAACGCCTACCGCCTCCTCATGCGCGACTCGGTCGAGGAGAAGATCCGCATTCTCCAGCAGCAGAAGAGCGCGATGATGACGGGCGTCCTCGGCGAAGAGGGCTTCACCCGCAATCTCGAGCTCGAGGATCTCAAGTTCCTCTTCAGCAACGGGCAGGCTTTCGCGCCCATGCCCGAGCTGGCGATCAAGTAAGCGGTTCCTGCGGGTCACGGGTTGGCGCGGGGGCACTATTGCGCCTTGCGGGGCCGGGCTTTCGCGCTTTACAGGACGGGCCGTTCCCGATTCAATGTCGTGAATGAAATCACGCCCCCTCCTCCTCGCCCTCACCGGCCTCTCCCTGGTTGCTTCTCCCCTGTTCGCCGAGCCGCTCGAAGTCGGCGCCGACGCCCCGAAGTTGCAGACCGTCGATCAGAAGGGCAATCCTGTCGATCTCGCCAAGGAACTCGCCACCGGACTCACCCTCGTTTATTTCTATCCCAAGGCCGATACCCCTGGCTGCACGAAACAGGCCTGTAATCTCCGCGATGCCTTTGCCGACGTGAAAAAGGCCGGGATCAAGGTCTTTGGTGTCTCCGCCGACACGCCCGAAGATCAGCTCGCCTTCGCCGAGAAATTCCAGATCCCCTTCACCCTTCTTGCCGACAAGAAAGGCGAAGTGATCGCCGCCTTCGGCGTGCCCACGAACGACAAGGGTTTTTCCTCCCGCCAGAGTTTTCTCATCAAGGACGGCAAGGTGATCTGGCGCGACCTCAAAGCCACGCCGACGACTCAAGCGCAGGACGCCATCGCCGCGGCGAAGGAGTGACCCAGGCGCCGCCTCACTTCGCGGCGAGGGCCTCGCGCAGCTGCTGCAGTTCCTCGTCAAGGATGGCGAGGTATTGCGAGGTCGCCTTGAGTCGCTTCGTCGTCAATTTAGCGATGAACTCGTAGAGGCAGGCGTAAAAGGCCGGATTGTCGTCCTTCGGCAGGATGTGCTCGAGGAACTTCTGATCCACGGCGAGACAGAAGGAATCTTTCACCGCGACGACCGAAGCCGAGCGCACCTCGTCGTCGAGGGCGGCGAGTTCCCCGAAGATGTCGCCGGCGTGGCTCATCCGCACAAGCTGTTTGCCTGCCTTCACCACCGCGACTTCGCCGGCGAGGAGGATGAAGATGCGGGAGGCCTCGTCGCCCTCGGCGATGATGACATCGCCGGGCTCACATTCGATGAAGGCGGAGGCGTGGAGGACCTGGTCGAGGTGCTCCTTGGAAAAGGCTTCGAGGAAGGGAACCTCCAGCAGGGGGGCCGGGATGTCGTCCTCGTCGTGGATGTAGGCGTACTCTTGCACGGCAGCGAGTATAGGGATCGGCGCGCACCCTGTCGAGACCCGATTCTGTGCCATTTTGTTTTTTGTCAGGACTCCGCACTGGCCCGCCTGGCTACGAAAAAGCGGCGGGGATCACTCCCCGCCGCCCGGTTGGAATCATTGTCCGGGAGAACCGGCGCAGGATCAGATGTGGTAGGCGGGAGTGCCGTGCTCGGCCACATCGAGACCCTCGTGCTCTTCCTCGGCGCTCACGCGGACACCCAGGGTGATCTTGAGCAGGAAGAAGATGAGGAAGGAGGCCGCGAAGGCGAAGACCGACACCGCGAGGGTTCCCGTAAGCTGCGTCATGAAGGACTTCGTCCCGAAGAAGGCCGGGGCAAGCGTCCCGAAAATCCCGCAGACACCGTGAACCGAGATGGCACCGACCGGATCGTCGATCTTCAACTTGTCGAAGAAGATCACCGAGAAGACCACGAGGACACCGGCGATGGCACCTGTCGCGACCGAACCAAAGGGCAGGATGTCATCCGCACCCGCGGTGATGCCGACGAGACCGGCGAGCATGCCGTTGAGGGCCATCGAGAGATCGGGCTTCTTCAGCACACCCCATGAGGTGAGCATCGCGGCGATACCCCCCGTGAAACCGGCCATGGCCGTGGTGACGAAGACGCGGGAGACCGCCTGGGGATCGGCCGAGAGCACCGAACCGCCGTTGAATCCGAACCAGCCGAGGAAGAGGAGGAAAACCCCGATGGTGGCGAGGGGCAGGCTGTGGGGAAGGATGGGCTTGAGACCTTCCTTCGTGTATTTGCCCTTGCGGGGACCGAGGACGATGACGGCGGCGAGCGCGGCAAAACCACCGAAGGCGTGGACGAGGGTCGAGCCCGCGAAATCGTGGAAGCCCATTGTGTTGAGCCATCCGTAGCCCCATTTCCAGGATCCGGTGATGGGGTAGAAGAAGGTCACGAGGATCGTCGCATAGATCATGAAGCTGCCCAGCTTGACGCGCTCGGCGACGGCGCCGGATACGATCGTGGCGGCGGTGGCGGCGAACATCGCCTGGAAGATGAAGTCGGTCCAGTAGGTCATCGGGCCGGTGCCGTAGGCGGAAGTCATGTTGGCGACGATGCCTGCCTCGTCAAAGGTGTTCGCAATGGGAGACCCGAGAGCGAAGAAATCCTTGGAGACCCCGGCTTCCCAACCGGGATACATCCCGTTGAAACCGTAGAACATGTAACCCAGGGCTCCGACGCAGACGATAAAGACATTCTTGAAAAGGATGTTCGTCGTATTCTTGCTCTGGCAGAGACCGGATTCCACCGTGGCAAAGCCGAGGTGCATGAGGAACACAAGCGCGGCGGCGATCATGATCCAGAGGTTGTTGGCGAGGAAGCCGGCGTATTCCGGCCCCGCTTTGAAGTCCTCATAGGTCGCGTAGGCGGGGGCTTCGGCCGTTTCCTCGGCGGCGGGAGCGGCTTCCGCGGCTGGCGCTGCCGGGGCAGTGTCCTGGGCGATCAGGTTTCCAAACAGCAGCGGCATCGCCACAAGGGCCGCCAACAACAGGGTCTTTAGGTTGAATGTATCTCTCATTAGTTTTTTGGGTTGGTTCACAAGCGACTCAAAACGAAGCTCTTGATCACTGGTTCAACCCCGAAAAAGCACCCCCCGTGCCAAGTGCGAATTTTTCCCGTTTTTTTTTCAACTTTGCCCGCGAACCCCCATCCCACCGGGCTTTGCAAAGACACCCAGCCCGCCTGATCCAATGACCCAACCCGGTCAGATTCACCCGCTTGGGCTAAATCCATCGGCACGACCGAACAAGACGGCGCTTCTCGGATCTGATTCTCACCCCATTGCGGGACGATGAAATACCTCGAAGCAATGCCGCGATTCCTCACGCGTCACGCACGATCCGTCCACCGAGGGAAAGAATACGCGCCTTGCCCTTGGCATCCTCGGCTTCGCCGATCTGGCCGTCCTGCACATACATTTGCGAGAGGGCGGTCCACGCCAACAGATCGTTCGGCTTGAGGGTCGTCGCTTTCAAACCCGCGCCAATCGCTTCCTTGAGATGCCCCGTCTTCATCAGGGCCATGGCGAGGGCATGCCAGCCGTCGAAGAAATCCGGATCGAGATCGACACAACGACGATACTTCAAGACGGCATTTTCAAGATCGCCCACGGCAAGGTCGCCGTTGGCATCATCGAAAAGGTCGTCGAGGGCCTCGCTCACGGCTGCTGGTTGCCGATCATGGGACGCTCGGAACCCGACTCGGAGCGGCGCTGATTGAACCACGAGGTAAAAAGGGTCCGATCGGTCTGATTCTTGATCGAGGCGAGGAGGGCATCCTTCTTCGCCTGAGCCTCCGCGTCCTTGTAGATCTCGAGCTTGTCGACGTGCGCGACGAAGTAGCCTTCACCGGCGGGACGCTCACTCACGGCGGACAATTCCCCGGCTCGAAGGCCACCCACGGCGGTGGCAATGGCGGCCGCATCGGGGCGGTCGGCAAGTGGCTCGGCTTGAGAAAACGAGGGCAACGTCTCGGTTTTCAAACCCAGATCCTTGGCGGCATCAGCGAAGGATTTCCCGGCTTTGATCGCCTCGCTCAGCTTGGCGTGGGCGGCGCTGGCGGCATCGTTGGCGGCCCGGTTCGACTTGGTCGAGGTGAGCACCTCTTTGATCGCAGAGGTGGCTTGCTCGAGCGTCAGCGGCGCGGGTTCGACGCTCTTGCTGAAGTGGAACACAAAATAGGCTCCCCCGTCGGTCTGAATCGGCACGCTCACCTCACCGGCCTGCTTGGCTCCGCTGAAAATCGCCCCGAGGGCCTCCTCGTTACCCTTGAGCATTTCCGGAGCCTCGGTCCGCGCGAAGGGCTCGAGATTGCCGCTTTCAGCGGTGAAATCGGCCTTCTCCCCCACGTATTGCTTCGCAAGGTTCGGGAAATTGGACTGGTCTCCGGCGAGATCGGCATACGCCCGGTTCACCGCGTTGGCAAAGGCGAGATTGGCCTTCGCCTTCACCTCGTTGGTGGCGTCTTCGGCGACGGGCTTCGGGATGAATTTCACGTAATCGAAACCGCGCTTGGGCTCGCTCTTCAAATCGTCCTGGTTCTCCTCGTAGTATTTCTTGACGTCCTCGTCGGTCACCTTCACCGCCTCCGCCTCGGCATTCCGGTCGAATCGCAACACCGTTGCGGTGTAGCGCTGGTGGTTCCTCGTGTAGAGTTTCGCAGCCTCGCTAGGCACGGCGGCGACACCGGCACTCACGAGGTCGCGCATTTTCTGAAAGGAAAGGTAGTCCTTCACGAGTTGGGCAAGGTCGCCCTGGGTGAAGCCGTTCGGACCGAGGATGCGGTTCTCCACGATCTCGGCGGTGACCCAAGGCTGCTGGAAGATGGGGAGTGATGGGATGGCTGCCTTGATCTCCTCCGCGCTCGGTTCAATCCCCAGCTTCTCGGCTTCCCTGCGCAGGATCACGAGACTCATCACGAAGTCGGTGGGGTCGCGGTCCATGCGATTTTCCCCGAAGAGCACCATCGCGAAATCATACATCCCGAGTTCGAGGGAAACATCAAAATGGCTGGCGAGCTTCTGAAATTCCTTTTGCCGGTAGCAGCGATTGTAGACCTTCACGACGCAGTCCTGACGACCGAGCGTTCCTTCGACAAAATCGAAATCAGAGTAGAGGAAGGCGAAAGACACCACGATGATGACGGTGACAAAAACGAGAACGCCCTTTTGGATGTGTCGGATCTGGGTGAGCATGGGGAAATAAAATCGCGGATGACCCACGGGAACCGGTCGATTCTGGCAGGGGTGGGGAAGGTAGTGATGTTCGCCCGCCACTTCAACCGCTTTTTGGCGGCGTCAGAGTGACGTTCCCGCCCACGCCGTGCGGCATTGCGCCACGCTTTGCGCTTGTCGGAATCAGGCACGAACTGCCAGCATCGCTCCTCCGCCGCATGAAAAGACTCTTCACCCTCCTCCTTTTTCCGGTCTTGTGTCTCTCCGCGCCTCTCTCCGCCGAGGAGTCCAAAACCGCCGCCCTCCGCGCCGGTGCCGCCACCAGCGTCATCACCCCGCCTCTCGGTGAGCCCATCGTCGGCGGCTTCACCCCGTTCCCCGCCGAGCATATCCACGACGAACTCCATGCCCGCTGCCTCGTCCTCGATGACGGCAAGGCCAGGGTTGCTCTCGTCGTCTGTGATCTCCTCGGGATGCACCGTAGCGTGGTGGTCGAGGCAAAGCGCCTCATCGAGGAGGAACTCTCGATCCCGGGGAGTCACGTCGTCATCTCCGGCACCCATACCCACTCCGCCACCAACGCGATCTACGGAGAGGTGCGGACCTACGCCTCCGACATCGAACTCACCAACTACCAGCGTTTCGTCGCGCGCCGCATCGCCGACGGCGTCCGGCGCGCCGTGAACCTGCTGCGCCCCGCCGAGGTCGCCTTCGGCCACCTCGACGTCCCCGAGCACGTCTTCAATCGCCGATGGTTCCTCAAGGAGGGCACCATGCCCGTCAACCCTTTTGGCAAGACCGATGAAAAGGTGAAGATGAATCCCGGGGCCGGGGCCGGAAATCTCGTCGAGCCGGCCGGACCGGTCGACCCCCGCGTTTCCTTTCTCGTCCTGCGAGAGCCCGGCGGCAGGATCATCTCGCTCTACTCCGCCTACTCGCTTCACTACGTCGGCGGCGTTGGCCAGGCCCACGTCTCCGCCGACTACTTCGGCTACTACAGCAAATCCCTCGAGGGTTTGCTGGCATCCGGGCAGCAGGATCCTCCGGTCGTCGCGATGATGGCGAACGGCACCAGCGGCGACATCAACAACATCAACTTCCGCGAGCCGCGGGGCCGCAAGGAACCCTACGAACAGATGCGGTTCGTCGCCGACGATCTCGCCGCCAAGGTGAGCGCCGCGGTCCCCTCGCTCGAATGGAAGGGCGAGGCCCCGCTCGACGCCCGATACCGAGAACTCGGGGTGAAATGGCGCGCCATCCCCGAAGAGCTCCTCAACTGGGCCCGCGCGACCGAGTCAAACGCTCCGCGGATCGGGGACAAGTCCGTGATGCCCCTTTCTTACGCAGGCCGGGTCCAGCGCCTCGCCCAAGCCTCGCCCGAGACCAAGCTGCCCGTGCAGGTGCTGAAGATCGGTGAAATCTGCATCGGCACGACTCCCTGTGAGACCTTTGCCGAGACCGGTCTGGAATTCCGCGAGAAAAGCCCCTTCCCCCAATCCTTCATGGTCGAATTGGCGGGCGGCTACTACGGCTACATGCCAACCCCGCGACACTTCCCACTCGGAGGCTACGAGACCTGGCCCGGCACCAACAACCTCGAGCCCCAAGCTTCCGTGCGGGTGATGGACGCCCTCCTTGAAATGGCCGCCGAGGTGAAATCAGCGAACTGATCCCGTCGGTTGATGACGGAGCCCGCCCCAATCCTCCGGCGCAAACTCGATGCCGAAGACCTTGTCACCGGAGTCCTCGCGACGCAACCTTTCTGCCCCGGTCGTGTCGAAATCGTCCCGGTCTTCCGCGTTTTCCGAAGGCCGCCTCCCCGCTCCAGATACGAAACGAGAAGAGGGCCAAGCCGGTGACTTGACCCCCTTCAAAATTCGCGGGATCCCGCGGTGGTTCACTGACCAAGAATGTCGAGCAGCTCGACTTCGAAAATCAGCGCGCTGTAGGGTTTGATATCGGCACCGGCACCACGCTCGCCGTAGGCGAGATCGTAGGGGATGAAGAAGCGGTATTTCGCGCCCTTAGGCATCAGTTGCACGCCCTCGGTCCAACCGGGAATGACGCGGTTGAGCGGAAACTCGGTCGGCTCGCCGCGATCGACGCTGCTGTCGAAGACCTTGCCGTCGATGAGGGTGCCGTGGTAGTGCACCTTCACCTCGTCCGTCGCCTTCGGCTTGGCCCCGTCGCCCGCCTTGATGACTTCATACTGAAGCCCGCTCGCCGTCGTCTTGACGCCTTCTTTCTTCGCGTTTTCGGCGAGGAAGGCGGCCCCCTTGTCGAGATTCTCCTTGTCCGGCCCCGTCGCGTTCTTCGCGTCGAGGATCTTCTGGTTTTCCGCAAAGGCCGCCGAGACCTCGTCTTCGCTCAGGATGGGCTCCTTCTTTTCCACCACCGCCTTGAAGGCTTCGCTGAACTGGGCCAAATCGATCTCGATGCCCCGCTCCGTGAGCTGGCGCGCGATCATCAGGCCGTAGGAGTAGCTGATGCGTTCGGTGAGGGACTCGGGCTTTTTCGCCTCTTGGGCGCGGGAGGTGTCGGCAGTCATGTGGAAAGAAGAAAGCGCGACAAAAAGACACGCGATCCGGTGGGTCGTGGGGGTTTTCATGGAGTTGAGAGGACGGTGGAAAGCCGGAATTCGCCCAGCCTCGCCAAAGTAAACCCGAACGCGGAGGGGTCAAGGCGGGGAAACGGGGGGATGCGGCGGCGCGCCGTTGGTGAGCCTTCACGGGACGCCCATCCATTCTGCACCCCAGCCCTTGAATCTTCCGAACCCCGCCGACTCCCGAACCGCCCGGTCGGTCGGATAGTAAAACGTCATCAACCAAGGCGATCGTGGCAGATCCCACCAACGCACAACCCAAGCATCCGGTTACCCGGCCCGAGCCGACCAGAGTGATGGAAAAACGATCCCCTCACCCCCGGATCCGAGCCAACACCATCTCGGTCACCTGCTTGGGATTGGCCTTGCCTTTGCTCTGCTTCATCACCTGCCCGACAAGGAAATTCGCGGCCTTGTCGTTGCCATCACGCACCTCGCCCACGGGACCGGGATTCGCGGCGATGACTTCATCGACGATGGCTTCGATCTCGCCGGAGTCGGCGGGTTCGAAACCTTTGGCTTTGGCGATTGCGGCGGGCGATTCGCCGGGATGATCGAAGAGATGGGCGAAGATCTCCTTGGCCTGGTTGTTCGCGACCTTCCCGCTCTCGACAAGGTCGACGAGCTCGGCGAGGGCGGCCGGGGTCACTGGACAAACGTGGATGGAGAGATCGCGTCCATTCAGCTCGGCGAGGAGGTTGTTGATGACCCAGTTCGCAACCTTCTTGGGGGCTGAGGATCCCGAAGCGGCGGACTCATACCAATCGGCGAGCGCGCGGTCGGAAGCGAGGACAGAAGCATCGTAATGGGTAACCTGATAGGCGGTCTCGAAACGCGCCACCTTTTCGTGCGGCAGCTCAGGGAGATGCTCGCGGACGCGCGCGAGGATCGCGGTGGTGCGAACGGGAAGCAGATCGGGATCGGGGAAATAACGGTAGTCGTGCGCGTCTTCCTTCAGGCGCATCAGCTCGGTCTGGCCGACTTCGTCGTTCCATCGCCAGGTCGCCTGCCGAATGGGACGCCCGGCTTCGACCTCCTCGATCTGGCGCCCGATCTCATGGTGGATGGCGCGGCGCACAGCGGAGACGGAATTGAGATTTTTCAACTCGATCTTGGTGCCGAGTTCGGATTGTCCTTTCGGACGCACGGAGATGTTCACATCGCAACGCATCTGGCCTTTCTCCATGTCGGCATCGGAGACACCGCTGTAGACGAGGATCTGGCGAAGCGAGTTCAGGTAGGCGACGGTCTCCTCGGGCGACTCGAGCTCGGGCTCGGAGACGATCTCCATCAGGGGCGTGCCGGCGCGGTTGAAGTCGATCGTCGTGAAAGTCGAGTGGTGGGTCGATTTGGCGACGTCTTCCTCAAGATGAATGCGAGTGAGCGTCACCGCCTTGCCGGGGCGAGCGATATCCTTCTGCGCGTCCTTGGGATAGGCCAGCTCATACAGCGGCACCGCCCCGCCGAGGCAGAGGGGCAGGTCGAACTGCGAGATCTGGTAATTTTTGGGCATGTCAGGGTAGAAGTAGTTCTTCCGGTCCCACTTCACGATTTCGGGAGTCTCACATCCGAGCAACTGACCGGTCAGGATCGTGCGCTCAATCGCGCCCACGTTGAGCTTGGGCAGGGCCCCGGGAAGGCCGAGGCAGGTCGGACACGTGAGCGTGTTCGGCGGCTCACCGAAGCGGACAGCGCAACCGCAGAACATCTTGCTTTCGGTCTTTAGCTGGACATGGACTTCGAGTCCGATGCTGACGAGATAATCGGGGGACGCCATGGGAGAATTGGAAAAAGGAGGGCTCAGACAGATTCCGTCGCGGGCAGTGATACGGGAGCGAGAGAACGGACGAATTCGCGCAACGCGGGAAGAAGGACCAGTTTCTCGAGATCGATGCCGTCGGAAAACGATGCGGCGGCGTCTCGCAGGGCCGGGGCCGTGACGAGGCCGATGCGATCCCGGTTGTCGATCAACGACCCGACCACCGGGTCAGCGGCGAGTCGCCGCCAAGGCTCCGCCTCAAGCAGCTTCGCGAATTCGGGATCGGAGAGGAGGTGCGAGCGCAGTTCCGCAGACCGTGAGATGATTGTGAGCGCCGCGGCATTGCGGGAGCGGCGGCGACTGAACGGATCAGTGGCGTCGAGCAGCGAAGCAAGAAAGGGGATGGATTCGACCGAATTCCGCCATTGGATCGAGGGAGGAGCCGGGGGGATCTTTCCCGCCATGCGCTCGATCCCGGGTTGGGCGAGCGAGTCGACGTAGTTCAACTCCTGCACCGTGCCGGCAGCGCGAACGCAGGTAAAGAAGAGGAAAACGGCCACGAGGCTGGGAAACAAGGAAAGCAGGCCCCCGGGCGCCCCGTCGACAAGCGAGTGCAGGGGACTGTCGGGGTTGAAGAGGGGCTTCAACGCAAAGGCCAGGACCACTCGTGAAACGATGAAGACAAGTCCTCCCACACAAGCAGAAAGACCGAGGGTGAACTGCCAGGTCAACTCGATGTCGAGGTAGGTCTTGGCGAATGCCGGCAGGTAGTGGAACCCGGCGAGAAGAAGAGCCGTCCCGGATCCGACGGCCGCGCCCGACGCGAGCAGGCCGATGACTCCCCGTTTCGAAGCGTAAACAAAGGCGACCACGACAAAGAGAAGCGCTGCGAGTAGGGGGAATTGCTCCGTCATGGTGTCAGGGTTCGCGATCGGCGCAGAGCGCCCGCTGCCGCAGCAGGTGATCAACAAGGACCAGCGCGGCCATCGCCTCGACCATGGGCACGGCGCGAGGGAGGACGCAGGCATCGTGCCGCCCCCGTCCCTTCAACTCGGTGTCTTCGTGGGAGGTGGTGACGGTGTCCTGCGCCGTCATGATCGTGGCGGTGGGCTTGAACGCAACGCGGAAGAAGAGATCCTCCCCGTTGCTGATCCCTCCTTGCACCCCGCCGGAACGATTCGTCACGGTGCGGACGCGGCCGTCCTGCATGCGGAACGCATCGTTGTGCTCGCGTCCGGTCATCTCGGTGCCGGCAAAACCGGAGCCGATTTCAAAACCCTTCGTCGCGGGGAGGCTCAGCATCGCTTTGGCGAGATCGGCCTCGAGGCGGTCGAACACGGGCATGCCGAGACCGACGGGAACATTGCGGATGACGCAGGCAACGACGCCTCCGACCGAATTCCCCTCGCCCCGGACCTGTTTGATAAGATCGATCATGGGCTCGACCGAATCCGGATCACCGGTTCGGACGATGTTCGACTCGATCATTTCGCGGGTTACCGAGGCAGCGTCGACCTTTGCCGTGATCCGGCCGATGGACTCGACGTAGGGGAGGATCTCGAGAGTGGGGGCGAACCGCGAGGCGATGACTTTTTTCGCAATCGCGGCGGCGGCGACCCGACCGATCGTCTCTCGGGCGCTGGAGCGTCCCCCGCCCTGCCAATTGCGGATTCCGTATTTGGCTTGGTAGGTGTAATCCGCGTGCGAGGGACGGAATTTCTCGGCCATTTCCGAGTAGGCTTCGGGACGATGATCCTTGTTCCGGACCAGCACCGCGATGGGAGAGCCGAGGGTAAGCCCCTCGAAGGTGCCCGAGAGGATCTCCGCCTCGTCGGATTCGTTGCGGGGAGTCGTGACCTCGCTTTGACCGGGGCGGCGGCGGTCGAGATCGACCTGGATGTCGGCCTCGGTCAGCGGGATCAGGGGCGGGCAGCCATCGACGACGACCCCGACCCCACCTCCGTGGGATTCCCCGAAAGTGGAAAGGCGAAAGAGATGACCAAAGATGGAACCCATAAAACTCCCGGAATGAACGGGAATCGCGCAGACAGTCAACCGACTTCGTCGCCAGACGATTCGTCGGTCCCCGGCGGCTTCAGCGGTTGAAACGGGCGATCTCGCGGTCCACTTCGCGTTTGGTGACCTTTTCCTTGAGGTCGTGGCGTTTGTCGCGTTGGTCCTTACCCCGCCCGATCCCCATCTCGATTTTTACCCGCCGGTTTTTCCAATACATCCGGAGCGGCACGATGGTCAGGCCCTGCTGTTCGGTCATCGCGGCCATCCGTCGGATCTCGCGCTTGTGAAGGAGAAGGCGCCGATGCCGCAGGGGCGCATGAAACTCGTGACTGGCCTGCTCGTAGGGGCGGATGTCGCAGTTGTAGAGCCAGACCTGGCCTTTCTCGACACGGGCGTAGGCCTCGCTCAGATTGATCCGGCCAAGGCGGATGGACTTCACTTCGGTGCCAAGCAACTCCATGCCCGCCTCATAGGTGTCGGTGATGTGGTAGTCACGTTTGGCTTTGCGATTGGTGGCGATGTCGCTCATGGAAATAACCCGCCGGCCTTTTTCGCCGGACCGGAAATCTAGCCTCAATCCCCACAAAGCCCGACGGAAAAATACGGATTTTTTCCGAGCGGAAGAGGCCCGCCCTTCCCGGGCATCGGTCACCGTTAGTCAAAACCTCCGCCCACCTCGGAAGCGCGCGGCGAGGGCTCGCATCCCGGCGGCTTTTGCCAGCGGCGGCGGACTTCTCGGGTCCAAAAATAAACCCTGGTGCCGCTTGCGCAGCACCAGGGCCCTCCTCCTTACAAGATCGAACAAGATTCGTTCAAAAATGAACGAAAAATCGTTCTCACAAGGAGTTTGTAGGAAAATCCCGCACCGTCGGCAAGAAAAAAGTCGAATTTCTTCTAAATGGCACCAGATGGAATCACTTGATTTCCCGGATGCGCAGATTTCTCCACGCCACCTCGTAGGGGCCGGTCCCTTTCTTGATTCCGTGCACCTGAAGTCCGATGTGGCCTTTGGGGTGAGTCTGATAAATGCCCTCGTGGCTGAGGTCCGCGACGGCTTGGCCGTTGATGAAAGTCTGGATACGGGGCCCCTTCGCGACAATGCGGAAGGAATTCCACTCGCCATTTTTCATATGCGAATGAGAAGCCTCTGGTTTCTGCTGGGGCTCGGGAGAGAGCCACCCAAGGCCGGTCGCTTCGCCGTAGATGAAACCGGCCTGACCCGGTGAGGCCTCGATCTCGCATTGGGGTCCGAAGAAACGGGCGAGGTCCTTGGCGGGTTTGCCATCTTTCCCGCTCTTGGAGAGATCCTCTTCGGTTTTCTCCCGCGAACGGATCTGCACTCCGGAGTTCAGGCTGTCGTGAACCTTCACCTCGAACTCGAGTTCGAAATCTCCGTATTGCGCCTCGGAGAGGAGGAACGTGTTCGGACTGCCTTCGACCGTCTCTCCGCGGATCGATCCATCGGCCACGGTGTATTTGGCGGTGCCGACGGTCGAGGGTTTCCAACCGCTGAGAGTCTTCCCGTCAAAAAGCGAAATCCACTCCCCTTCGGCGGAGAAGATCGGCAGGGAAAGGGCGGAGGAGACGGCAAAAGCCGCAACGGCGAGAATGAGTCGATGGGTTTTCATGGATGCAGACTGGGAAGGCCTTGAGTTTAGGAGATCTCTCCGCTCCGTCCACGCCTTGTTTGCGCCCATCATGTCGCCTTTCGGGAAGGATCATTCCCCCGCAGACGAAAAAATCGTCCCCACGACTTGATTCGACGGGAATTCCAGATACCGTCCACTTAACTCCGTGGTGTAACGGTAGCACAACAGATTTTGATTCTGTTTGTTCAGGTTCGAATCCTGGCGGGGTTGTATGATCACTGCGAGGCGCTCCCAAAGGGGGCGCTTTTTTGTTTGTCGAGGGCCGGGTCGTCCTTACCCCAAGCAAAGCGGGGAGTTGTTCTCCGGCGAAGCCGTGGGCGCCCCGCCCCATCGCGCGCGGAAGCCGTGTCGATGCCGGCGAGCAGTGGGGGTGGAATCCCCTTGCCTCCCTTCGCCCGACTCCTTAACTTCCCCGGATGCCTCTGCTTTCCCTGCTGCGCACTCTTCTCATTCTCGGCCGGATCTCGAATCTGCCGACGGTTTGGACCAACGTGGCGGTGGGATGGTTCCTCTCGGGCGGAGCCTGGACCGGGGAGTTCGCCTTGATCCTTCTGGGGATGAGCCTCGTCTACCTCGCCGGCATGACTCTGAACGACGCGTTTGACGCCGACTGGGACCGCCAACACGCGCCGCAACGGCCGATCCCCGCGGGACGGGTCAGCAGCGGCGCAGTCTGGACGGCAGGCTCGATCGAAATGCTGGTCGGCGCCGGCGTGCTGTCAGGTCTCACGACGGCGTCCCCTCTCCTCGCGGGCGGTCTGGTGCTGGCAGTGCTGCTTTACAATGTTCTCCACAAACGCTGGGCCGGCTCGGTCGTGATCATGGGATTCTGCAGGGCCCTCGTCTATCTCGGAGCGGGTAGTGCGGTGGCGGCGCACACGCGGGCGATCGAGCTGCCGGGGACGCTCCTTCTCATCGCAGGCGGAGTCGTGCTTTACATCGCGGGTCTGACCCTCGCGGCGAGGCAGGAGCATCTCGCCGCCCCCCCGGGTTTGCGACGGGTTCCCGGAATGATGCTGATGCTGCCGGTGCTGTTTCCCTTGATTCTCTGGCGCACGATGCCTGGAGAGGTCATCTGGTTGGCGACGGCCGTCGTCGGTGTGCTTGGCGTGGGCGCATGGCTCACCCGAATGCGACGCGCGCTCGCGGAGCGGGTGCCGAAAGGGATCGCCTTTGCCATCGCCGGGATCGCTTTCTTCGACGCGGCGGTGGTGGCCTTCGCAGACTGGCGGGCCGCGCTCGCCTGCCTCGCCGCCTTTGTCCTGACGCTCGGGCTGCAGAGACTCATCCCGGCGACCTGACCGCCTTCGCTCCCCCATGTCCGGCTCGTTCACCATCGAAATCGTCCCCTGGCAGACCGCCGACAGGGATCTGCTGGGCGTCCGACGGGTCGTCTTTGTGGAAGAACAAGGCGTGCCTGTGGAAGACGAGCACGACGAACACGACGCCGATTCGGTCCATTTCCTCGCCCGCGATGCCTCAGGTCATGCCATCGGGACCGCCCGTCTTCTTCCTTCGGGCCGGATCGGCCGGGTCTCGGTGCTTCGAGAATGGCGAGGCCGGGGATTGGGCCGCGCCCTGATGGATGCAGTCATCGGAGAGGCCCGCCACTGCGGAATGCTCCGACCTCACCTCCACGCCCAGGTCCAGACGATCGCCTTTTACGAGTTGATCGGTTTTCGCGTTTGCGGGGAGGAATTCGAAGAGGCTGGGATCCTCCACCGGGAAATGGAGCTGGTTTGAACCGTTCCAAAAACCCGTTGACCCCCGGGGGATCGCGGCTTGAGTAGCGCCCACTATCATGGGGAAACGAGCTGTATTGATGTTTGCCGGGCAAGGAGCCCAGACCGTCGGAATGGGACGCGATCTCGCGGAGAAATATGACTCCGTGCGCGATCTTTTCGCCCGTGCCGACAAGCAACTGGGCTTTTCCCTGACGGAGAAGATGTTCGAGGGTCCAACGGCGGAGTTGACACGCACCTCGATCTGCCAACCGGCTCTCTACGTCCATGGTCTTGCCTGCCTCGAAATCCTCAAGAGCCATGTCTCCGGCCTCGAAATCGCGGGCTGCGCCGGTCTTTCGCTCGGTGAATTCACGGCCCATGCCGCGGCGGGGACCTTTTCCTTCGAAGCCGGACTCGACCTCGTCGCGAAACGCGGGGTTTTCATGGAGGAAGCCACCTCGGCGGTGGAGGGCTCGATGGCGGCACTGATCGGCGGCGAAGAGGCCGACATTCGCGCCCTTGCGGCCAAATGCGACGTCGACATCGCGAATTTCAACTGCCCCGGACAGATCGTGGTCTCGGGCAGGGTGTCGGGGATCGAGCAGGTCATCGCCGAAGCCTCTGACCATGGCATCCGCATCGCCCAGAAGCTCGAGGTTGCCGGGGCCTACCACTCGCGCCTGATGATGCCGGCGCAGGTGAAACTGGCCGAAGTCCTCGCGACGACTCCGCTCGCGGTTCCGTCCCTTCCCGTGGTCTGCAACGTCGAAGCCCGCGAAGTGAGCGAGGCCGGCGAAATCCGTGCCACACTTGAAGCGCAGGTGAGCGGCTCGGTGCGTTGGAGCGACTGCGTGCAGCACTTCCTTGGAAAGGGTGAAACGATCTTCATCGAACTCGGGCCCGGCCGAGTCCTCGCCGGCTTCATGCGTCGCATCGACCGCAATGCCAAAGCGCTGAGCTTCTCGGATGTGGAGAGCTTCGAGAAGGCACTGGCGGAGTTGGGATA
>Ga0172373_10002690_pt1 | contig 26860 bp, 20 predicted proteins | sample Lak10m_2_FD_114546 | JGI IMG/M metagenome (GOLD analysis project Ga0172373, IMG submission 114546) | Freshwater microbial communities from Kabuno Bay, South-Kivu, Congo - kab_092012_10m | ecosystem: Environmental > Aquatic > Freshwater > Lake | place: Democratic Republic of the Congo...
AGGATAGAGAAACTCATGGACCGAGATGGGGACTCCGCCCTTATAACGCTTAGTGAAGTCATCTCGCTCAAGCATTCTGGCCACTGTGTAGTGGGCCGAGAGTTGAATCATGCCGCGTGCCCCAAGGGCGTCGCACCACTCCGAGTTATAACGGATCTCGGTTTTTTCAGCATCCAGCACAAGCGCTGCCTGCTTGAAATAAGTCTCCGCGTTGGCTTTTATCTCATCGGTCGATAGGGGCGGGCGCGTCGCATTCCTGCCTGTAGGATCACCGATCAGCGCCGTGAAGTCCCCAATGAGAAAAATCACGGTGTGTCCCAAATCTTGTAACTGGCGCAGCTTATTGAGCACGACGGTATGGCCAAGGTGCAGATCAGGTGCGGTGGGGTCTAGACCGAGCTTGATACGCAGAGGCCTCTGTTGTTTCGAGGAACGCACGAGCTTTTGTATGAACTCTTCGGCGACTAGGAGTTCATCGCAGCCGCGCATCGCGATGGCCATTGCCTGTTCAACATCTGCCGAGACCGCAGAGGGTGGATGCTGATCAACGGAACTCTGGGTTATTGGGATCTGACGCACGCCATGACTCATTTCAATTGGGGGACTAACACCGATCATCGAATCCGACCCGGCTTTAGGACGGCGCTCCGATAAGAGGCTAGAATTTTAGCCCTTATGCGACGCTTCTCCATTCAGCACCCCGAACGCCTCTGGACGGTCGGTCCGGCCGTGTTCGGGCTGATGATGGCCCTGATTACAGCCCTAGGTGTCTCAGGGGTATCGGAGGCGGAATCCAAGATGCTACTCGCCAGCGTCGCCGTGGAGCTCAAGCCGAGTGGGTTGACTGAGCAGGCGTCCGCCCTATCCGCCCACGGCCTCGAACTCACTCGTGAAGATGAAGTCCGCAGAAACGACTCCGTTGAGGCATTACTTGAGCGGCTTGGCGTTGAGGACCCCGCAGCGCGCGCCTATCTCCGGCGGGACTCCCGAACTAACGCAGTCCTGAGAAGCAATGCTGGACAGACGGCGCTTGTCCGAACCGACCTTGAGGGGAGATTGCTGCGACTACAACTGCTCAATAAGCTCGATGCATGGATTGTGGAACGCACAGGCGAGGGCCAGTTTCTCACCCGCACGGCACGGCTTGGGTCTGAAACACGTATTGAGCATCGTTCAGTACAGGTGGGGCGTTCATTTTTCGGCGCGATGGACGAAGCCGGCGTACCAGAGGCCATTACCGAACAAGTCGTCACACTCTTTGAATCAGATCTTGACTTCCGTCGTCAGGTCAACGCTGGTGACATTGTCCGGGTGATTTACGAAAATCAACTGGTCGGCGGAAAGGATATCGGTGCGTATAAGTTAAGTGCTGTTCGGTTTGAGGCCGGCCAGAAAACCTATGAAGCACTCTATTTTGAGAATCCAGAGAACGGCAAAGGAAATTTCTACGACGCGCAAGGCAAATCCGTTAAGCGAGGTTTCTTGGCCGAGCCCCTTCGTTACACCCGAATGTCATCAGGGTTTACAAGCTATCGCCTACACCCTCTGTTCGGTGACCCAAGGGCTCATCGCGGCATCGACTACGCCGCCCCGAATGGTACGCCGGTGCGCTCGGTGGCTGACGGTGTCGTTGTCTCTAAAGGCTGGAGCACCGGCTATGGCAATACGGTTGAGATCAAACACAACGAACGGTATACCACCCTCTACGCACACCTCAGTGCTTACTCCCCAACTCTGGCACGCGGTAAGACCGTCCAGATGGGTGAGGTCATTGGTTTTGTGGGCTCAACGGGTTGGGCAACAGGGCCCCATCTTCACTATGAATTTCTCGTCAATGGCCGACACATGGACCCCAGTCGGATACTTGCCGAGAACCCCCAGGTTCCAACACTTGTCGGCACCCAGCTCCGCCACTTTGAAAAGGTCGCCAATGATCTTCGTGCACGTCTAACCCTGCTCGACAACGTCAACACCGCCAAGGTTCAGTAGCGCCGTGACCCCCGCTGCAGGCCAAGAAAAAAAACGCTATTTCGCAGGGGTGATGACGGGAACAAGCCTCGACGGTATCGACGTTGCAATCTTGGAGATGGGGCGTGAGGTCACGCTCGGTCACATCAAGCCGACGCTTCGAGTTGCTCACTTTTTCTCGCGACCAATCGATCGGTCGCTAGTCGATGCGCTGATGAGCCTTCAGTCACCATCAGAGAACGAGCTTCATCGGGCGGCGCTGATCGCGAATAGTTTCTCGGATTCGATCGCGAGAACGGTTCTCGAGGCGCTCACCCGCTGCGGTATTCCACGTAGGGCGATCGATGCAATCGGTGTCCATGGTCAGACCGTTCGGCATCAACCACAGCTGGGCTATTCCATTCAACTAAATTCACCGGCACGTATCACTGAGATTACGGGCATTACCGTGGTCTCTGACTTTCGTAGCAGAGACATTGCGGCAGGGGGTCAAGGGGCGCCCCTCGTGCCCGCGTTTCATCAGGCAGTTTTCGAGTCGGCAAACGAACATCGGGCGGTCGTCAATATTGGAGGAATCGCTAATGTCAGCTGGCTGACACCGCAAACACTTGGCTACGACACAGGCCCCGGAAATCTCTTGCTGGACTATTGGGTACGCCGTCATCATGGACTTGATTACGATGATGATGGTCAGTGGGCAGCAACGGGTAGAGTCCAGAAATCCCTTCTCGACGCGATGCTCAGCGATTCATTTTTTTCGGCCGAACCACCAAAAAGCACAGGTCGAGACTTATTCTCAGAGATCTGGCTCAACGCTTTTCTATCGCAAGCCGCGTTTGCAACTATGCAGGCCCATGATATTCAGGCAACGCTTCTACATCTCACAGCAAGAAGTATCGCCTTGGAAATTCAGCGGCTTGAGCGATCGGCAGTTGTGGGCCCGAAACGGCGGTGCGACCGGTTGCTCGTCTGCGGCGGAGGCGCAAAAAACAGCCGCCTCCTGGAGGCGATTCAACATCAACTGGAAACGCTTCTCGAGCGCAAAATCCCGGTTGAATCCACGGAGGTCTTGGGCTGGGATCCTCAGGTCATTGAAGCGGCAGCGTTTGCATGGCTTGCAAGCCGAACCCTTGACGGACTTACGGGCAATATGCCGAGTGTCACGGGTGCCATCGGCGAGCGTATTCTCGGCACCATTACGCCAGCCTAGGGTTGGCGTAATTGCATATCAACCCACTCGAGCCAATGACGAACCGGCGTCTGGGTTCCTGACTGCAGATGCGTAATGCAGCCCACATTCGCGGAAAGAATCATGTCGGGCTGATGCGTGCCAAGCGCGTCAAGCTTACGCCGCTTCAATTCGGAAGAGAGCGCTGGCTGTAATACCGAGTAAGTTCCCGCCGAGCCGCAGCACAAATGGCTGTCTGCGACCGGTACCAGCGTTGCCCCGAGCGCACTGAGGAGGGCTTCAACGGCACCACGAATCTTTAGGCCATGCTGGAGTGTGCAGGGGGGGTGGAAGGCAATCCGATCGGCAGGAGCCCGAGATCGATCGCGCTGAATAACCCGTCGCAACTCTGGCAGCAATGACTCTAGAAACTCGATTGGATCCTTCGCGAGGCTGCTGATGCGTTCTGCCTTCTCTGCATAATGCGGATCATCGGCGAGCAAATGTCCGTACTCCCTCACCATTACGCCGCAGCCACTCGCGTTAACCACGATCGCCTCACATCGGCCGCTATCGATTTCAGGCCACCAGGCATCAATATTACGTCGCGCGTCCTGCGCTCCGCCGTTGGGGTCTGCAAGATGTGCTTTGATCGCACCACAGCAGCCCGACCTCGCAATCTGAACTGAAGAGACACCCAGCGTATCGAGTACACGCCGCGTTGCCGCGTCGATTCCTGGGAGCATGGCAGGCTGCACGCATCCCTTAAGTAAAATGACAGTTCGCACGTGCCGTTGGTTTGGAATCGGTCCCGGTGACCGAAACTGCGGTACTTTTGAGCGAACCATCCCAGGCAAAACACCACGCAGGGCCTGACCGAGTCGCATGGCTGGCGCAAAAACAGGCGACGTCAATCCCACTTTCAATGCATGACGCAACAGGCGCTCACCCCAGGGCCGCGAGATACGCTCTTCAATCATCGTTCGGCCAATATCGACCAATTGGCCATAGGCCACCCCCGAGGGGCAGGTTGTTTCGCAGTTTCTACAGGTGAGACAGCGATCAAGATGAATCTGGGTCTCCCGTGTGACCTGAGCGCCCTCTATCATCTGTTTGATCATATAAATGCGGCCGCGGGGCCCATCGAGTTCATCCCCGAGAATCTGATAGGTTGGGCAGGTGGCTGTACAAAATCCACAATGGACGCAACGTCTGAGAATTTCTTGGGCAGCACGTCCTCGTGAGGTACTTGCGAATTCAGGTGCAAGGGTGGTTTCCATAAACTCGCGGAACAGTCTAAATAAAAAACTTGATCATAGGCCAGCGACAAGACGGCCTGGATTAAAAATCGAGTTGGGGTCAAGCTCCTGCTTAAGTCGCTGATGAATTTTCATAATCGCAGGCGAAATCTCTGAAAATGCCCCAACGCGACCTCGCATCTCAGGATGCACCGTTCGGAATAAGGTCGCGTGACCACCAAGGCTTCGCGCGGTCTCACGAATCTGTTGGGCGGACGTCTTTGTTTTGATCCAACGCAAACCACCACCCCACTCGATACATTGCGCGTCCATAAAGTCACTCAGATGCGCTGATGCAGTCGGCACTGAGATTCGCCAGAGCGCTGTTTCTGGATCCTCTGAGTTAAGGGAAAAGAAATTATCCGAGTGGTCTCGGATGCCTGCCCAGAAAGCATTGGCTTTTGAATCGGAGAGCAGGTGGCCGCCCAGCTTTTCCTTTGCCGCGCGTACGGCCGCAAATGCTCCTGATAAGCGCACAAATAAACGGCCAGAAATCCAACATGTTGCAGAGATCGGATACGGCTTACCTCCCCAGGCATTCACCCAATCGATTGACTCTTTCGCACTGACCTCGAATTCGATGGTTTCCTCTGCGGGGGGTTTCGGTAGAACTTTTAATGAGAGGTCGACCAACAGGCCTAAAGTTCCCATTGCGCCGGTGTTTAACCGCGACAGGTCATAACCGGCAACATTTTTCATGACCGTTCCGCCAAACCGCAACGGCACGCATTGGGTATCGATCATTGTGATCCCCAAGATGAAATCCTTTGCGGCGCCTGCGCTAAGCCGCCGCGGGCCAGACAACCCCGTGGCAATCATTCCGCCGGCCGACCCGAGCCCACCAAATCGCGGAGGCTCAAAAGCCAGCATCTGCCCGGACTGCGACAGAACCGACTCAAGCTCGACGATCGAGGTACCCGATTTCACGACGACAACCAATTCGGTTGGGTCGTAATCCACAATCCCCGAGTACGGACGCGTGGACAACAACCGAGAGGCCGAATTGAGAGGCTGTCCATAGAAACTCTTCGATCCGAAACCCTCAAAGCGCAGTGACTGACCCGTCGCGTGCGCCTCGCGAATCACCTCTATCGACTGGGCGAGCCAATTGGCCTGCTGAACCGGCGTCGTTGTCATCGGCAATTAAAAACGCGGGAGTTCTTTAAATTTCAGGGCCCCTTGGTGGACATGCATACGACCATATTCCGCGCAACGGGATAACGTGGGTATTGCCTTTCCAGGATTGAGTAATCCGACCGGATCAAAGGCGCGCTTAACGGAGAAAAAGCTGATGCGCTCCTCGGGGGAAAATTGCACGCACATACTATTTATTTTTTCTATTCCAACACCATGCTCACCGGTCACCGTGCCACCAAACTCCACGCAGAGCTCAAGAATTTCCGCGCCAAACAACTCGGCACGGTGAAACTCCCCTGGGTTAGACGCGTCAAACAGGATTAAGGGGTGTAGGTTGCCATCGCCGGCATGAAATACGTTCATGCACCCAAGGTTATATTTTTTCTCCATCTCTGAAATGCATTTCAGCATTTCCCCAAGGCGTCTGCGTGGAATCGTGCCATCCATGCAGTAATAATCTGCTGCAACACGGCCCGCCGCAGGGAACGCATTTTTTCTGCCCGACCAGAATCGCAGTCGTTCATCTTCGCTTTCAGAAACCCGCATCACTGTCGCCCCGCTCTCTGCGAGAACCTTCTGCATGCGACCGATTTCCTCCTCGACCTCCTCAGGGGTGCCATCCGACTCGCACAACAGAATCGCCTGTGCATTTAGGTCGTATCCTGCCTGGACAAATTCCTCAACTGCCGCCGTCGTTTTCTGATCCATCATCTCAAGGCCAGCAGGAATAATTCCCGCTGCAATCAGATTAGCCACTGCGGCGCCCGACTTCTCGACATCGTCAAATGACGCCATGATGACGCGTGCAAGTTGTGGCTTCGGGATAAGCCTGACCGTAACCTCTGTAGCGACGGCCAACATGCCCTCGGACCCAATCATGGCCGATAGGCAATCAAGCCCGGGGCTGTCTAAGGCCTCTGAGCCCAACTCAACGACTTCGCCATCAATCGTAATTGCGCGGACCCGCAAGACGTTATGCACGGTTAGACCGTACTTAAGACAATGAACGCCCCCTGAGTTTTCAGCGATATTGCCGCCAATTGAGCAGGCAATCTGTGAAGAGGGATCGGGCGCATAGTACAAACCAAAGGGGCTAGCAGCCTCAGAAATTGCAGCATTACGCACACCAGGCTGAACACGAGCGGTTCTCGACAGGGGGTCAATTGAGAGAATGCTTTTAAATCGGGCAAGAGACAGCACAATGCCGCCGCGATGAGGCATTGCCCCCCCTGAGAGTCCCGTCCCCGCACCCCGGGCAACTACGGGCACATCCATTCGATGGGCAACTTTCAGAATTTCTACGACCTGGGACTCTTCGGTCGGCAAGACAACCACAGCCGGAAGCTGCCGGTAGCCGGCCAATCCATCGCAGTCATAGGGTCGCAGGGCTTCAGGCGTCGACAAGAGGCTTGCTGACGGGACTATGGCCGATAGCGCTTGAATTAAGGCCTCACGCTTCTCGCTATCCATCGGCTGGGTATAGTCAGAGAAGCGAAGTTCGCCTAAGTGCAGTTCACGTGGCGCATTCATAGTAAGAAGATGACAGAATCAAAGGGGTGCAAGGATTGTAGATGAATCAATCAACGAGCGCCGATAGCCCACACACGGCAAGCTGGAAAGGTTGAATTCAGGCCACGATCAGGACCCGAGGAGTAGAATTTTTAAATGGCGAATCGACTCTCTGCGATCACAACCCGCACCGGCGACGACGGCTCTACAGGTCTCGGTGATGGATCCCGTGTCCCGAAAACAGACGCCCGAATCTGTGCAATCGGTGACATTGATGAACTCAACAGCGCGATCGGCGTGTTGCTCGCGGAACCAATTCCACGATCGATTTACGACAGCCTAATTGACATCCAACACGATTTGTTTGATGTCGGCGGAGAGCTCTCGATACCCGGCTATGCCCTCCTTCCAATGTCTCGCGTCGAGGCCCTCGACGCCGAGATCGAGGCCTGGAACCAGCACCTTCCCCGCCTCAAAGAATTCATACTGCCAGGCGGTTGTCGCGCATCGGCCCTCGCCCATGTCTGTCGCACGGTGGCGCGGAGAGCAGAACGTAGCCTCATCCACCTCCGAGCCGGGGCACCAGTGCGCGATGAGGTCGGCTACTACCTGAACCGCATATCCGACCTATTGTTTATTTTTGCCCGCACCCTAAACCGGTCTCCCGAATGTAATGGGCCCGGAGGAGACGTACTCTGGAGACGAGACCGATCAGACGGTAGCAGCGCACCTTAGTCGGCGTGCACGAACCGCCATCGCAAGGTTTTCGAGAATTTGTAGGCTCTTATCCCAATCAACGCAGCCGTCCGTGATGCTCTGCCCGTAGGTCAAGGGCTGGCCAGGGACGAGATCTTGACGACCTCCTACGAGGTGGCTCTCCACCATGACACCAAAAATTCTCTGCTCACCTCCGGTTAACTGTGCCGAAATATTCTCGGATACTGGCACCTGATTCTCTGGCTTCTTGCTGCTGTTTGCATGACTCATATCGACCATAAGCCGACAGGCCATATTCGCTGCGGTTGACTCCTTGCAAGCTGCCTCAATACTGGCCGCATCATAGTTAGGTGCCTTGCCGCCACGCAAAATCACGTGACAGTCCTCATTCCCGCCGGTCGACACGATTGCCGAGACCCCGCCTTTCGTTACCGATAAGAAATGATGGGGATGCGCGGCAGCCTTGATCGCATCAAGGGCGATACGCAGGTTGCCATCGGTACCATTTTTAAAGCCGACAGGGCAAGACAGGCCTGACGCCAACTCTCGATGCACCTGCGACTCTGTCGTCCGGGCACCGATTGCACCCCATGAGACGAGGTCAGCGATGTACTGGGGCGAAATCATGTCTAGAAATTCGGTTCCAGCCGGTAGCCCGAGCTCATTGATATTCAGTAGGACCTGTCGCGCAGTCTTTAGCCCACGGTTGATATCAAAACTGTTATCAAGCGCTGGGTCATTAATCAGACCTTTCCAGCCGACAGTTGTGCGGGGCTTTTCAAAATACACCCGCATGACGATTTCAAGGTCTTGCGAATAACGCTGCCTCTGCGCAGCCAATCGCGTCGCGTATTCGAGGGCAGCTTTAGGGTCGTGAATCGAGCATGGTCCAATAATCACGAGCAGTCGATCATCCATCTCATGAATAATTCGATGAATTGCCTGACGTGTCGCACTCACAAGTTCCGCAGCAGACGATGACATCGGAAACTCGCGAATGACATGCGAGGGCGGAGCGAGCTCTTTAATCTCGCGAATTCGCAGGTCGTCAATCTGAGGGGGGGATTTTTTCTGTGCCATGGTATCCATCCCCTTATTTTAGCCTGCGGTCCCCCCGACGGTGAGCGACTCGATTCGCAGCGTAGGCTGGCCAACGCCCACCGGGACGCTCTGGCCTTCCTTGCCGCAGGTCCCTACCCCCGAGTCGAGCGCCAAATCGTTCCCGATCATCGTGACTCGGGTGAGCGCATCTGGCCCATTGCCGATAATCGTTGCCCCCTTGACGGGATACTGAATCTTCCCGTCTTCAACCCAATAGGCCTCAGAGGCAGAAAACACAAATTTTCCGCTCGTGATGTCCACTTGACCACCGCCAAAGTTCACCGCATAAAGCCCGCGATCAAGCGAGGCAACGATCGTCTTGGGATCCTCCTGGCCTGAAAGCATGTAGGTGTTAGTCATCCTTGGCATCGGAAGATGCGCATACGACTCGCGCCGACCATTACCCGTCGGTGAGACTTTCATGAGTCTTGCATTTAGTGAATCTTGGATATAACCGCGCAAAACACCGTCCTCAATCAACACATTGCATTGCGTCGCATGGCCTTCGTCATCCACGTTCAGAGATCCACGGCGATCAGCGAGTGTGCCGTCATCGACAACCGTAACCCCCTTGGCCGCGACCTGCTGTCCAATTCTTCCTGCAAACGCAGAAGATCCCTTGCGGTTAAAGTCGCCCTCAAGGCCGTGGCCAATGGCCTCATGCAAAAGAACGCCAGGCCAGCCGGGCCCAAGGACAACGGCCATCGACCCCGCAGGAGCCGGACGGGATTCAAGATTGATTACTGCCTGTCGCACGGCCTCGTCGACATACTGACGAATCAGATCATCGGAGAACATCGAGAGATCTCGTCGGCCACCGCCCCCACTTGAACCCTGCTCTCGCCTCCCTCCCTGCTCCGCGATCACAGTCACCGAGAGCCGAACGAGGGGCCGAATGTCGGCCGCCATTACACCATCACTGCGCAGGACCATCACCACGTCATACTCCCCGGCAAGAGACGCCATAACCTGGATTACCCTCGAATCTTTCGCCCGAGCCATTGTTTCAACCCGGCCGAGCAGGTCCACTTTCTCTTGAGCAGTTAACGCCGCCAGAGGGTCACAATCACCATAGAGCACCCTCGGCGGTATCGATAACGCGGGAGATGTGCTCAGCTTTTTTCTCGTTGATTGCCCGGCCCTCGCGATGGCACGCGTTGTAAACGCCGCCTCCTGCAGGGCCTCAGGGCCCAGCACGTCCGAATAGGCAAAGGCCGTTTTCTCGCCGCTGACCGCTCGTACACCGACACCCTGGTCGATTGAAAAGCTGCCACTTTTAACAATGCCCTCATCAAGGCTCCAGGCCTCCGAGCGGGTGTACTGAAAGTAGAGATCAGCATAATCCACTCGATGCTGAAAGATTAAGCCCAGAGCGCGGTGAAGGTGTTGCTCATTGAGGCCATAGGGCTCCAGCAGCAAAGACTGCGCAGTCGCGAGAGCGGAAATGGCGGAATCAGCAGGTTTCATGGTCACCTTCAGAGTTAGATTAATTGTCGGTGATTCAACGCCGGTAAATTGGTGCGAATCTCTTGCAGTCGTTCGGGTTCTATCCTGCCCAACACCAGGCCCTCACCGGCGGGGAGCTGTGCAAGAATTTCCCCCCAAGGATCGACAAGCATACTTTGCCCCCAGGTTCTGCGCCCGTTCTCGTGCTGACCACCCTGAGCGCTCGCCAGGACATAACACTGATTCTCAACGGCTCGGGCTCTGATGAGGAGCTCCCAGTGGGCTTTGCCGGTTGTGTGGGTGAACGCAGCGGGCATCACGATCAGATTCAAAGGCGCAAGCCGTCGATATAGCTCAGGAAATCTTAGGTCGTAACAGACCGAGAGCCCCGTTCGGCCTGCGATTGTCTGGCAGACAATTGGCGTCTCACCTGGCTCGATAGTCTTGGCTTCGTTATAGCTTTCGCTTCCTTTTGTGAATGCAAATAAATGAATCTTGTCGTAGCGCGCGCGTTCTATGCCATCGGGTCCGTACACCAAAACAGCATTACGCACTCGATCTGGCGTACTCGCCATGAGGGGAACCGTACCGCCAATTAACCAGATTTGGTTACGTAACGCGGCCTGCGCCAAGGCGCACTGAATCGGCGAACCCGTTCCTGTGCCATGGGGCTCTCGAATCCGGACCTTATCGCCATCGTCTCCCATTAGGCAGAAGTACTCCGGCAATAACACCAGCTCTGCACCCCGCTCTGCGGCCTGCCCCACCCAATAGTTCATGCGCGAAATATTCTCTTCGACACACGGCGTACTGACCATCTGAACGGCCGCTACTGCGACGGGCCCCTGAAAATCCATACTGGAACTCGCGATCATGCGTTACTCATTTTTCTGATGAACGAATCTCGGGAGGGTCACTGCGCATTTCACGCTTCACAGACTCCACCAGAGGATCATCCCAACCGCCCGTTACCCTGTACTCGTAGGACAATAATTCTCGTACGGGGTTGCGCAAGACATATTGCGCGATAAATGCACCAAGACCGACTGCCGGATTCACTAACGCAGCGTAACCCAGCGATGCAAGACCTGCATTTACCTCAGGCAAAACGAGGACCCGCAGATCCTGGGTTTCACGCCGAATATCGGCCGAACCCTCCAGCATGACAGATGCCTGAACGCCAATAATTCTGAGATTCTGGGTTGCAGCCTGCCCATTTTGGAACTGCAAATCTCCACGAATTCTCTCGTAGGTGAACCCCTCTGAGAAGACATCGCGAAAATCTAATTTAATGCGCCTTGGCAATGACTGTAAATTTAAAACGCCGACCAGTCTTGCAATGCCCGGTTCAGTCTTCAGAAACTGCCCCTGCTGGAGATTTAGGCTGAGATTGCCATTAAGAATCGGCCCCGAAAAATCCAGCGGGGACCCCGGCCAATGGAGACGACCTCCTATTTTTCCTTGCGTGTCCTTGACAACCCCCGGATAGCCCGACCGCGTCAATAGTGCGCCGCCATTTTTTAAGGTCAACTCAACATCTAGAGTCGTTCGTGACGATGAACGTCCGCGCGGTCCAGCAGTGAGCATTGACCATTGGCCCTGACCTGTGAGCTCAGCATCGGGATTTGTTATTGCGAATCGCAGAATCTCCCAACTTCGGGTTACAACGACCGGAGACGCCTGGGCCTCAAGCTTTCCCCAGCGACGCTCTCCAACGCGAAAATCATCAACCACTAAGTCAACCGTGGGCCAATTCTGTGCGGCGTCGTCCGACGGCTTTGAAGATCCCGAATCCTCTATCGGTTTCGGCTTGTCCAGCCAGAGCTTTGATAACTTCGCCTGCAGTAATGGGGGCTTTGTTGGCCCTCGGGCCGGAGCAGGAATCCACTTTAATTGACCCGCGAGCGTCGGGCTCTCGAGCTCAATAAGCGTCTCATGCCGTTGATTCAATTGCCGATTCAACCGAATATTCAACTTCTGCGGCGCTGACTGGATTGTCCAGGCCTGTTGCGCCGGGACGCCCCTTCTCGCCTCGGTCTGTATCAACTCTAATCGTGCGCCCCAGTCGTCCTGTGCTAGTTTTTTAAATGGCCCAGGCAACTCGCTTCCCAGTCCTTCAAGAGAGGTATTTAGGACCAACTGGGTCACCCCTTCGCGAAATGATAGTGTCGCCCCATAACGTGTTGACCCCTGCAGGGAATTTTTCAATCGAAAGCCGGAAGCCTGCTCCGCCCAAGTCTCAAGGCCAGCCGCCGTCGCCTGTCCCTCGAGGCTAAAGGCCATGCTCTTGCCCCCGGGGCTTGCCGCAACACGGGCACCTGTGCTGCCCGCAAGGCTTCGAATACGTAAGGGGCCGCCCATCGACTGGCCCCGAAGATCGAGTTCCTGAATGCCCGCTCGATTGAAATTTAAATCGCCCGAATTAATTGCGACTTCGGGCAGGGTCGGCGAGAAACGAAAGTTGCCGCGACCAACACCCAACTTTCCATCAATGACTGAGCGATCGCTATTTTCAAGGTCAAGTTGCATTGCAAGCGAGAGCGTAATGGGCGCCTTCGCTGTCATCGCAACAGTTACTTCCTTAAAAGCGGCTTTTAGTGGGGACTGATTGACGGCCTCGATTAAGCGCTGGAAATCGCCGCTGAGGCCGCCATTGATTAGCAACTGCGGGTGAGTCGATTCAAGATCATCAATCCGTCCCTGCACCGGCGACAACGTCAGATCATTGAGTCTCCCGCCCGTCGCGTCGATGCGAAATTGATGTCGATCAAAAACAACGTCCGCCCGAATTCCGGAGATGAGCGGCCAGCCGGGCGCTGGCCGCAGCGCTGCCCCCTCAGCCTGCGCCTTAACCATAAATCGGCCCGCTGTCGGATCGCGAAAAGGGAATTTCGCCAGCGGTCCATCCAACTCGAACTCGGCCGCATACGGCTTTCCAGCCTGCAGCGCTTCTTGAACCCACGCCCGGGTGTCCTTACCAACCATAAGTGGAAGATAGCGATGAATCTGAGTGGGGTTCGCCCGAGTCACTTTTCCCTTCATGGCGAGACGGCCAAGTCCCTCGCCAGCCCACTGATAGGTTGCGGCAACTTCTGCGGCAACGTCCCTATTTTCAAAGGTCGTCTTTCGGATTTCGAGAAGAATTTCTGGTGACGTCTTCACCGCCCCTTCTGTCACAAAGAAGTTCTTCGATGTCCAAGTTGCCTGCGATGAGAGTTGATCAAATTCCAATGCAGACTCTGAGAAAACTCCCGGGAAAATCAGCCGAGTCGATCGACTCTCTAAAGAGAGCTCGCCACCGTTCTCGTGGGCCTTTATGCGGCCTGATAACCGCTCAAATCCTGGGCGTCTCGGACCTGAGGCCAACGACAGGTCTTCAAAACGCGTCTCGAGAAGAAAACCCTTGGTCTGGCCATCAGACTCTTGCCATTGAAAATCAAGATTCGTCAGTCGACCGCGGGGTCGCAGCTCTGTGACCTGCTTCTTCCACGTCTCCGGTAAGGGCAGGTGCTCTGCTAACCACATCGCAGCATTAATCTCCACTGCCTCAGAAGACACCCGGGTGGCCACCACCGATCCCGTTGAGTCTTGATCAATCATCACCACAGCCGAGGGAACTAATACCGGCTGGGCAAGCTGCGCGGACCTGAGACGGACATCTTCTAAGATGACATGCTGCTGTCGATTCGATAACTTTGTTTTTACGCGGCCCGTTAGTGTTTCAAGCGTCATTGGCTTTCGCTGGTTACCCCCCCATTGCAGCGAGGCTCCCGAAAGATCGAGATCCACCGTTAGGTCCTCAAGCTCGGATGCCGTCAACTTAACCCAGGCCCGCATTGCGCCTTGGCCGGCATTGACCTGGAGTGGTGCCTGCTGCGGCAGATGAACAAATCGAAATAACTCTTGCAGATTGACGCGATCAAACTGAACGAAAGCCTCACCGTGCCACTGACTCACCGAAGAGGGTGCGCCAAACATCTGATGACGGAAATTTCCTTGCAACACAAAGCCCTCGCCCAATGCGGCCGGAAGACTGGCGCGTAAGGCCCACGAGTGGCGATGTCCAAGATTATTCAACGCCAGAGTAATCTCGGTCATCTGGGTTGTGCGCTCCCGACTCGCGTCGTGCCAGACTAACTCACCCGCATCAACCCTCAGGCGTCCCTGCCGCAAAAGCCAATCCATCGCGGAAGGCTGCTGATTGCTCTGGTCGAACGACAGACCTGCGACCAGGATCTCGCCCGTAGCTACGCGATGGGCTCTGACCCATGGATTGCGCAGTCGAATCTCTGAAAAAATCGGCTGCCAATGCCACAAGGTCGCAAGAGACCGGAGCCCTAAGGTTGCATTAATTTCGCCCGTAGAAAGCACCCGTTGGCCCGCCGCATCCGTCATTTCAAGGCCGTCAACCCGCAGCCTCGGCGCGATCCAGCTCTCCCAATCGGCGGTAACGGGCCCCACCCTGAGGACGAGCCCCTGCTTTGACAACTCCGCCTGGGCGGAAGAGATGATCTCCGACTGCCACTGGGGCATAGAGGGCCATAACCAAAACCGAATGAGCAGTAGACTCGCGGCCGCTAACAGCGCCACGCCCAAAGCCATAATGGCAAAGCCTCGAAGAATCAGCCGTAACTGGGGTTTATAGCGCGCGAGCGCTTGCGATAGCATGTTCGGAATTCTTGCACAGGACCCTTGTGTTTCACTATTGAACCGATCGGTAAATAGAAAATTTTGGTCATGCCCCAGGCTCCAAGTCCCCCGAGCGCTCCGCCAAATCTTCAGGCAGCGCTCGCCCACTCTCAATTCGTCCGACAGGCGCTCCCTGGGGTAGTCGCACGCAACCAGCTCATGGCCTCAAGCCAGCCGATCGATGCTGGGCGACTTGCCGAGCATTTCCGAGCCTGCTGGCCCGCGGTGGACCCTCGTGCAGAGGATGCATTAGATCGTCTACCAATCGCTCTAAGACAATTTCGAAATAGTGTTGTGATCGCCATCATGAGCCGAGATCTCGCGGGCGAGGCGACGTTTGACGAGACGCTTAGGAGCATTACCGCCCTCGCTGATCTGACCATCGACCTGGCCTATCAAACCGCCATGGCGGCGGCCATTCGGCAGCATGGCCTTGCCCGTGATGCAAGTGGTCAGCCTCAAGATCTCATGATCGTCGGCATGGGAAAGCTCGGCGGCGAAGAGCTCAATATCTCCTCAGACGTGGATTTGATCTACGTCTTTTCTGAGGACGGGCAGACCGACGCCAGTACTCCAGGCAGTCGATCCATTGACACGAGCACCTTTTTTACGAAGGTTGGCCGAAGAATTGCGGCCTTGCTCGGTGAGGTGACGGGCGATGGAATTGTGTTTCGGGTGGACTTGCGACTACGGCCCAATGGTGATGTGGGACCGCTAGCAGCGAGCCTTGGGATGCTCGAAGAGTATTTCATCGTGCAAGGCCGAGAATGGGAACGCTATGCCTGGATCAAGGCGCGGGTCGTTAACCAGGCGCATGCACAGAGCCCTGAATCGTTTGAACAATCCGTCCGCGGCCTGCACGACGTCGTCAGGCCTTTTGTATTCCGACGCTACCTCGATTTTAATGTCCTCGCGGCACTCAGGGAGTTGCACTCACAGATTCGCCAAGAGGCCGCACGTCGTGCGCTGGGACGAGAATCTCACATGGGAGGGGAATACCCGCCGGTCGATATCAAACTTGGGCCCGGTGGAATCCGAGAGGTGGAATTTATTGCACAACTGTTTCAGCTTATTCGAGGAGGCAAGGAAGAACCACTGAGGGCTCGGGGAACCCGAGAGGTCTTAACCTACCTCTCCACCTCCGGACGACTCGACACAGAAGAGGTCGTCATGCTGCAAGAGGCCTACCAATTCTGGCGTAACCTCGAGCATCGGTTGCAGTATCTTGATGATGCGCAGACCCATGTTCTTCCGGGGAAGGCTGAGACGATTGCGCACATTGCGCAATCAATGAGTTTTTCAAACGCCGCGAGCTTCATGAGTGCTGTCGAAGCCACGCAGGGTCGAGTTCGCGGATCTTTCGAGAGACTGTTCGCCGGGGTTGCTGCAGACCCCTCCCCCCAGACCGCCAGTAAAGAGACAAAATTCGACCGCCTCCTGGTTAAAGCAAAAGAGATTGCATCGGAAACCTCGAATCCGGAACAAACCCTAAATCGGCTGACCCAACTCTTGGAAACAATTAGTCGGCGCGCCTCGTATCTCGCACTTTTTGATGAATACCCAGTCGCGCTCTCGAGAGTCGCTCATGTCATGAGCGCTTCCGCCTGGGCCTCAGATTATCTTCGGAAACACCCGATTGTTTTAGATGAACTGTTGGATGTGCGGTCAATGAAACCCGATCCCGACCAACAGGCGTTCCGTGCCGAGCTCAAATCCCGGGTTCGTGATGCGCAGCATAACGGGGTGCCCGATATCGAACTCCAGATGGACGCCTTGCGCGAAGTGCATCACGCCCATCTCTTTCGACTTCTGGTCCAAGACCTCGACGGCCAATGGCAGGTCGAAGCCCTCTCAGACCATCTCTCAGCAATGGCGGATGCGGTTTTACAAATAACGCTCGACACAGTCTGGGGGACGCTTACGAAGCGGCATCGGGAACGGCCGCACTTTGCCGTCATTGCTTACGGCCGCCTTGGCGGTAAAGAACTTGGCTACGCTTCCGACCTTGATCTGATTTTTCTCTATGACGATGACCACGAGTCAGCCCCCGAAATCTATGCCCGGTTCGCACAACGCGTCAATGTCTGGCTGTCGACCGCGACAGCCGCTGGCACCCTCTTTGACATTGATCTACGACTCCGTCCAAATGGCAATGCGGGACTGTTAGTCACTGGGCTGAAGGGCTTTATTGAATACCAAACGCAACATGCCTGGATCTGGGAGCATCAGGCGCTTACGCGCGCACGTTTTTGCGCTGGAGACCCCAGCATTGGTCTCGCCTTTGAGACCGAGCGAAGCCGAATTCTGCAGCTTGAGCGCCCGGTAACTGGACTGCTCGAAGAGGTGCTCGCCATGAGAGAGAAAATGCATGAAGGCCACCCCAATACGACAGCACTCTTCGACATCAAGCATGATCGGGGCGGCATGGTGGACATCGAGTTCATCGTACAGACCCTCATTCTGCGCTTTGCACATCACTACCCAGAATTAACTGGGAACCTCGGAAACATCGCGCTACTTCGGTTAGCGGGCGCCCTGCGACTCATTGACATAGCCGATGCCGAGCGCGTGGGCGACGCCTATCGAGAGTATCGCCGGCGCCAACACGCAGAGCGTCTCTCCGGCGCTCAGTCCGCAAGAATATCGCCAACAGAACTCGTCAATGAGAGATCTGCTGTGGCCAAGCTCTGGAAAAGCGTATTTTTGGAGGCGCCCAGAGTCTGTCGAACCTTGCAGGAAATTCACAGTATCGATCGATAAAGCATCAGGCTAGAAATTTGACGGCAAGGTAGAACAAGACGCCACTCGCCATACAGACGACCATCTGTCGGGTTAGAAACCACCCAATCAGACTCGCAAATACCGCAATTGATTTCTCGTGATGAAGCGCAACAAAACCCCCGCCCGGATCAAGCAAGACACTCGGAACAATGATGGCTGCGATTGCTGCCATTGGCGCAAAACGTAACGCGCGCTGTAAGCGAAAAGGCAGACTGAACTCTCGAGGCCATAACATCAGTAGGGTTCTCGAGATCACGGTGGCGCCCATCAGCCCAATAAGGCCGATCCAGATATAAAGCGCATGCTCGGTCATGACGATGGTCTCACTTTTTCTACACGCGTCCGATCCACCAGAATCGCAGCAATCACCCCAGCGAACACAGAAATTAATAGGCCGAGATTAAGGGGCAGGGTGATTGACAAGACAGCCACTGCACCCGCCACACCAACACAAACAATCCCTGCGCGATCCACCATCATGGGTAGCAGCATGGCAATGAGCGCAATCGTAGCGATGAATTCAAGCCCCCATGTGGCGGGTATCTCCTGGGCAAGAATAATTCCCGCAATCGAGCTTGATTGCCAGACTAGCCAAATAAAAATCGAAGCGGCTCGGTAATAGTGGATCGGCTCGCGGACCCACTGCAGAGCGCCCGAAGAAGGCGGGCACTGCTCCCGCAATTTGGCCGGATCGAACCGACGCAGAAACTCGGCCGCCAGTGCATCCGTCATGCCGACGCCATGGAGCAGCCGGCGAGGCCAAGGAAAGTGTTGAAAAAATGGCTTCGCAGCAACCGAATAGATAACGAATCTGAGGTTAACAATCAACGCGCTCGCCCAGATAATGGGCCAGGGCGCGCCTGCCGCAAAGAGTGGCAGGCTCGCCAGTTGTGCCGAACCCGCATAGACCAATAGCGACATGCCAATGGCCTGAGCGGTCGAAAGCCCCGACTGCACCATCGCAACACCGGTAACGGCCCCCCAGATCGCCATGGCAATAGCTGCCGGGAGCGTGTCTTGAAGGCCCTGTACCGCAGGAGGGGTCCGAAAGAAAATAACAACTGATTTAAACGCGGACATAGCTGGGATTGTAGGGGCAGCCGTCCGCTAAAATAGGCGCTCCTTTCAAATAGCAGGGGCGCGACATGTCAATGGCCGACCGGGATGGCTGGATCTGGATGGATGGTGAATTCATACCTTGGCGCGACGCTAAGATTCACGTACTGACCCACACCTTGCATTACGGAATGGGTGTTTTTGAGGGCGTGCGCGCCTACAAAACAGGGGCGGGGCCTGCAATATTTCGCCTCAAAGAGCACACCCAGCGGTTATTGAACTCTGCAAAGATTTTCCAAATGGGCGTGCCGTTTGATTCCGACACGCTCGAGCAGGCCCAACGTGAAGTGGTTAAACGCAATCAACTGGAATCCTGCTATATCCGCCCACTGATCTGGATTGGGTCAGAGAAATTGGGGATCGGCGCGCGCGATAACAAGATCCACGTCTCCATCTCCGCCTGGCCATGGGGTGCCTACCTCGGCGAGGATGGCCTCAATAATGGGATTCGTGTAAAAACATCCTCCTTCTCACGTCATCACGTGAATGTCTCGCTCGTGCGTGCTAAAGCCTGCGGCTACTACATCAATTCAATTCTGGCCAATCAAGAGGTCACTGTACATGGCTATGACGAAGCCCTCTTGCTCGATACCGATGGCTATGTCTCAGAGGGGTCAGGAGAGAATGTTTTTCTTGTCAAAAATGGCAAGATTTATACGCCTGATCTCGCCTCATGTCTTGATGGCATCACCCGAGATGCGGTCATGACCATGGCCCATGATCTTGGAATCCAGACAATCGAAAAGCGAATCACTCGAGATGAGATGTATTGCGCCGACGAGGCCTTCTTTACGGGCACGGCTGCCGAGATCACGCCAATACGAGAACTCGATGACAGGGCTATCGGAAATGGAAAGCGTGGCCCAATTACCGAAAAACTCCAGTCTCTTTTTTTTGATGCCGTTGCTGGTCGCGCCTCCCAATATAAGCATTGGATTTATCCCGTCTAACCAGTCACCCAGTCGGAGTCGTGCATGCCCAATTCACTTGCTACAACCCCTGCCCTAACTCAGGATCAACCCGTTATTCTCAAAGGGGCAGACTTACCCGCTTTTTGTCCGAATCCCGGAATGCCCCTCTGGAATCATCATCCGCGGGTTTTTCTTGATGTCACCCATGGGGGTCATGCCCGCTGCCCCTACTGTGGCACCCGCTACCAACTTGAAGCCGGCGCGGTTGTCCACGGCCACTGAATCCCGCGTCCTCGTCATCGCGCCCAATTGGGTTGGTGATGCAATCGTCTCGCTTCCCTTGATTCAAGCACTTGCGAATCGATACGGTTCGGTCGATGTTCTCGCGACTCCAGCAGTTGCGGCTGTCTATGAATGCACGACTACCGTGTCGCATGTCATTGTTGAGGATCTTCGGCATGGCCAGCTTCAGCTTCGCGCTCGACGAGAAATTGCCGCAACCCTTCGAGGGCGGTATGGGCTTGCCGTAGTTTGTCCAAATTCACTGAAATCAGCGCTCATTCCTTTTCTTGCGAGGATCCCTCGCCGGCGCGGTTTTACGGGTGAGTTTCGTTATGGGTTGCTCAATGAGCGACGCCTGCCCCCGAGCACTTCGGCGGGTAGAAGACCTTCGATGCTGCATCAATATCTTGCGCTCGCCGATGTTCCGCCACTCGCCGAGCATATTGATGGATTGGGTATCCATCAGCCGCAACTGCACGCACCCGCGCAACCCATAATGGATACCGCCGGCGCACTAATCCTCTGTCCGGGCGCTGAGTATGGGCCAGCCAAACAGTGGCCGTCGCTCCACTTCGCCAGGGTGGCCGTCGCCTGGCTTCAAGCATCACCCGACCACCGTGTGATGATTCTCGGCGGGCCAAAAGACTTCCCAGTGGGCCAGACGATTTTAAATTCCGTATCCGCACTGATGGACACTCGAGAAACTTTTCATCCGAGAGTAGAAAATCTCTGCGGTAAAACGACTCTCAGAGAAGCCTTTGCAATCATTGCCCACGCTCCGCAGGTTGTGAGTAATGATTCCGGTCTCATGCACGCGGCGGCGGCGTTAGGCGTTCCTGTTGTTGCCCTATTTGGGTCCACAGACCCCCACCACACACCGCCCCACTCTCAAAAAGCAGTTGTTGTTAGTCTCAACCTCGACTGTAGCCCATGCTTTCAACGGGTCTGTCCGCTGGGCACCACTGCCTGCCTAAGGGATCTGCCCTCCGAGCGCGTGATTCAGGCTCTGAATCTTCCTGCCGAGACCATAACACCACAAAATTAAACAAGTCTCTCAGCTAGCGATTCGATTGCTGACGTTCGAGCTGTTCGCGACGCAAAATGGCGCGAATTGTCGTAAGGCGTGCATCGATCTTTGACATTGCAACAAAATCCGCATCTCCCGCGGCACGTGCAAGACCTAACTGCTCAATCGCCGCAACGTAAGCCCCCGACAGCACATATTGTTCAGCAATCGCCGCGTGCTGTGCAGCACGTCGACCCGAGGCCAACTCGGCACGCGCGAGTAAGGCCCACACCTGGGGATCATGGGGCCATCGCTGTGTGGCCAGACGAGCAAGCTGCCCCGTGCTCTCCAGTGGCTGCTTTGCAAGAAGGCGCGCTTCAATCAGGGCGCGAACGATTGCTCGGTGCGCGCTAAATTCCTCTGGAAATTGTGATGCCATCGTCGTAATCGTCTGTACGTCATTGGCTGCAATTCCACCCCTGATCTGCAGGTGCGCCAGGAAAGGGGCGACCTCCTGCAAGAAACCACCACGCTGCGCCTGCTCTCTTGCGAAACGAACATGTTGGGCCGAGGCTGTAAAGTCCCTCTGTAATAATGCCGCCCACGCGAGGCCAAAATGCAGAGGTCCCAGCGTCGCGGGTCCAGAATTCTTGGGGTCTTTAATCTGGAGCTCAAAGCGTTGGCGCGCGGCGCGCAATCCATCGACCCTCGGGTCTGCCGAGGCCACGAGTTTTGCCCTAATCCAGTCATAGGCGGCTGAGTTCGCCGCTGCCATGGGCCTCGGGTTTCCCGGCTCACCACGAGGCTGATAAACAGCGCTCTGCAGTCGGCCCTGAATATCAGCAATTCGCTCCGTCGATAAGGGGTGTGTCCGCAGATAGGCGGGTGCGTTATTGTCATAAAGCCGCCCCGCCTGGCTCAAGCGCTCAAACATGGAGACCATGCCTGCGGGATCAAATCCAGACTCTGTCAGTATCTGGACCCCAACACGATCTGCCTCGCGCTCTGCATCGCGGGAAAACGACAGCTGGTCTCGAATCGCGACCGTCTGCCCAAGCGACATCACACCCATCGCTGCATCAGGGCTAGCGCGCGCTGCCATCGCGGCCAGTACCGCAGCAGCGATCATCACCGCCGAGCTCTGACGCTGCTGACCAAACATTCTTGCGATGTGTCGCTGCGTCACGTGACCAATCTCGTGGGCCAAGACCGACATGACCTCACTCTCACGATCCGATGCCGTTATTAGTCCGGTGTGAATACCGATATATCCGCCTGGCAACGCAAATGCATTGATCGAGGGGTCCTTTACGATAAAGAACCGAAAAGGCCGTTGAGCCTCTAGATGCCCCAGGTTGCCTGCTGCCGAGAGCAGTCGGGCGGCCTGAAGACTTAGCGCATCGGTGGCCTCCGGATCATCATAAACAGCGCCGATGCGAAGAAATTCCTGATAAATCTGATCGCCGAGACGCTGCTCAGCAGCCGGGGAGAGTTCGTCGACCGAGGCTTCGCCGAGTGCGGGCAGATTATCAATACTCCCGGGGCGCAACTGCGCCAAACCCGCCGACGGAGGACTGCCCAGAAAAACCGATACGAGACAAGCGGCAGCAAGCCTCGGGTAATTACGGGTCTTCGGTAAAACGGTTTTTTTACGAAGCATAAGCTCTATCATAGAGTCTATGACTCAATTGTCTCACTTTGACTCCTCAGGCCAGGCCCACATGGTCAATGTCGCAGAAAAATCCGACACCCATCGGGTTGCAATAGCGAGCGGAGTTATTCAGATGGCGCCAGAGACCCTAAACCGTATCCGCCAGGGTGATTCTAAAAAAGGGGATGTGATCGGAATTGCCCGAATCGCGGCGATTCAATCAGCAAAAAAAACGTCTGATTTGATTCCGCTCTGCCACCCCTTAATGCTCAGCCGGGTAGCGGTTGATTTCGAGATAATTGAAACTCCGCCAAGTGTTCGTTGCACCGCTACCGTGGAGGTTACCGGGAAAACAGGCGTTGAGATGGAGGCCCTCACTGCCGTTAGTGTCGGACTCCTGACAATCTATGACATGTGTAAAGCGATTGACCGGGCGATGACGCTAGCAAATATCCAACTATTCGAAAAACACGGTGGCAAGTCCGGCAGTTTCATCAGGTCGTAGGATGGAATGCTCCCCTCTCGCTCAGTCGACGCTGGGTCTTCAATGACCGCGCCTACACCCATGGCGCTGGCGGGATTGCGGGTCCTCGATCTCTCCCGGATTCTGGCTGGGCCCTCTGCAACGCAGCTTCTGGGAGATCTCGGCGCAGACGTGGTGAAAATTGAAAAACCGGGCGAAGGCGACGACACACGGAAATGGGGGCCCCCGTTCGTGCCCGACCAAGAAGGCAGGCCAAGTTCCGAGAGTGCCTATTACCTCTGTGCAAATCGGAATAAACGTTCAATTGAAATCGACATCACCACCCACGAGGGACAAACGCTTATTCATGCGCTTCTCGAGAAGGCCGATGTCTTCATTGAAAACTACAAGGTCGGTGGTCTAAAGGCCTATGGATTGGCCTATGCGCAGATCAAAAGCCGATACCCGAGGCTGGTGTACTGTTCAATCACTGGGTTTGGCCAGACGGGGCCTTACGCCAATCGTGCGGGCTATGATTTTCTCATCCAGGCCATGGGTGGGATTATGAGTGTGACCGGCGCCCCAGATGGCGAGCCCATGAAAGTTGGGGTTGGGATCGCCGATGTGATGACCGGAATGTATGCGACGGTGGGAATCCTCGCGGCACTCCGACACCGAGACCAGACCGGAGAAGGTCAGCATATTGACCTCGCATTGCTCGACACCCAGGTCTCATGGTTGATTAATGCAGGCACGAGTTATCTCTCTGCGCGGAAAAACCCAGAACGGCTGGGAAATGGCCACCCAAATATCGTCCCCTACCAGGTCTTCCCAACCGCTGATTTCCCCATCATCATCGCCGTTGGCAACGATAATCAATTTCGTAAGTTCTGTGAGTGCAGCGCAATCGCGAGTATCGCCGATGATCCCGATTACGCAACTAATGTCGCGAGGGTCAAGAATCGAGACCGCTTGGTTGCAAGAATATCAGCGGCATTACGCCAACACGGTCGAGATCACTGGGTCTCTGCGTTTGAAAAAGTAGGGGTGCCCTGTGGTCCGGTCAATACTCTTGAGCAGGTCTTCGCAGACCCGCAGGTCCGCCACCGTCAGGCCGAGATCGCGCTTGATCATCCCGTTTCTCAGTCAGGAAAAGTGAGTGTTATTGCAAACCCTCTAAAGCTCTCGGCAACTCCGGTTCAGTACCGGCGTGCACCCCCCATTCGAAATCAGCATGAAGAGGAGATTCTTCGTGACTGGTTAGGACAACATCTAACATGAGATACACCCATGCTCTCTAAGATTCAATTCGCGTTACAGGAAAAAGCCAGAGAACTTGCGCAGCAAGAATTTGCACCAAGAGCCGCAGAGATTGATGCAACTGAAGCCTATCCTTGGCAGAACATTGCGAAGTTAAATGCTGCTGGCTTCATGGGCATGACAATCCCAAAGGCCTACGGTGGTCAGGGCCTAGGTTATTTAGAGACGGTCTTGGTCATTGAAGAAATGGCCAAGGCCTGCGCAACGATGGGCCGTATTACGGTCGAGGCAAATATGGGGGCGATTGGTGCGATCATGGCCTACGGTAGCGAGCCTCAGAAAAAACTTGCAGCCGCCTGCGTGCTGACGGGGGATAAACCCGCAATCTGCATCTCAGAGCCCAATGCGGGAAGTGCGGCCAGTGAAATGACAACCCGAGCGGATAAGCACGGCGACACCTACCGACTCAATGGGAATAAGTACTGGATTACTGGGGGCGGCGTATCCCGACTGCACCTTATTTTTGCCCGGGTCTTTGACCAGGGCGTAGAACAGGGAATTGGCGGGTTTATCGTCATTCGTGACGATGTCCAACACCCCGGACTCATTATTGCAGAGCGCACACCCGCCATGGGCGTTCGTGGTATCCCCGAGACCCACGTCGTCTTCAAAGATCTTGAGGTCCACGAATCCATGCTCTTAAAGCCCATGGGCGATCTTCGAAAAGGATTCTCTGGGCTGATGAATGCTTATAACGCCCAGCGTGTTGGCGCCGGTACGGTTGCACTTGGAATTGCACAGGGGGCCTTTGACGAGGCGGTTGGGTATGTAAAACAGCGCCGTCAGTTTGGCCGTCCTATTGCCGAATTTCAGGGCCTGCAATGGATGCTTGCGGATATGTCGATTCAGCTTGATGCCTCGCGCCTTCTGATTCATCGGGCGGCCAATGTGCCGTTGGGTAGTTTCCCGGACGTTAAACAGGCAGCGCAGGCGAAAATCTATGCGGCAGAGACGGCGATTAGAGTCACGAACGATGCGCTACAACTCTATGGGTCCTCGGGTTACTCCCGTGAACTTCCGATGGAAAGGCACGTCCGAGATGCTCGGATGTTCACAATTGCGGGTGGTACCGCGCAGATTCTTCGCACACAGGTGGCGGGGGCTCTGCTTGGCGCGAAACTTCCGCAGACCCGCGATGGCTTTATGAAGCACCCACTGACGGGCGAGTAGCCATGGAAACCATCAGAAAAAGCGACCGATCAGAGCGTGATGAGTCTAACGAGCTCTACGAGAGCCAAGGCGTTCACACGTATCGAATGTCAGAGGTCTCTAAGAGTTTTGACTTTGAAATTCGGGATCAGGATGCCAAAGAGGCGATTACCAAGCCGCATCGCCATGAATTCTTTCAGATTCACGCCAATATTAGGGGCGATGGCAATCATATTATTGGCGGTACAGTGCAGCCCTTCACGAGGAACTCGTTGGTCTTTATTCTGCCCTACCGAATTCATTACACACCCCTTCCCACTCCCACCGAATATTTTGTAATCAACTTCGCTGCCGGATTCCTTCGGCCAGAGCTCTTCATGTCGCCGCTTGAGATGGAGGAGGTTCCGATCAAGGAATTCCCAGAACTCGCACCATTTATGTTTCAAGGCCATGTGAACTTCCAGTTTTCAAATCAGCAGTTCTCCTACATTCGCGAGATTCTCAGTCGTCTCCAGTCTCTTCACGACAATCGTCGGCTCGGCACCACCGAACGCATTCGGGGCGCGATCTTAGATCTGATTGGATTCACAACCGAGCTGCACCAAGAGGCATTTCAGAGTCTCTCGAATCGTCAGGTTTTTCTCGAAACACGTACCGAGGCACTGTCTCGGGCAGTCAAGTTTATTGACAAAGAACTCCACAGGGAAATTACGCTCAAGCACGTCGCAGATGCGGCCTTTATCTCACCCAATTACCTCTCGCAACTCCTCAAAAAACAAACCGGAATGGCGTTCGTCGAGTGGCTTACGGCCCGACGTATCGAGCGGGCCCAGGAGCTGCTGGCTCACACCACCCTCAAGGTATTTGAAATTGCAGGGCGAGTGGGCTTTGATGACCACGCCTACTTCAGTAGACGGTTCACCGAGCGCGTGTCTGTATCGCCTTTGAAGTACCGCAAGATTATGAAAAGCAGTCTAAATCAATAGTTTGCTCAGAAAGTCTCGTTGTTCAATCGTTTATTGGTCCGCCACAAGAAAATCAAAGTCGCAGCCGAGTTCAGCCTGCTGGACGTGGTTTGCATATAACGCCTCATAACCACGTGTAGCCCGCCTGCGGTTCTTCGATTTCTCTAAAAACTCCGCTTGTCG
>Ga0172373_10002691_pt1 | contig 26858 bp, 28 predicted proteins | sample Lak10m_2_FD_114546 | JGI IMG/M metagenome (GOLD analysis project Ga0172373, IMG submission 114546) | Freshwater microbial communities from Kabuno Bay, South-Kivu, Congo - kab_092012_10m | ecosystem: Environmental > Aquatic > Freshwater > Lake | place: Democratic Republic of the Congo...
ATGGCGCAATTCCGTTTCGGCACGTTTTTCCTTGATCAGGTCGAGCCAGCGCGGTTTGCGCAGTCCGCCACTGGTACGCATCACCAGCAGCATTTCGGCGATGTAAACCGCAAGCACCAACGCCACCACGATCAAAAGCTCGCGCCAGGTGATGACGATGTTCTCCATTCAGTCCATCCTAGGCATAGTCATCGATATGAAACTCGTCGCCGGAGTCCGGCGGTTTGCGCTCATTTTTCTTCTTTTTTTCCTGTTCCTGCTCGCGCTTTCGCTGCGGCAGCTTTTCATAATCGAAACGGTTGGGAGGATGCTTGTAAGGCAAAATCTGAATCGGCAGATCATGGATGGGCTCGACACTGTCATTAGCCATCCAGTATTGCCATGGCGGCTTGCCGCTTTCCGACGTTGCGAGGAACATGCGCACCCCCATCCGGTTAACCCGAAATCACTTTACCTTCCTTTTGACCACAACTTCCACCACTTTGCCGGCCGCTTTAGACACCACCTGCTTGCTGGCATAGATAACGGCAACCTTGAAAGCTTTTTTAGCGAGATTTCTGATCATGCCCATGAATATACGCCTTATTTACACTCGACTTGTTTCAGATCGCTACCGAAGAATTCCGTCTTGAGCCTGTTGATCTCCTCCAATTGAGCCGGTGTCATGTTGCTGATCAGGTAACCGGTCTGTTCGCCATCGTGATTGCGCTGACCCTTGACCGCCGACTTGACTCCCCGGTTGCGCAGCTCTTCAAGGTATTTATTAGCCAAGCCCTCGTCACGGAACACGCCGAGCGAGATGGCATTGCGCCATTTAGGCTCCTGGATGATGAAGATTTCCTCAACGCCCAGTTGCCGGACCTCTACAGCCTTGGCCTGAGCCGCTTCCGGAGTTTTGAGCGGCGGGATATACACCCAGTAGCGGATAGCCTCCTGCGGCGTGTGCTTCTGTACCGTGACTGCGATGGCCAGCCGGTCCAGCGCCTCCTTCGCCCGCGTGGCATCCGGCGCGGCAAAACTGCCCCACTCGTAACAGACGGGCGGTGCCGCAATGCTCTGAGGGCTCGAAGGCACCGTCGTATCCGGTTTAGCCTTGGCCGCCAGTTCTTCTGCCGACACGATTTTGATCTTTGCTGCATTCAGATCGAGTGCTACAGGCGCGGCAACGTGGCGCGGCACCGCGAGCTGGAAATAGCCCAGCAACATTGCATTCACCAGCAGCAACAGCCAAAGCAGCCACCTCATTGCGCACTTTCCCCCGCGATCAAGACCAAGCCATCGAGCACCAGATTATCCACAATCTCCCCATCGCCGGATAGCGCCGCCTGCAGGCGTGATGCATCGCCCCCGGCCAGCAGGAGATGCGGCTTTGCCTGCTCCCGTTGTTCCAGGGTCATGCGCATTTTCGCAACCGCGCCGGCCATGGCCTGCAAGGCGCCAGTATGAACGGCATCGCCAGTGGTTACGGGGAAATCTCTGAAGCTGCCATCCACCAACGCAATCCCGGCCGTGTTGGCGACCAGCGCCTGCTGCATCATGGCGAATCCGGGCACGATCAGCCCGCCCAGAAATTCGCCACTCGCAGATAGCGCATCGACCGTAAGCGCAGTCCCGGCCGAGGCCACCACGCATGCAGCACGCTTGAGGTGCCAGGCCGCCACCAGCGCCGCCCAGCGGTCGCTGCCCAGTTGCGCGGGACGGGCATAGCCGTTGGCAACCCCGCAAGCCCGGGCCTGCGCCTTCACCCATAGAGCCGCGATGCCTCGCTGGTCGAATATCGCCTGCAGAGCCGCATCGATTTGCTGCCGGGCCACGCTGGCAACGACCGCCTGGCACAGCGCAGGGTATGCCTGAACACGATCGATCAGTTCGGGCAAGCCATCGTATGTAACCGCGCCCTGCTCCAGCCAGGTGCCGTCATGTATGCCCCATTTGATGCGCGTATTGCCGGCATCGACGGCCAGAATCATGCGACACTCCGCAGACTGATCTCGGCCGAAGAGAAGCGCTGCGGCCCATCGCCGAGATCGGCCAGTAGCGAGCCATCTTCGGCGACTCCCGCCACGACCGCTTCGACCGCCCGGCCATCCGGCAGCAGCAACTGCACCGGCTGGCCGTGGAATGCATGGCGGGACTGCCACTCGTCGCGCAAACCGGCAAAACCATCCTGTTCGAACTCGCTCAGCACCTTGGCCAAATGCCTCAATACCGTTGCCAGCAAATGGTTGCGATCAAGCGGCCGGCGCGAAATTTCGCTTAAATCCACCACCGGCTGGGCGATGGCCTCGCGCGCTTCGCGCGGCAGACGCAGGTTGAGTCCGATACCGATCACGGCCGCGCTCGGCCCCAGCATCTCGCCCTGCAATTCAATCAGGATACCGGCAAGCTTTTTATTCTGATGCAGCACATCGTTGGGCCATTTCAGCGCCGCGTCCGCCACCCCCTGCGCATCCAGCGCCCGTGCCAGTGCCACGCCCACGGCCAGGCTCAAGCCGCTCAGACCACCGGCACCCTGACTGAATCGCCACAGCAGCGAAAACGTCAGCCCCGACCCCAGCCCGGAAAACCAGATCCGGCCACGGCGTCCGCGCCCTGCCTGCTGCAATTCGGCCACGACACAAGTCCCATGCGCCGCACCTTCGGCCGCATGGCGCATGAGCAGACTGTTGGTCGAATCTGCAAGCTCGTGCAATCGCAAATCGAAACCGCCGGCATCCGCGCCCAGCGCATCGATGATTTGCTGGCGGTCGAGAAAATCCAGTTTTTCCGGCAGCCGGTAACCCTTGCCGCGCACCGAATAAACCTGCACACCGAGAGCCTCGGCCTCCTGCACCGCATTCCAGATCGTCGCCCGGGTCACGCTGAAGTGCCGCGCCAATGCCTCGCCGGAACGAAACTGTCCGTCGGCCAGCAAGCGCAAAATCGGGAAAGTGAGGGAATTCATGGTTCATGGAATTATACCCGCCCCGCCACGGTGTAAAATGGCGAAAAATCCACCCTGCCATTAATTCTCTTAATCATGTCCGAAGAAAAAAACGTACCCTCCTCCAACTTCCTGCGCCAGATTGTCGAACGCGATCTCGCCCAGGGCACTTACGCCAACCGCCACTGGGCTCGCACGCCGGGCGATGCCGCGCATCACGCGGCGGGCGAGCCGGATCCGGCGAAGATACGTACAAGATTCCCACCCGAACCCAACGGTTATTTGCACATCGGCCATGCCAAGAGCATCTGCCTCAATTTTGGCCTGGCGCGCGATTACGATGGCGTCTGCCACATGCGCTTCGACGACACCAACCCGGAGAAGGAAGAACAGGAATACGTCGACAGCATCAGCGAGATGGTGCAATGGCTGGGTTTCGGTTGGGACGCTTTCGGTGCATCCCACCTGTATTACGCCAGCAACTACTTCGATTTCATGTATCGCGCTGCCGAAGCATTGATTGAAGCCGGCCTGGCCTACGTCGACCAGCAATCCGCCGACGAGATGCGCGCCAATCGCGGCACCCTGACCGAGCCCGGCAAGAACTCGCCCTGGCGCGACCGCCCGGTAGCCGAAAACCTGGCACTGTTCCGCGAAATGCGCGACGACAAGCACCCGGATGGCGCCATGCTGCTGCGCGCCAAGATCGACATGGCCTCGCCCAACATCAACCTGCGCGACCCGGCGATTTACCGCATCAAGCACGCCACCCATCACAACACCGGTGACAAGTGGTGCATCTACCCGATGTACACCTACGCCCATCCGCTGGAAGACGCGCTGGAAGGCATCACCCACTCCATCTGCACACTGGAATTCGAAGACCAGCGCCCGTTTTACGACTGGGTGCTGAGCAAGCTCGCCGATGTCGGTCTGCTCGCCCATCCATTACCCAAACAGTACGAATTCGCCCGCCTCAACCTCACCTACGTCGTGCTTTCCAAGCGCAGGCTGATCGAACTGGTCGAAAACAAACATGTAGGCGGTTGGGACGACCCGCGCCTGCCCACGCTGGCCGGTGCACGTCGCCGCGGCTACACGCCGGAAGGCTTCCGTATGTTTGCCGACCGCATCGGCGTTTCCAAAGCCGATTCGTGGATCGAATACACCATCCTCGAAGACTGCATGCGCGAAACGCTCAACGAAAGCGCGGTGCGCCGCATCGCCGTGCTCGACCCGATCAAACTGGTCATCGGCAACTATCCGGAAGGCCAAAGCGAAGATTGCTTTGCCCCCAACCACCCGCAAAAACCCGAGCTCGGCAAGCGCGTAGTGCCGCTGTCGCGCGAACTGTGGATAGAGCGCGAAGATTTCATGGAAGAACCGAGCAAGGGCTATTTCCGCCTGTATCCGGGCAATAAAGTACGTCTGCGCTACGGCTACGTGGTGGAATGCACCGGCTGCGAAAAAGACACTGCAGGCAATGTCACCGTGATCCACTGCCAATACCTGCCCGATACCAAATCCGGCACACCGGGTTCGGACGCCATCAAGGTCAAGGGCAACATCCACTGGGTCTCCGCCCCCCACGCTTATTCCGCCGAGATCCGCCTGTACGACCGCCTGTTCAAGGCAGCCCACCCCGGCGCGGGTGACCGCAACTACCTGGACGACATCAACCCGGATTCTGTCAAGGTCATCACCGCACAACTGGAAATGTCATTGCGGGATGCCAAGCCGGATGAATGCTTCCAGTTCGAGCGACACGGCTACTTCGTCGCCGACCGCAAGGACAGCCTGCCCGGCAAGCCGGTATTCAACCGGACGGTGACATTGCGGGATGCTTGGCAAAAGTAAGCCCTTGCCGTTTCACGTTAGGCAATAATCCAGTAATAACGATACAGGCACGTGCTTTACGTTGCGGTTACCCAATGAGCCGACATAAAAAAATGCCACTCTCAAAACATCGGGAGTGGCATTTTTTCAGGGCCTACCGCCATATAACAATCGACGTGGATTGTCGTTTTGCGCGACGATCCGACCTGCCGGATCAGAAGCCGTTGGGGAAATCGTAGCTGTAGTGCTTGCGCAGGGGCTTGACCACTTCCCACTTGCTGTCCAGGCCGGCGTGAAAAGCGACCAGGTCGCCTGCCACGATACGAACAGGCTCGCCGCCTTTTGGCGTCACCAGGATCTCGCCGTCCAGCACGTAGGCGCATTCAGTAGACTGGAAATCGATCGGGAACTTGGAAACTTCTTTTTCCCAGATCGCCCACTTCTCTACGCCCAGTTCCTTCAGTTTTTCCTGGCTGGGATTGTGTTCAACGATAATTTTGCTCATGTTTTGCTCACTTGTGACATGTCTGGTTTAACGGAGCGCGAATTTTATCATCAAACCCGGCCATTCTCTTTGCCTGCCTAGAAAATCGGATTTCTCCCGATATACAGTGCGCCCAAGTTTGTCTATCATCGCGGGGCAAAATAAACCAAAAAAAACAGATGAACCGCCAAGACGCCAAGGCCACCAAGAATAATCAATACTTTGTCAGTTGGTAGAGCATTCACCCTCCGGGTGAGAGGTGCATCGTCGGTAAGTCCAAGAAAATCCTTGGCGTCTTGGCGGTTCAAATACGGTATTTAGGATACATATAACAGTCGAGATTCCGCCCTCGAGGCAGACCAGATGACCGAACACTTCAGAGTAGCGATCATAGGCTCCGGCCCCAGCGGGCTGTCGGCCGCGGCACAGGCCGCCGAAGCCGGTGTTTCGCATGTCCTGCTGGAAGCCGAAGCGCAACCGGCCAGCGTGACCCGCAGCTATCAAAAAGGCAAGCATGTGATGGCCGAACCGCGCGTCCTGCCGCTGCGCAGCCGCATGTCGTTCAGTGCCGGCACTCGTGAAAGCATCCTGGAAAAATGGAAAGCCGAGCTGCAGGAATTTGCCGTCAATTTCCGCCCCAATGCCCAAGTCACCGGCATCAAGAAAATCTCCAGCATTTTTCGCATCACGCTGGCCACGGGGGAAACCCTGACGGCGGATTTCATCATTCTCGCCATCGGCCTGCAAAGCAATGTGCGCAAGCTCGGCGTGCCGGGCGCGGAGCATCCCCTGGTGCAGTATCACCTGGACGACCCGGAGGAGTTTGCCGGCGAAAGAATTGCCGTGGTGGGCGGCGGCGACACCAGTATCGAGAACGCGCTGGCGCTGATGTCCAACAACCGGGTGATCTTCATTACCCGCCAGGAAGGTTTTTTCAATTGCAAGCCTGACAACGAAAACCAGCTGCTCTCGGCCGTGGGGCGCGGCGAAATCGAATTGCGGCTGGATACCAGCGTGGATTCGGTGGAGTGGACGGAGGACACGGCACACCCGCTGAACCTCGTCGCCAATGTGCCGCAGGGCAAGGAACAGATCGCCTGCGACCGCATCATCGCGCGCATGGGCGCAGAGCCGCCACGCCAGTTGCTCGAAAGCTTCGGCATCCACTTTCCCAGCCTCGATCCGGCCTCGGCACCGCAATTGTCACCGACCTACGAATCCAATGTTCCCGGCCTCTTTATTGTCGGCGCACTTGCCGGCTACCCGCTGATCAAGCAGGCGATGAACCAGGGCTACGAGGTAGTGCAGCATATCCTCGGCGTCGAGACCAAACCTGTGGACGAAGAGCTGCTGGAAGAAAAATTCAAGGTCTGCCCGCATATCTCCAGCGTCGAGGACGGGTTGGAGAAAGTACGCCGCAACGTGCCCTTGCTGGCCTCGCTGTCGCCGCTACAACTGCGCGACTTTCTGCTGGAAAGCCAGCTCCTCGCGCTGAACCCGGGCGACATCGTGTTCCGCCGCAACGATTACAGCAACTCGCTCTACTGCATCATCGAAGGCGAACTCCAGGCCTACATCAACAAGGACGACGGGGTTATTTTCAGCCTGCATCCCGGCCAGTTCTTCGGCGAAATCGGCCTGATTTCCGGACGCCGCCGCACCGCCAACATCGAGGTCAGCCAGGCCTGCGTGCTGGTCGAGACACCCAGACACACCATCCAGCACCTGCTCGACACGCTGGAATCGGTGCGGCGCCAGATCGATGAAACCTCCTTGAGACGTGCGGTGCACCTGTTTATCGGGCAATCGCTGTCGGAGGAAGACCTCAGCTATCTCGTCGGCGACGCCAAAATCCGCCACTACGACGCCGGCAAGGAGTTGTTCCATGAAGGCGACACTCCCGATGGACTGTATCTGATACGGCGCGGTTCGGTCACGGTGTCGCGCATGATCGGCGACAAGGAAGTCGTGCTCTCCTATGTCTCGGCGGGCAACTACGTCGGCGAAATGGCCCTGGTATCCGGCCAGCCGCGTGTCGCGACGGTACGTGCCACGGTGAAGACCGAAGCGATCCTGCTGGAATCGAAGCGGGTGCAGGGCATCGTGGCGCGCAATCCGGCCATCCGGGAGGAAATGAACGACCGCTACCTCAAGCACGTGCGGGAAGAGGTGCAGGATGAAATCATGCAAGCCGGCACCGACGCCGGCAATCTCATCAGCTTTCTTGTCCAGCAAGGTATCGGCGACGCCACCGACGTGCTGCTGATCGACGAATCGCTGTGCATCCGTTGCGACAACTGCGAAAAAGCCTGTGCCGAAACGCATGAAGGCACCTCACGCCTGGATCGCGAAACCGGCCCGCTGTTCGACCAGATCCGCGTACCCTCCTCCTGCCGGCACTGCGAGAACCCGTTGTGCATGAAAGATTGTCCTCCGGATGCCATCCGGCGCGAAGTCAATGGCGAAGTCGTGATCAAGGACAACTGCATCGGTTGCGGCAACTGCGTGACCAACTGTCCGTATGACGTGATCCAGATGGCCTCGATCGATCCCTACCGCAAGCGCGCCAGCGCCTGGCAGTGGCTGCTCGGGCTGGGCCAGGAGCCCGGTACGCAATCGTCAGGGGGCAAGGACGCGGTCAAACTGGCAGTAAAATGCGACATGTGCAATGGCATCGACGGCGGACCGGCCTGCGTACGCTCGTGCCCGACCGGTGCGGCGATCCGCGTGAACCCGGAAGAGTTTCTGGATTATGCCGTATGGCGCAAGAGCAAGGTCTCTACCTGATGCAAAGCCGCAACCTGATCGAATACCGACACTACCGCTACCTCAAGCTGGCCCTGTTGCTGGTGGCTGCGGCGATAGCGGCCTATGTCCTGCACCGCCCCGCGATCGGCTCCTATGGCGGCACCTGGCTGGGTTATGTGCTGGGTATCGCTTCGGCAGGCATTGTCGCCTTGCTGCTGTGGCTGGGCATCCGCAAGCGCAGCTATTACGGCAGCGGCACCATGCAGGGCTGGCTGTCGGCGCATGTCTATCTGGGGATTGCGCTGATCGTGCTGGCCACGCTGCATACCGGTTTCCAGTTCGGCTGGAATGTCCATACCCTCGCCTATGGACTCATGCTGACCGTCATTGCCAGCGGTTTTTACGGTCTTTATGCGTATTTGCGTTTTCCGCGCATGCTGACGGAAAATCTCGGCGACGACAGTTTTGACAGTCTGCTGCAGGAAATCGCCAATCTGGATAGCCTCGCCCACCTCAATGCGCTGCAACTCCCCGATGAAATGGTGGATCTGGTAAGACTGGCCGCCAAAGAAACGCGCATTGGCGGCACGGTCATCGAACAGTTGCGCAGCCAGCATCCGGATTGCCCGACGAGCTTTGCCGTGAAGAAGCTGCACGAACTTGGAAAAAGCCTGAAAGGATCTCAGGTCAAAACTCATCGCGAACTTTATGCCCTCATGCTGCGCCGTGAAGTTCTGGTTGCCAGGGCACGCCGTGACGTTATGCTCAAAGCCAGATTGGGTATCTGGCTGTATCTTCATGTGCCGTTCTCGATCGCGCTCCTGACCGCGTTGCTGGCACATATCACCTCCATCTTCTTTTACTGGTAGGGGCACCCGGTTCCATGATTCGCTGTCTGCTCACCCAGATCACGCACGGCCCGCGCGGGCAAGCCATCCGCCAGGAACGACAAGTCAATTGCGACAGCCTGACTATCGGCCGTGGCGCCGAGTGCAAGATTCATCTGCCGGATCATCGTGTCAGCCTGCATCACGCCACCATCAGGCACGGCGATGACAGCCGGCTGTATATCGCCCACGAAGACGGGCGCATGCTCGAAATCGACGGACACATGGTTGAGAGCGCCATACTGGCCCCAGGCATGCGCATCGTCATCGGCCCCTATTTATTCAGGGTAAGGAACGTGAGTAGTTCTGACGACCTCGCGCTCGACTGCGAACACATCCAACCGGAACAGCCCATCGTTGCGCCGGATGTACCCATCACGCTGGCCGCAGCAGGCCTGTCGATGCGCACGCCCGCATTATGGCTGGCCAGCCTCATTGCACTGCTGTTTCTGGTGCTGCCGATCGCCTATACACTACACCCCGGGCTGCACCAGACCGCCCAGAAATACCATCTCGCGCTTGACGAACCGCTCAACGCCGGCAACATGTCGCCCGGCCATCGCGCCTTGAGCATGAAGTGCAACACCTGCCACCAGCAACCCTTTACCGCCGTCAGCAACCTGGCTTGCGAAAACTGCCACCAGGCGGTCGCCCACCATATCCCCGACCCCGCGCTACACAACAAGGTATTCAGAAATATCCGCTGCTCCAGTTGCCACCTCGATCACCGCGGCAAAACCGGGCTGATCCGTCACGACAGTCAGCAATGCGTGTCCTGTCACGGCAAGATCAAGAAAATCCACGGCGATACCAGGCTATCCGATATCCATGACTTCAGCACCGACCACCCGGCCTTCCAGCTCACCTTCAAAGCCGGCTCCGGCAGCGAGGACATGCGCGTCCGGCAGACCGAGCAGTCACGTCTGGTCGAACATTCCGGCCTCAAGTTCTCGCACAGGGAGCATTTCGACAAGGCCCTGATCGAGCTGCCCGGCGACAAGACCCGGGATATCCAGTGTGCCGACTGCCACTTGCCAAGCGAAGCCGGCACTGGCTTCAGGCCGATGGACATGCCGTTGACCTGCCAGCAGTCAAAATGCCACTCGCTGCAACTGACGCCGCCCATCGAGGGCCGGCAGGTGCCGCACGCATCGGAAAAAACCGTGATGACGACCTTGCGCGAACTGTTCGCCAGCCGCGCCATCAATTATGCCTACAAGGACGGCATCACCATCGACGACCTCCGGCGCGCACGGTACTGGGCCGAAGCCGAAGCCATGAGGAACGCCACCGCGCTGTTCACAAAAGAAGAGGAAGGCACCTGCCTGGAATGCCACGAAGTCACGCGCGATGCAAAAAACCGGGAGGCTCCGTGGAAAGTTGCCCCGGTTCGGATCACCGAGCACTGGCTGCCTAAGGCACGGTTTCCCCACGACAAACACACCACCGCCAAATGCACGAGCTGCCATGAGGTGATGAAATCGGGCAAGAGTTCGGACGTGGCCATCCCGGCAATCACCAAATGCCGCGAGTGTCATGTCGGCACCAAGCAGGCCAAGACCCGCGTCAGCAGCACCTGCGACACCTGCCATAACTTCCATGATGTGCATGCACAGGACGCACGCAACTCATCCGGAATCGCTACCGAGTAACACTTCCCGTACCAGCGCATAAAAAAAGGGCTGCCGAGGCAGCCCTTTTACCGGATGGTGAAAACGCTTACTTTTCGCCAACCACCGACACGGTAATATCCACTACCACGTCATGATGCAGCGCAACGCTGATCGGATGGTCGCCAATGACCTTGATCTGGCCGTTGGGCATGCGGATTTCAGACTTGCTGACGTCATGGCCTTGCGCCTTGAGCGCATCGGCAATGTCGCCATTGGTGACGGAACCGAACAGACGGCCATCGACACCGGCCTTTTGGCTGATGGTCAGCGCGAAGCCGGCCAGCTTTTCGCCGCGAACTTGCGCGTCGGCGAGAATTTCAGCCTGCTTCTTTTCCAGTTCAGCGCGTTTGGCGGCGAACTCGGCCTTGTTGGCTTCGGTCGCGCGCTTGGCCTTGCCTTGCGGGATCAGAAAGTTGCGGCCGTAGCCGTCCTTGACCTTGACGACATCGCCCAGCTGGCCGAGGTTGGTCACTTTTTCCAGAAGAATAACTTGCATGACGGGCTCCTCTTAGTGCTTGTCGGTGTAGGGCAACAACGCCAGGAAACGGGCGCGCTTGACCGCAGTAGTCAGCTGACGCTGAAAACGCGCCTTGGTGCCGGTGATACGGGCCGGGATAATCTTGCCGTTTTCGGTAATGAAATCCTTCAGCACATCAACATCCTTGTAATCCACTTCTACAGTGCCATCGGCAGAGAAGCGGCAGTAACGCTTGCGTTTGAACATATCGCGTGACATGGTAATTCGCCTTTCTAAAAATTCTATTCAGTTTCGAGTTCGTTGAGATGCAGTACCAGCCGGTCGTTCTTCAGGCTTTTTTTGGCGAGGAATCCGGCAATCCTGATTTGGTTGCCGATTTTCAGCCCTGCCGCCTTTTTCGCCAGATCGCCCATCGCCATTACCGGGACATCGCATTCCGCTTGCCGTTGCATGCCTGCCTCGTTTTGTATCGAGACGTGGTGCACGGTAAAAGCCAGAATCGGGATGCCGGCAGGCGTGTGGCGCAAAACCTCCAGCGAAACCACTTCGCCGGACAGCGCCAGCCGGTTGCAACTCACTTAAGCCGCTGCGGCCTCTTCCACAACCGGCTTGTCGCCGATGATGGTCTTGGCCTTTTCTTCCTTCATCATCACGGAAGGCGTAGTCACGGCTTCCTTCATGACGATAGTCAGGTGACGCAGCACAGCGTCGTTGAACTTGAAACCGTGTTCGAGTTCTTCCAGCGCTTCCTTGCTGCATTCGATGTTCATCAGCAGGTAGTGTGCCTTGTGGATTTTCTGGATCGGGAAAGCCAGTTGACGGCGGCCCCAGTCTTCAAGACGGTGCACCTTGCCGCCAGAAGCGGTGATCTGCGCCTGATAACGCTCAAGCATTGCAGGCACTTGCTCGCTCTGGTCCGGATGGACGATAAAAACAATTTCGTAATGTCGCATAGAATCTCCTTTTGGATAACAGCCTCCCACATGCGAAAACGGTGAGGCAAGGTTGTAAATGAAACCCCCGGTACGATCTGGGCTTTAAAGCCATGCCGCAACCGAAGAGCCGCGGATTATACGCAAAACCCTTAGCAGAATCAAATAGTTTTGCGATGCCGGAAGCCGGCTCCGGCTGCCTTCCACGCTGCAGAAAAAATGGTTTAAGATGCTGCTCACGTCACTCAATGCAAATATTAAGAGGTTGATCCATGGCTTCGCCGCCCATACTCGATGACCCGAACCACTCAGCCAGACGTGCCAAAACACGCATTGCAGTCGCCGCAACCTTGCTGGCGATTGCTATCGGCGGCCTGACGCTGCTGAGTCGCCAGCACTCTGCCGAGAAATCCGAACCGACTACCCCGCAGAAGCAGGAGAGCATCTCCAGCGGCGAAGGTCCCTTGGGCGAACAGGCGGCGGCTCCCGCACAGATCAGCAGCACTGAGCAGGAAACACCCCCACTTCCACCCGTGGAAACGCCCGTGCCTCCAGCCACGCCCGCCACCCCGCCTCCGCCTCCGCAGGTGACGAACCCGCAGCCCATAAAAAATGGGCCGCCACCAGCACCAGTAGCCAAATCCCCTGGGAGCAGTTCGCCTGTCCCTTCAGAACCGGTGAGCCCGGTTGCGAAACCCGTCGAGAAAACCGCCGCAAACTCTGCAGTCAGTGCCGACAAGCCCGTTGCGCAAAAGCCGGCCCCCGCCGCAGCACAGCCAGCAGCCCCTGTCGCGGCAAAACCGGGACCTGCACCCAAGAGCTATGACGTACAGGTCGGCGTCTTCACCGACATGGAAAACGCCAAGCAACTGCAGACCAAACTGGCCGAGCACGGCATTCCGTCCCATACCGAAACCAAACTGCAGGTCGGCCCTTTCAATACCAAGGCCGAGGCCGATGCCGCCCGTGAGAAACTCAGGAATCTGGGGATAGGGTCAGTGGTCGTACCCGGCAAATAACTGCATCTGAAAACCAAAAGCGCCTTGGTTAGCCTAGCCAAGGCGTTTTATTTGCAGATGCCGAAAACCAACACCCCAACTATCAGAGCTTGCTTGAACTTGCCTCCCGGCAAATCTCGACGAACTCCTCTGTGTCCAGCGAAGCGCCTCCAACCAGTCCGCCATCGATATCCGGCATGCCGAACAGTTCTGCCGCATTATCGGCTTTCAGACTTCCGCCATAAAGGATCCGGATGTTCTCGCCAACCTCAGGATCCTTGAGTTTCAGATAACCTCGCAGGAAGTAAAGGATAGCCTGGGCATGTTCAGGCGATGCCGCCTTACCCGTACCGATGGCCCAGACAGGCTCATAGGCAAGAATACCTTGCGCCAGGTTCTTGATGCCCACCTGCTGGATGACCGCGTTCAACTGCCTGATCGTGACCAGATCGGTCAGTCCCTGTTCATACTCCTCCAGAGTCTCACCCATGCAGAATATCGGCTTGAGACCTGCTCTGGCCGCAGCCTGAAACCGTTCGCCCACCGAGTTATCGCTGTCATGTCCACGGTTACGGCGCTCGGAGTGACCGATAATCACATATTCGCAACCGAGTTCCACCAGCATCCCCGGCGACACCGACCCCGTGTACGGCCCGGACTCGTGCCGGCTCATGTTCTGGCCACCCCACGCGATCCCGGTGCCGGCAAGGATGGATTGCGCCTGGTAAAGATATGGATGCGGAAAACAGACCGCATAATCCGCATCGTGGTAGTCCCGCGTTCCATCCAGCAAGCCTTCCAGAAAGGCTTGGTTGCCGGGGATCGTGCCATGCATCTTGCGGTTGGCGACAACCAGTTTGCGTCTCATGCAAGTCTCCCGCGATGACGGCCGGCGGGCAGATCCGCGGCCCACCCCGCTCTGTTAGCCATCCAAGCGAACACTGCAGGGCGGCGCACTCATCTGCCGCCGCCTGCCGGTTTCAATACCACCCGCTCCACCTCTACGCTGGCATCGCCATCGCTCAGCCACACCTGGCCATCCTGGATGGTGCATTGCAAGCTCATCGTGCGTTGCGCCAGTTTGGCCAGTCCCTGAGTGCTTTCTGCCGGCAGATTGATAATAGTGAGATTCTTTTGCCGCTCGAACTGCCCGCTGTTCTGCGTGAACCACATATCGGCAACCCGTCCGCCATAGCAATACACCACGACCTGCTCGGCGCGGCCACAGGCTTTGCGGATCAGCTTTTCATCGGGAGTGCCTACATCTATCCACAGCTTGATCGCACCGGTCAGATCCTTCTGCCACAAGTCGGCCTCGTCATCATCCGTCATGCCCTGGCCGAATTCCAGGTGTTCATGTGCATGCAAGGCAAACGCCAGCAATCGCACCATCATGCGCTCATCCGTTTCCGACGGATGCCGCGCCAGCGTCAGCGCATGATCGTGATAGTAATGCCGTTCCATATCCGCGACTTGCAGATTGGCCTTGAAGACGGTTGCTTTAATCGCCATGAGTTCCTTAGTCCTGCGCTATACATTACATTGAGATGTCGGCAGGTTACCAGATTCCGCCGAAGAATTCGGGCTTCTGCCGCGAGGCCTTTCAGATATCGCCCCTGCGCGCCTTGTCCATGATCCAGAGCAAGGTGTCTTCCATTTCTTGCGCCGCAGCAGCAGCTTTCTGGCTGTGATTCTTGATGTGGTTGAGCGCGTAGGTGGGGCGATCAAGGGAGAGATACAACTGGCCCTGTTTTTCGTAGATGGCGATACGGCATGGCGCAAAAACCGCGAACTCGGGACTTTCCATCAGGATTTCGGCACCGATGCCGAGGCTGCAATAACTGCGCACCTCGATAATCCCCTGCAACGGCAGACCACGCTCCTTGATGTGCTGCCCGATGGGAAATGTTGCCGGACTGACGAAATTCTTGCCTTCGGCAGCCACTTTGAGGCTGGTGACAACGTCGTCATATGTCACGCCCGGTTCGACCTTGACGGTATAGATCGGCGTGGTGGGATCGACCGGCGGCATGGTATCGGCCAGAACAAAAGTCGGCACCAGCAGTGCCAGTAATATGAGCGTATGCATAGATTATCGAATTTCACTGGGACAATATGCAGGATTGACCTATTCTACGCCCTACTGGTTCTTCATATCCGCAACAATCCTCGCGATTCGACCCGTGCATGCCGGCGCAGGCTCAGGTTGCGATCGGGACGATATCGTTACAGCGCCGCGTTGACCGCCTGCCGATCCAGATGCGGCGCAATCAGGCGGATGAATTCATAGACATAGCCACGCAGATAGGCATCGCGCCGCACCCCCAGATAGGTAGTGCTATTGGGAAACAGGTGCGAGGCGTCCAGCATTGCCAGGTTACGATCCCGGTCGGCGTTATAAGCCATGGTCGCGAGCAGTCCGACTCCCAGCCCCAATTCCACATAGGTTTTGATCACGTCGGCGTCGATGGCCGTCAGCACGATGTTAGGCACCAGGCCCCGCGCTTCGAACACCCGCTTGACCGAGGTACTGCCGGTGTAACCGAGGTCGTAGGTAATGATGGGATATTCGGCTATTCTTTCCAGAGTCAACGGCTGTGCTTTCAGCAAGGCATGTCCGAGCGGCGCCACCAGGCAACGATTCCAGGTGTAGCAAGGCAAGGCGGCCAACTCGTCACGGTCGGCAATGGATTCCGTCGCAATACCGACATCCGCCTCGCCGCTGGCCACCAGTTCAGCCACCTGCGACGGGCTGCCCTGATGGATGTTAAGCCGTACGTTGGGGTAGCGTTCGATGAACGCCTTGACCGCAGGCGGCAGGCGATAACGGGCCTGCGTGTGGGTCGTTGCTATGGTCAGCGCGCCTTCACTTTCCCTGGTGAAATCCTCGCCGACGCGTTTGATGTTTTCCGCCTCGCGCAGCATGCGTTCGGCCATCGCCAGAATGGCTCGCCCCGGCTCGGTCACACTGGTCAGGCGCTTGCCGCTACGATGAAAAACCTGCAGGCCAAGTTCCTCTTCCAGCAGTTGAATCTGTTTGCTGACGCCGGGCTGCGAGGTATGCAAGGCATCGGCAGCGGTGGATACGTTGAGCCCCTGGCGGGCAACCTCGCGGATATATCGCAATTGATGCAGTTTCATGGCCGTATTTTTATAACTCGATGGAATAAGATAGAACAACATATTATTTCTTGCAACTATCGGGTTTTGATATAGTAGCGACCTCAATTTCTAGTACCTTACTCTCATGGACATCGGTTATATCATTTCCGGCTTTCTGGTCGGGCTGCTGGTCGGCGTGACGGGCGTAGGCGGCGGCTCGTTGATGACGCCGTTGCTGGTGTTCCTGTTCGGCTTCAAACCCGCCGTGGCAGTCGGTACCGACCTGCTGTTTGCCGCCATCACCAAGAGCGGCGGCGTACTGGTACACCACGGCAAGCATCAATCCGTGGAATGGCGCATCGTCAGTCTGCTCTCGCTGGGCAGCCTGCCGGCAGCGATCACCACGCTATATGCTCTGAATCACTTCGCCAAGGTTGGCAAGGACATCACCCATGCCATTACCTTCACCCTCGGCATCGCGCTGATCCTGACTGCACTGGCATTATTCTTCCGCGCACGGCTGCAAAAAATCGGCAGAACCACGGAAGATCATCAGCCTGGTCGCTTCCATCACCTGCAAGCGCCGGCAACCGTTGTTGTCGGCCTGGTGCTGGGCGTATTGGTCACCTTGTCCTCGGTCGGCGCCGGTGCGCTTGGTACGGTCGCGCTGATCTTTTTGTATCCGCGCCTGTCCACCGTCAAAATCGTCGGCACCGATCTCGCGCACGCCATCCCGCTTACCGCCATTGGCGGCTTCGGCCACTGGCAAATGGGCAACGTCGATTTCACCCTGCTCGGCAGCCTGCTCGTGGGGTCGCTGCCCGGCATCTGGATCGGCAGCCATCTGAGCGCAAAGATCCCCGAAAAAATATTACGCCCGATTCTTGCATCCGTACTGATGCTGATCGGCTTCAAGTTTGTTTTGTGAAAATGCTTTTTAACCACGGGGAACACGGGAAAACCGAAATACAAAATATTGAGTGGTTTTAGTTTTCCCCGTGTTCCCCGTGGTTAAGTAATTATTCAAGGTAATTTATATGTATATTTATGACGACATCGACCAACGTATCGTTGACGAACGCGTCGCCCAGTATCGCGACCAGACCAGGCGTTACCTGGCGGGCGAACTGACCGACGACGAATACCGGCCGCTACGCCTGCAGAACGGGCTTTACATCCAGCGCCATGCGCCCATGCTTCGCATCGCCGTACCTTATGGCCTGATGAACTCACGCCAGTTGCGCAAACTGGCCGATATCTCGCGCCGCTACGACAAGGGTTACGGCCATTTCAGCACCCGTCAGAACTTTCAGCTCAACTGGCCCAAGCTGGAAACCGTGCCCGACATCCTGGCCGAACTGGCCACCGTGCAGATGCACGCCATCCAGACTTCCGGCAGTTGCATCCGCGCGATCACGACCGACCAGTTCGCCGGTGTCGCCCCGGATGAAATCGTCGATCCGCGTCCTTTCATCGAAATCATGCGCCAGTGGAGCAGCTTCCATCCGGAATTTGCCGGTTTGCCGCGCAAATTCAAGCTGGCGGTGAACGGCGCCAGGCATGACCGCTCGCTGGTGCAGGCACATGACATCGGCCTCGAACTCTATCTCGACAGCGACGGCAAAATTGCCGTGCGCGTCTGGGTCGGCGGCGGGCTCGGCCGCACCCCGATTCTGGGCACCGTCATCCGCGAGCACCTGGAATGGCAACACGCGCTGACCTACTGCGAAGCCATCCTGCGCGTCTACAACCTGTACGGCCGCCGCGACAACGCTTTCAAGGCCCGCATCAAGATTCTGGTGAAGGCGCTGGGGGCGGAAGAGTTCGCCCGTCGGGTCGAGGAGGAATGGGCGCTGCACAAGGATGGCCCAGGAACCATCACCCAAGCCGAATACGACCGCGTGGCAAGCTTCTTCGCGCAAGGCCGTCATACCGAACTGCCTGCCCAGGATGCCAGCTTCGACGCGGCCCGGGCCTCCAACCCGGCTTTTGCTGCCTGGGCCAAACGCAACGTGCATGCACACAAAGTGGCCGGTTATCGTGCAGTAACCTTATCCTTGAAAAAGACCGGCATCGCTCCTGGCGATGCCACGGCAGGCCAGCTGGAAGTCATGGCAGAACTGGCTGACCAGTACTCCTTTGGCGAACTGCGCGTGTCGCACGAGCAAAACGTCATTCTCGCCGACGTCAAGCTGGGTAACCTGTTCGCCGTGTGGGAGACTGCCCGCGTCCATGGCCTGGCCACGCCGAATATCGGCCTGCTGACCGACATCATCTGCTGCCCGGGCGGCGATTTCTGCAGCCTGGCCAACGCTAAATCCATCCCGATCGCGCAGGCCATCCAGGAAAAATTCGACGATCTCGATTACCTGCATGATATCGGCGACATCGAACTCAATATCTCCGGCTGCATGAACTCGTGCGGTCACCAGCACGTCGGCCACATCGGCGTGCTGGGCGTGGACAAGGATGGTTCGGAGTGGTACCAGATCACCATCGGCGGCAAACAAGGCAGCGATGCCAGACTCGGCACGGTCATCGGTCCCTCTTTCCCGGCGGAAGAAGTCCCGGGGGTGATCGAGAAACTGATTGCAACCTATATCGAAACGCGCACCGAAGAAGAACGCTTTATCGATACCGTGCACCGCATCGGTGTGGCCCCGTTCAAAGCGCGCGTTTACGCCAAGGAGGCTGCGTAATGTCCAACCTGATCAAAAACAATGCCATCGTCGCCGACGATTGGACACTCGTCGCCCTGCCCGCCCCGGCCGAAGACACGGTACGCAAGCAGGCCGGCAAGGTAGTGATTTTCAAGATTACCGGCGAACCCGCCGCGACACCGGAACAAATCAGCGGTGCCGTGATTCCTGCAGCGGGCAAAGTCATCGTGCCGTTGACCGTCTGGCTGGCGCGCAAGGATGAGTTGGCTGCCCGTGCCGCCAAGAGCGAAGTCGGTGTCTGGCTGGAAAGTTTCGAGCTTCTGGAAGACCTGCTTGCCAGCGTGGCCGACATCAACAGCCTGCCGCTGATCGCGATTCACTTTCCACGTTTTGTCGACGGTCGCGGCTTCTCGCTGGCAACCCAGTTGCGTACCCGTTACCAGTATCGCAACGAGTTGCGCGCGATTGGCGACGTGCTGCGCGATCAGCTATATTTCATGCACCGCTGCGGCTTCGATGCATTCTCCATCCGCACCGACCGCTCCGCCGAAGATGCGCTGGCCAGCCTGCGCGACTTTTCCGACCCTTACCAGGGCGCCGTGGACAACCCGCTGCCGGTGTGGCGTCGCCATGCCCGCGTCTCGCATCATGCGGCCACCGAAGGCAGGGTATTCGCCAGACACGAAGACGAGGTGGATTGATGACGCTGGAAGCCAAAATCGCCGCTGCTGCGGTACTGCTGGAGCGCATCCAGGACGAGTTCAGCCCGGTCACCCTTGCCAGCAGCCTGGGTGCGGAAGACATGGTGCTGACCGATCTGGTGGCCAAACACGCGCCCGGCATCAGCATTTTTTCGCTGGACACCGGCCGTCTCAACCCGGAAACCTACGACCTGCTGGCCAAGGTACAGGAAACCTACGGCGGCACAGTCGCCATGAAGGTGTTCTACCCGCAGGCCGAAGCCATCCAGCAATACGTCGAGGCCAACGGCATCAACGCGTTCTACAACAGCGTCGAACTGCGCAAGGCCTGCTGCGGTATCCGCAAGGTGGAGCCGCTCAAGCGCGCCCTCGCCGGCAACCAGGCCTGGATCACCGGCATGCGCCGGAGCCAGGCCGTGACCCGCGCCGACATGCCGGTGGAAGAATACGACGCCGACCACGGACTGACCAAATTCAATCCGCTCGCGGACTGGACAGAAAAGGAAGTGTGGGAATATATCCGCACCCAAGGTGTACCGTATAATGCGCTGCACGACAAACACTATCCCAGCATCGGTTGCGCACCCTGCACCCGTGCCATCTCGGTCGGCGAAGACGTTCGCGCCGGCCGCTGGTGGTGGGAAGACGAATCAGGCAAGGAATGCGGCCTGCACGTAAAGAAAATTTGATCATGGATAACAAGACACTTACCCATCTGCAAACCCTGGAAGCGGAATCCATCCACATCATGCGTGAAGTGGTGGCCGAATTCCGCAACCCGGTCATGCTCTATTCCATCGGCAAGGATTCCAGCGTCATGCTGCACCTGGCACGCAAGGCGTTTGCGCCGGGGCCGCTGCCGTTTGCCCTGCTGCACGTGGATACCGGCTACAAATTCCATGAAATGTACGAGTTCCGCGACTGGTTTGCGAAAGAAGTCGGCGCCAGGCTGATCGTGCATCGCAACGAAGAAGCCATCGCACAAGGCGCGCACCCACTCAAGTTGGGTGTGGCCCGCTGCTGCGGCGCGCTCAAGACGCAAGCCCTGCTGGACGCACTGTCGCAAGGCGGCTACGACGCGGCCATGGGTGGCGCCCGCCGCGACGAAGAGCGTTCGCGTGCCAAGGAACGCATCTTCTCCTTCCGCGACGAGTTCGGCCAGTGGGATCCGAAAAACCAGCGTCCGGAACTGTGGGACATTTACAACTGCCGCATCCACGAAGGCGAGTCGATCCGCGTGTTCCCGATCTCCAACTGGACGGAAATGGACGTGTGGCAATACATCAAGCTGGAGAACATCCCCATCGTGCCCCTGTATTTCGCCAAGGAACGGCAGATGGTGAAGCGCGGCAGCATGCTGATTCCCGCCGACGACGCGGGCAACCTCAAGCCGGGCGAAATCCCGGAAACCGTCATGTGCCGCTTCCGCACGCTGGGCTGCTCGCCCTGTACCGGCGCGGTGTATTCCGACGCCACGACGATAGACGAAATCGTCGCCGAAGCCGCGACCGCGACCCGTTCCGAGCGCGAAACCCGCATCATCGACCACGGCAGCAACTCCATGGAAGACAAGAAAAAAGAGGGCTACTTTTAACCACGGGGGCACGGGGGAATACCAGGTTTAATGTTCTTTCCCCGTGCTCCCCGTGGTTCATGCTTTTTGGAATTTAAAACATGACCGCAACCGACAAGAAACTACTCGACGCCGTCGATACCGAACTGCTGCGCTTTACCACGGCAGGCAGCGTGGACGACGGTAAATCCACCCTGATCGGGCGCCTGCTGGTCGACAGCAAGGGCGTGTTCGAGGATCAGCTCGATGCCGCCAAGTCCGCCGAGGACAAGAAAGGCGCCAAGGGCGCCCACCTCGCGCTGCTGACCGACGGCCTTCAGGCCGAGCGCGAACAGGGCATCACCATCGACGTGGCTTATCGCTACTTCGCCACGCCCAAGCGCAAATTCATCATTGCCGACACCCCGGGGCACGAGCAGTACACTCGCAATATGGTCACCGGCGCCTCGACCGCGCACTTGGCAATTATCCTGATCGATGCCCGCAAGGGCGTGCTGGTACAGTCCCGACGCCATGCCTACATTTCGCGCCTGCTGGGAATTCCGCATCTGGTCGTCGCCATCAACAAGATGGACCTGGTGGATTATTCGCAGGAAGTCTTTGAGAAGATCAAGGCCGATTTCACGGCGTTCCACGACAAACTGGGCATTGCCGGCGGCGATGTGACTTTCATCCCCATCTCCGCGCTGGAAGGCGACATGGTGGTGGAGCGTGGCGACCACATGCCCTGGTACAAAGGCGAGACGCTGCTGGGCAAGCTCGAAAGTGCGCCGGTCGAAGGCAAGATCAATGCTGCCGACTTCCGCTTCCCGGTACAACTGGTGAGCCGCCCGCAAACCGAAGAACTGCACGATTTCCGCGGCTACATGGGCCGTGTCGAATCCGGCTCGGTCAAGGTGGGCGACGCGGTGACCGTGCTACCCTCGGGCCTCACGTCGCGCGTCAAGGAAATCGTCACCTTTGACGGCAATATCGCCGAGGCCTATGCCCCGATGTCGGTCACGCTCACGCTGGACGACGAACGCGACATCTCGCGCGGCGACATGCTGGTGCACAGCGACAACCAGCCGGAAGTGAAAAAAGAACTCGACGCTACGTTGTGCTGGATGCACGAAACGCCGCTGCAGCCGGGCAAGAAATACCTGATCAAGCACGCGACCAATACGGTCAAGGTGATGGTCAACGCCCTGCAGCAGCGCATGGACATCAACACCATGGAGCAGATCCCCACCCCGCCGGAGCTCAAGATGAACGAAATCGGCCGGGTATCGCTCAAGCTGTTGAAGCCGGTCGCCTGTGACCCTTATCGCGACAACCGTGCCACCGGTGCTTTCATCGTGATCGACGATTTCACCAACCAGACGGTTGGTGCCGGGATGATCGAGTAACAAACCATATCAACCACGGGGAACACGGGGCGAACCTGGAAAAACAGGATTTTCCCCGTGTTCCCCGTGGTGCAAATACTTTAAAATAGCGCAAACGAATACTGGAGAACCCAAATGACTTACGTCGTTACCGAAAACTGTATCAAGTGCAAATACACCGACTGCGTGGACGTATGCCCGGTCGACTGCTTTGTCGAAGGCCCCAACTTCCTCGCCATCGACCCCGATGAGTGCATAGACTGCACCCTGTGCGTAGCCGAATGCCCGGCTGAGGCCATCTTTGCCGAAGACGACGTACCGGCCGATCAGCAGGAGTTCATCGAGCTCAATGCCCGCTTGGCCAAGGTCTGGCCGACCATCACCGCGCGCAAGGACCCGCTGCCGGATGCCGACAGCTTCAACGGCACGGCAGGCAAGCGCGACATGCTGGAAGAATAAGCCGTCCATTGCTGCCAGAACGAGAACGGGCGCCGAGGCGCCCGTTTTTTATTGCTTGCGATCTTTATCAGGGGCGGGCTTTAAATGACTCGCCAGTTCGGACAAACCTAGTAACTGGATTGTCACGGTTCTGTTTTGAAATTGGCGCGCCCGATACGATAAATCTGGGCACTGGATGGCGAATATATCGTTGATCTGAGTGCGAGCATGTGCCCCGTTATTCTGAAGGGCCAACTGGGGGGTTAAGTTTTTTATCTATATATGAGATGAATGGTAGGCTTCGCTCATATAGCTGATAAATCTCATCGGTCGTCTTGTTCTCGATGTCGTATGCTGCAAAATTACTATGAACGAGAATGTTTCTTAAATGACCGATTTCTAAAAAGGCTTTCATCGCATTCTCTAAATCTTCACTGGCTTTGATTTCAGCTTCAACTTCCTTTTTGAAATCGTCCCCGAATAACGAAAAAAATGTATTCGCATTTTTTCCGGGTTTGTCAGGGTTATCTTTTTCACCCCACGTAAAGTATGTGTGGTATTGCATCCCGATAGCTTTTTTCTTAAAGAAGTTAATCGCCCGGCTGTTGTTGTTTGTTTCCGAAGATATAAACCTTATAAGTATTTCTTGGATTCTGTGCTCAAAATAACTAGCTGAGGATAGCGCGATAACTTTCTTGAAATATCGGTTTAGATCACTTGACATGGAGGGCTGTGCATTATGATCAAGAAACTCCGCAATGGATTTATATTCTTGATTTAGAATTGAAACCGGACTCATCCTAGTAACATTTCTTTTGCTCTGGATAAGCGATCGGTAACATTCTTCTCGCTAGCCGTGTTGTATTGAGTGGCTTCAATAAAGTTTGAATCTTCCTTAAGAAGGGCAACTTTATTCGAATCAATATCTGCGACATCCAATGACTTATTATCAAAGGCATTGGAGCAGGCCGCTACGAATATTGATTCAAAGACTGAAATATTGAACTTGCCTGTTTTGCTATGAAAGATTTTTGTTTCGGAAGAGAACGCTTTCTGACTGAATTGTAGAAACAACTCTTCTAAGTACCTAATGTTAGATTCTGGAAATGATTTCGCATGCAAAGAAAATTTATTCAGAAATTTTGTCATTGATGGTTTATAGATTGAACCATCAATTAGCATCGCAAATGCTCGCAGAAGAATTTCAACATCCTTCATATTTAAATCTGGAGTAGTAGATGGCGTCATCTGTCTCCATCTGCCATCTAAGTTGATGCGATACAGCATGTCGTAAAACGGAGAATGAAAGAGGCTCGTTCGAATTTCCTGTGGTTTTAGATTTACCCCTCCTGAATTCAACCTGTTAAATATTTCAAAGACTACGGAATGCTCGTCATCCGGGGCATTTTGCTTAATGATGATGTTTCGGATAGTGCGGAGTTCAAACGATGTCCGATCCTCTTCGTCCAGTGTGAAATAGTTAAGTTTATTAAATTTGTTTTTTTGATTGGGCTGTGTTGTTGGGAGTGTGAGATTGAAATCCACGAAATAGTCGTTGTCATTAAGTATGTGTTCCGGAATCCCTTTGTTCTGATCAAAGATCATTCGAAGTTCTTGTCTTTTCTCGTTTCTAGGAAAACGCTTATTCATAAAGTAATAAATGGTCATATATCTTTGCTGGCCATCTATTACAGTGAACTTATTTTTTGCTTCCTCATAGAGAAAAATTTGAGGAATAGGGATACCCATAATGATAGATTCAATGAGTTTCGATGCCCTTTTGATATCCCATACATAATTCCGTTGAAAGCCTGGGATTTTCACTACCCCTGATTTGATGAAATCGAAAAGGGTTTTTATGTTGAAATCATTTGGAGATGCCGAAATATCATATTCGGTAAAGCTTATATCTTCTGATGAATCAACTAGATCGTCTTCTTCATCAATCCATGCAATTTCTGAGTCCATCATTGCTCCATTAAATATCAGGTAGTGTTTTTCTTAATTGGCTTAGCTGCCCCCGTTTATGTATCACGGGGGGCTAAAAATACATGAATCGAACACTATCAGGCCACTCCCACACAATCAATAGGCTGGTTCGCAACCCACCTTCAAATGCCTGCAAGCTTCTCGGACAGTCAGCCCGGATAACTCGTCCCGATTGTTAGCGACAAACTAATAAATGGGGTCAGAGACAAAAAAACCTTCAACCGTGCCGCCCCAATCCGCCACGGTCACGGCCGTCATCCGATCAAATTTTCGCGTGTCGTTCGTGACCAGTCCACGCCTGAATTCAAGGCATGTGCGGCAATCATGGTCGAGCCAATATCCGGTTCGGCTATTTCAATATGGGGCTCCCGCTCGTCCCGGACAGACTCAGTTTCGACTGGAACTGCCGCGATGGCATCACCAGCTTCGCATTGACCTTGCCCGACAGTTTTTTGTTTGCCGCCAGCTCGACATCGCCGGTAGCGCTCAGTTGCCCGGCGTCGAGTTTCAGTTGCATGAACTGGTAGCGCCCTTCGGCAACCTGCAAGGTCCCTGTGAGCGTATCGAAGCGCGTCAGGTTTTCGCTGCCGCTCCGCGTGTCCTGCACCACCAGCCGCGCCAGATTGACGCCGCCGATCGAACCATTGCGGCCGGTAAAGCCGGCCTTGACGGTCGGGCTGTCCAGCAGCGTCGCAAGCTCGTTAGACCTTGCGGAATACGTGAGCTTCATATCGAGGTCGCCGCTGAGCGGGGTATCCGCAGACAGTACCTCGACTATGCGGGACAAGCTGCCATTGGCAAGCTCGAATTCTCCCGATATCGCCCATGCGCCGCCCCAGTCGATCATAGCGCTCCCCTTGAGGGTGCCGCCATACAGCTTGCCGCTGATATCGGAAATTTCCATCCTGCTACGGCCGGCGATCCCTTTGGCGACAAGATCGTTGAGCTCGAGCTTGCTGCCGACAGGCAGTTGCCATCTGGACGCGCTGAAATTGACGGCAAAGCCATCGTTGTCCGGCCTGATTTCGGCGACCAGCATGCCTTCGGCGCTTTTGAGCGTTGCGCCTTCGAATCCATCGCCGGCATCCAGCTTGATGTCGCCATCGAAGGAAGGCAACTGCAGGCCCGGGACAAGGACCTGCGCTTTCTTCAGGCTGACATGCCCCAATTTCACCGGTCCGGGATTCCGGGCTGCAGCCATCCATGCTACGACCTTGGCCAGGCTTTCTTGCGGCACGACGAGAGAGTCGATATCGACGCTGCGCAATTTATGGGCATCTGCAAACAAGGCTTCGGGCACGATACGGATAATGCCGAAATCAACGCCGGGAGCGCTTGCAACCTTTGCCCCTTCAACCACGAAATGCGGGGTGGGCAGCAGCGACACATGCACGCTACGGACGGTGACCGAATCGCCCAGTTTTTCCGAAGCCAGCTTGGCAACCGGGATAATGCCGGCAAAATTCACAAAATAGAGTGCGCCTAGCAGCAGCAAGACGACTGCGACCATAGCTGTTGCCGCCATGCTGGCCAGCCTGAGCACATTGACCGGAGCCTTGCCCGGCAGCCGCACCGGCTCGACATCGGCACGCGAACCAGCCTCCGCCTCCGCAGCTTGCGCTGCCTCTTCCCGCCGGCGTTCGGCCTCGGCCTCTTCTCTGGCCTGACGTTCTGCCTCTTTTCTGGCTTTGGCTTCTTCCTTGGCTTGGCGCTCTGCCTCCTTTTTGGCTTTGGCTTCTTCTTTGGCCTGAAGTTTGGCTGCCGCCTTGGCTGCTGCCTCCTCTTCTTCCCTGGCTTTACGCTCCGCTTCTTCCCTCGCCCGGGCTTCAGCTTCCTCTCGGGCCTTGCGTTCCGCTTCCGCTTTGGCTGCGGCTTCCGCCTCTTCTCTGGCTTTACGTTCCGCTTCCTCTTTCGCCCTGGCCTCAGCTTCCTCTTGCGCCTTGCGTTCCGCTTCCGCTTTGGCCCTGGCTTCGGCTTCCTCTCGGGCCTTGCGTTCCGCTTCCGCTCTCGCTGCGGCTTCGGCCTCTTCCCTGGCCTTACGTTCTGCTTCTTCCTTCGCCCGGGCTTCA